>Ga0315295_10000662_pt1 | contig 29871 bp, 31 predicted proteins | sample YL17G14_0_MG_FD_204453 | JGI IMG/M metagenome (GOLD analysis project Ga0315295, IMG submission 204453) | Sediment microbial communities from Yellowstone Lake, YNP, Wyoming, USA - YL17G14_0 | ecosystem: Environmental > Aquatic > Freshwater > Lake > Sediment | place: USA: Wyoming | collected... | reverse complement strand
GCGGGTGATGATCATCGCCAGCGGCCGCATCGTCTTCGAGCATGCGGCCGGCCTAGATTCCGGCGACTTCGCCGCCGTCTACCGTGAGCACGTCGGTGAGGAGCAACCGCAATGAGCGGCTGGACGCGGTTCGCGGCGATCGTGCGCAAGGACCTCGTGCGCGAGCTGCGCACACGCGACATGCTGCTGAGCATGACACTGTTCGTGCTGCTCGCCATGGTCGTGTTCCACTTCGCCTTCTCGGCACGCGAGGAGGCCGACCTCACGTACTACACCGGCGGGATGCTCTGGGTGATCTTCATCCTCGCCATGTTGCTGGGCCTCAACCGCTCGTTCGCCGCCGAGCGGGAGGAGCGCTGCCTCGACGGTCTGCTGCTTTGCCCGGTTGACCGCGTCACCATCTTCTGGGCCAAGACGGCCGGCAACTTGATCTTCCTGCTGGCCATCCAGGCGGTGGCGATCCCCATCTTCACGCTCCTGTTCGTCGAGCGCAGCTACCTCGGCGACCTGCCGCTCTTCATCGCCGTCGTGCTGCTCGCCGACCTCGGGATCTGCGCTCTGGGGACGCTGCTGGCGACGATCTCGATGCAAACACGCTCGCGGGACTTGCTGCTGCCGATCGTGTTTCTTCCGTTGATCGTGCCCGTCCTCATCGCCGCGACCGCGGCGACGACGCTGATCTTCGCCGAAGAGGCCGGGCTCCATGACCTGCTGGCCCGTCTCCTCTTCCTCCTCGGCTTCGACGCCGTGTTCCTCGTCGCCGCCTGGGGTACCTACGACTTCGTGATAGGGGAGTGAGTGTGAAGCGGCTCGCCACGGCAGCGGGGCTCTTCGTCATGGCCGGCGTCTGCCTCGTTGCGGGCTTGCTGCTGGCGTTCTGGTACGCGCCCATCGACGCCAGCAGCATGGGCTTCAGCCAGAAGATCTTCTACTACCACGCGCCGATCGCCGAGACGGCGCTGGTCGCCTTCGGCGTGGCCTTCGTCGCCGCGATCGCCTATCTGCGTACGCGGCACGCGCGCTGGGATCGGCTCGGCTACGTCAGCGTGCGTCTGGGCCTGCTGTTCAGCCTCCTGGTCATGGTTACCGGCATGATCTGGGGCAAGGCGGCGTGGGGTGTGTGGTGGGCGTGGGAGCCGCGGCTGACGACCTTCTTGCTCGTCTGCCTGCTGTACTCCGCGTACTTCGTGCTGCGCTCGGTGGTCGACGACGAGGACCGCCGCGGCGCGTTGGCGGCGGTGTTCGCGATCCTGGCGTTCGTGGACGTGCCGATCACCTTCTTCGCCACGCGGTTTCTACCGGAGGGCCTGCACCCGGTGGTGCTACGCGCCGGCGACGCGGGGATGGAGGGGAGCATGCTCCTGAGCTTCCTGGTCAGCATGCTCGGTATGACGTTGCTGCTTGCGGCGCTGATCCGCCGCGACCTCGTTATTGAGGAGGTCCGCGAGCGCATCGCGGATCTCAAGACCACGATCGGAGGCTGACCAGTTGAGCGTCGAAGAAGGCGCCAAGTTCGTCGCCGCGGCCTACGCGGTCATCCTGGCCGTGCTAATCGCCTACTCCATCTGGGGCGCGCGGAGGATGAGCGCGCTGCAGCGCGACCTCGACCTCCTCGAGAAGGAGGCGCGACGACGGGCGCAGGCCGGCGAGGCTCGCGAGGAGGAGTCCTAGCCCCGCTGGCGCTCCCCCCGCTGGCGGCGCGCCGCCAGCTCCACTACCATGCGACGGTGGTCGGGCGCGCGTGGTCGCGTCGAGGGGGCCGCATGACGTGATCGGACGACAAGCTGATGGAGGGTGACCGCGTGATCGTTGTCGTCACCGGGATCTCGCACAAGACGGCGCCGCTGGAGATGCGCGAGCGACTGACGCTCGACGAGGAGACGTCGCTGCGTTTGGCGACCGGGCTCATCGACGACGGGGTCGCCTGCGAGGCGGTCGCGCTCAGTACCTGCAACCGCACGGAGCTGTACGTCTGCGCCAGCGACCCGGCGGCGGCGCGCCGCGCGGCGCTCGCGCGCCTCGCCCGCTGCGGCGGGGTCTCGTGCTTCGACCTGGAGGCGAGCGCCTACAGCTACTCCGGCGACGGCGCGATTGCGCATCTGTTCCGTGTGACGTCGAGCCTCGACTCGATGGTCGTCGGCGAGGCGCAGATCGTGGCGCAGATGAAGAGCGCCTACTATCAGGCGTGCGCAGGCGGTTGCACCAGCGTCGTCTTCAACCGCCTCTTCCGGCACGCGCTGGAAGTCGGCAAACGCGTGCGCACCGAGACCGCGATCAGCGAGCGGCCGGTCAGCGTGAGCTCCGCGGCCGTCGAGCTGGCGCTGCGCGTCTTCGGCGATCTCCGCGGTCACACGGCGCTGATCATAGGCGCTGGCGAGACCAGTGAGCTCACCGCCACGCACCTGAAAGCGCGCGGGATCGAGCGCATCCTGGTCTCCAACCGCACACTCGGCACTGCCGAAGAGGTCGCCGGCAAGGTGGGCGGCCGCGCCGTGCCCTTCGAGGATCTCGAAGGGCACCTGGCGGCCGCCGACATCGTCATCAGCTCCACGGCGGCGCCGCACTACGTGATCTCTCGCGAGCGAGTCCAGCGCGCGCTTGCGCGCCGTGACGAGCGGCCGATCTTCTTCATCGACATCGCCGTTCCGCGCGACGTGGACCCGGGTGTCGCGGGGCTGCCCAATGTCCACCTCTACGACATCGACGATCTCCAGGATGTGGTCACCAGTAATCGCCGCGCGCGAGAGAAGCAGGCCCAGCGGGCCGAGCACATCGTCGAGGAGGAGCTCGCGAGCGTGAACGCGTGGCTGCGGAGCCTCGAAGTGGTGCCCACGATCGCGGCGCTGCGCGACGCCGTGGAACGCATTCGCCGGAGTGAGGTGGAGCGACTTAATGGCCGCCTGGCAACGCTGACCGAGGAGCAGCGTGCCCAGGTCGACCTGCTCACCACGAGCATCGTCAACAAGGTACTGCACGCGCCGACCGTGAAGATGAAGGCGGCGGCGGGGCGCCCGGACAGCTATCTCTACGTCGCCGCGCTGCGGACGCTGTTCGACCTCGAGGGGGACGCGGAGGGGCCGGCGCCAGACGCTGACGGGCCGGCGCCGGACGCTGACGGATGAGCGCGCACCTGCGTCTCGGATCCCGCGGCAGCAAGCTGGCGCTGGTGCAGAGCGAGTGGGTCCGCGACCGCCTCACGGAGCTGCACCCAGGCCTCCACGTCACGATCGACGTGATCCACACTACCGGCGACAAGCTGCTCGACGCGCCGCTGGCCAAGATCGGCGAGAAGGGGCTGTTCACCAAGGAGCTGGAGACGGCGCTCTTCGACGCGCGCGTCGACCTTGCCGTCCACTCCGCCAAGGACATGCCGACCGCGATTCCCGCCGGGCTGGCGATCGCGGCGTTCACGCGCCGCGAGGACGTGCGCGATGTGTTCGTGGCCGGCGCGGGCCTCGGCGGCAAATCGGCGCCCGGCCGTCTCGCCGATCTCCCGCTGGGGGCAACGGTCGGGAGCTCCAGCCTGCGGCGCCGCTCGCAGCTTCTGGCGCTGCGCCCCGATCTGCACGTGGTCGACATCCGCGGCAACGTGCAGACACGATTGCGCAAGCTCGCCGACGAGGGGTTGGCCGGCACCGTGCTCGCCGCTGCCGGCCTGGCGCGTCTGGACAGCAGCGGCCTGGCCGCCTTCGCCTTCGCCTTCGACGAGATGCTGCCGGCCGTCGGCCAGGGCTCTCTGGCGCTCGAGACGCGCGCGGCCGACGTTCGCACGCGCGAGCTCGTGCTCGCTCTGCAGCACGAGCCGTCGGCCCGGGCGGTGCGTGCCGAGCGCGCGCTCATGGCCCGTCTGGAGGGTGGCTGCCAGGTGCCGATCGCCGCCCTCGGCGAGGTGCAGTCGGACGCCGTCGAGCTCGGGGAACCCGAGCTCGACGGCACGCAACTCCGTCTGCGCGGCTACGTCGGGTCACTCGACGGCAGCGAGACGTGTCGCGCCGAGGTCGCCGGATCGCCGCGGCAGCCCGAGGCTGTCGGCGTCGCTCTGGCCGAGCTGTTGCTCGCGCGGGGCGCCGAGCGCATCCTCACGGCGGTGCGCGGCGCATGAGCGAACGCGCAGGGTCGAGGGCCGACGCCGATCGGCCACTGGCAGGCAAGACGGTCGTCGTAACGCGCCCGCACGAGCAGGCAGCCGCCCTCGCCGAGCCGCTCGCGGCACTCGGCGCCGACGTGCTCCTGGTCCCCACCATCAAGATCGTGCCGCGACCGTTCGACGCTGAGGTCGCGGCGGCGGTGCGTGAGATTGGCCGGTACGGGCTCGTCGTCTTCACGAGTGTCAACGGCGTGCGCGTCTTCTCCGACTACCTGGATGCTGCCGGAGTGGGGACAGCGGGGCTCGCTGCCGCGACGGTGGCCGCGATCGGCCCGGCGACCGCGGCGGCGCTCGCGGCGCGCGGGGTCACCTGCGCCGTGGTGCCGGAGGACTACCTCGCGGAGGGACTGCTGGCCGCGCTCGAACGTGATGCGGTGGACGTGACTGGCGTTCGGGTGCTGCTGCCGCGCGCCCGGGAAGCGCGCCGCGTCCTGCCTGAGACGCTGCAGGCTCGCGGCGCGCTGGTCGATGTGTTGCCGATCTACGACACCGAGGCCGCGGACGGACTTGCCGTGCCCGTGGCGCGGATCGAGGCGGCCGACTACGTCACGTTCACCTCGAGCAGCACGGCGCGGCGGTTCGCCGCGTTGCTTGGCGAGGCCGTACCGGCAAGAGGCGCCGGCCGGCCGCTCGCGGAGCGGCTCGCCGGCGCCCGCCTCTGCGCGATCGGCCCAGTCACGAGTGCGACGTTGCGCGAGATCGGGCTTCCCGTGGCCGTTGAGGCAGGCGTGTACACCGTCGCGGGCCTCGTGGCCGCCATTGCCGTTGACGCTCGCCGCCGCGCCGCCGACGGCGTTGCTCCGTCGGCGCCGGCGTCGTAGGTTGCCGGTATGGAGCGGCCGATCTGCTTCTACAGCGACTACGGGTACGAGGACGACTTCGCCGGTACCTGCCGCGCCGTGATCGCTTGCATCGCGCCGTCGGTGCGCGTGATCGACGTCACTCATGGGCTGCCGGAGCGCGACGTGCTCGCCGGTTCCGTGGTGTTGCGCAACACCCTGCCCTACATGCCGGAGCGCGCCGTTCACCTGGCGGTCGTCGACCCGGGCGTCGGCGGTCCGAGGCCGCCGATCGCTCTGCGCACCGGCGGCGACCGCCTCTTCGTCGGCCCCGGCAACGGTCTGCTCGTGCGCGCCGCCGATGCCGACGGGGGCGTCGCCGAGGCATTCGTCCTCAGCAACGACAACCTGTGGCTGAGGCCGCTGTCGGCGACGTTCCACGGCCGCGACGTCTTTGCGCCGGTGGCCGCTCACCTGGCCGCCGGCTTGCCGCTCGACGCCGTCGGCCGGGCGGTCGATCCTGACGGGCTGGAGCGCATCGCCATGCCCGAGCCGCGGCTTCTCGACGACGGCCTCGTAGCCACCGCCGTGCTCGTCGACCGCTACGGCAACGTCGCCTTGAACATCAGGGGGAGCAACCTCGAGACCGTGCGCCTGCGCGGTGCCGTCGAGGTCGTCAGTAGCTCTGAACGCCACCTCGCTCACGTGGCGCGTACCTTCACCTCTGTGCGCCCCGGTGACGTCGTCATCCTCGTGGACAGCTACGGTCAGATGGCGGTGGCGGTGAATGGCGGATCCGCGGCCGAGGCTTTCGGCCTTCGCGCCGGCGACGAGGTGCGCCTGCGCCGCGTCGGCGCGTCCGAGGCCTGAGCGGCGCGGCGGCGGTGCCTTGCAGTCACCGCCGCCGCTGGGGTCGTGACCTGCCCGTGTTGCGTCACTCCCGGCGATTCGCTATAGTTCCCCTTCGCGCGTCCGCGCTGGGCGTGCTTTCAACTATTGGAACGAGTGAGCGCATGAAGACCTACGTCGCTAAGCCTTCCACGATCGAGAAGAAGTGGTACGTCGTCGACGCGAAGGGCCAGACCCTCGGCCGCCTCGCCACCGTCGTTGCCGACTGCCTGCGCGGCAAGCGCAAGCCCACGTACACTCCCACCATCGACACCGGCGATTTCGTCGTGATCGTCAACGCCGACAAGATCGTCGTCACGGGCCACAAGCCCGAGCAGAAGATGTACTACCGTCACTCGGGCTATCCCGGCGGCATCAAGAGCGAGTCCTACGCCCACCTTCTGGCTCGCCGCCCCGAGGAGATCCTGCGCCACGCTGTGCGTGGCATGCTCCCCCACAACAAGCTCGGACGCGCTCAGCTCCGCAAGCTGAAGATCTACGCCGGCGCGGAGCATCCTCACGCAGCGCAGAACCCCGAAGTGCTCGAGATCAAGGAGTAAGGCGTGGCTGATGCAGTGACCTATCGCGCGACCGGCAAGCGCAAGACCAGCGTTGCCCGTGTGATCATCACCCCGGGCGTCGGCAAGGTCGCTATCAACGGTCGCGAGATCGACGCGTACTTCGGCCGCAAGGTCCTTGAAACCATCGCCCTCATGCCCTTCGAGACCACGCGCACAAGCGGTAAGTTCGACGTCAGGGCGAATGTGTTCGGCGGCGGTATCTCCTCGCAGGCCGGGGCTGTGCGTCACGGCATCGCCAAGGCGCTTTGCGAGGCCGACGAGAACCTGCGCACGCCGCTCAAGCGGGCTGGCTTCTTGACCCGCGACGACCGCCAGGTCGAGCGCAAGAAGGCCGGGTTCCACAAGGCGCGTAAGAAGCCGCAGTTCAGCAAGCGCTAGGGCCGCGCGCCATACGAGACGATTCCGACGGGCTGCCCTCCGGGCGGCCCGTCGCCATTTGCGCGAAGCCTGCCCTCCGATTGCGGCACAGTGCGGACGCGCGTAGCATGACCCGAGCACTGGCGCCGACGCGCCATCATTTCCGAAGCGGATCGGAGAGCGGTCGAGGCATGGGTGCGTATTTCGGCACCGACGGTATTCGCGGCGTGGCAGGGGAGCTGCTTACGCCGGAGTTTGCCGTGCAGGTCGGCAGGGCGGCGGCGGTCGTGCTGGCGAAGAAGGCCGGGCCGCACCCGCTGTTCGTGATCGGCCGCGACACGCGCTTGTCGGGGCCGATGCTCGAGGCGGCGCTCACCGCCGGCCTCACCAGCGGCGGTGCGCGGGTGGAGCTCGCCGGCGTCATTCCGACGCCCGGGCTCGCCACGCTGGTGTGCCAGCGTGGCGCCGACGCGGGCGTCGTGATCAGCGCCTCGCACAACCCCTTCGTCGACAACGGCATCAAGTTCTTCTCGTCCGCTGGGTTGAAGCTCAGTGACCAGGAAGAGGCAGAGATCGAGGCGCACATCGCCGATCGCGATCTGCGGTCGCTGGCCGGCGCCGACTTCGGTTGTGCCAGCGTGTATGACGGCGCCGTCGAGGACTACGTGCGCGACGTCACCAGGCGTATTCCGCTGGACTTGCGCGGCCTGCGGATCGCCATCGACTGCGCTCACGGCGCGATGAGCGAGGCGGCGCCGCTGGCGCTGGCCCACTCGGGGGCGGAGGTGACGGTGCTGTTCGCCGCTCCGAACGGCATCAACATAAACGCCGGCTGTGGCTCCACGCACATCGGCGCGCTGCAGCAGATGGTGGCCGACGACGGCTTCGATCTGGGCCTGGCCTTCGACGGCGACGGCGACCGCGTCCTCGCCGTCGATGCGTCCGGTGCGCTCGTGGACGGCGACTTCATCATCGCCATTCTGGCCAAGCACCTGAAGTCGCAGGGCAAGTTGCGTCGCGACACGGTGGTGACCACCGTCATGACCAATCTCGGCTTCCATCTGGCGATGCGGCGCGAGGGCATCGAGGTGCTGGTCACGCCGGTCGGCGACCGCTACGTCGTCGCCGAGATGCTCGCCGGCGACTACGTGCTCGGCGGCGAGCAGTCCGGCCACATCATCAATCGCGACGTGGCGACCACCGGAGACGGCCTGGCTACGGCGCTCCTCCTCCTGCAGGCGCTGCGCGACATGGCGGTGCCGTTGGCTACGGCGGCAACGGTAATGTCGCGCCTGCCGCAGAAGCTCGTGAACATCCGCGTGCGCGATCTCGCGGGGCTCGACGGGGCCGCTGCCGTATGGGCGGCGGTCGACGACGAGACCCGCCGCCTGCAGGGCAGCGGCCGTATTCTGGTGCGTCCCTCGGGCACGGAACCGCTGGTGCGCGTGATGGCCGAGGCATCCACGCACGAGATCGTCGAAGGCGCCTGCTCACGCATCGCGGCGGTCGTCGAGAAGGAGCTCGGATAGCGGCTTCGCGAGAGGCGCCGGCGCCGTCACACGGCCCGACCGCCGACTTGGTCGGAACCGTGCGTGACGCTCGTCCACCGCATCCCCATCCACAGCGCGGTAGAATGGCGGCGGACATAGCAGACCGGCAGTGCGGACACCCGAAGAGCAACATGAGCGCCTGGCCCGCGCGAGCTTCCCACAGGGCGACTTGCGCGGGTGACGAGGTGGAGGTTCATCGAAAGACTCGGCGGATGCCTCCCGGCCCGGCACGGTCGTGATCGAGTCGTCAAAACCCGTCGGTGACGGCGGAACAAAGCGACACGAAGTGCCGTCCGCAGCCTGCCCCTCTGCACCACCACCCACGGAAGGGAGCACGCATGTGCGGCATCGTAGGGTACGTCGGCCGTCGCGCCAGCAAGCCCATCATCCTGGATGGCCTGAGGCGTCTCGAGTACCGCGGCTACGACTCGGCCGGCCTCGCGCTCTTGGAGCCGAGCGGGATAGATGTCATCCGTTCGGTGGGCAATCTGGACGCGTTGTTGGCTGCCGACGGCGGCGCAGCGTCGTCGGCGACCGTGGGCATCGGCCACACGCGCTGGGCGACCCACGGGCGTCCCAGCGAGCCGAACGCGCACCCGCACCGAGACTGCAGCGGTCGTGTCGCGATCGTGGTCAACGGCATCATCGAGAACCACAAGGAGCTGCGCGCGCGGCTCACGGAGCACGGTCACGCATTCACCAGCGAGACTGACGCCGAGGTGGTGGCTCACCTGATCGAGGAGAACGCCGGCCAGGGATTGGCGTCCGCCGTCCGTGCCACGGTCCCGCAGCTCCAGGGCCACTTCGCGTTCTGCGCCGTCTCCGCCGATGAGCCAGACGTCGTCGTGGGGACCCGGCGCGAGTGCCCACTGATCGTGGGGACCGGTGACGGCGAGATGTTCTTTGCCTCAGCCATCCCGGCGTTTCTGGCGCATACGCGCAACGCGGTGGTCATGGAGGACGGCGACGTGGTCACGCTCCGCGCCGACGGCGCGGCGTTCACGGACTCTGCCGGCAACCCGCTGGTTCGCGAGGCGAGCGAGGTGCCCTGGGATGACGACGCCGCCGAGAAGGGCGGCTACGAGACCTTCATGCTCAAGGAGATTCACGAGCAACCGGCGGCGCTGCGCGACACGCTCGCCGGCCGGCTGTGCGAGGACGGCTGCGTCGATCTCTCCGAGGTGGGAATGGGCGACGAGCTCTTGCGCCGCCTGCGGCGCATCTTCATCGTCGCTTGCGGCACCTCGTACCACGCCGGGTTGATCGTCAGCTACGCGATCGAGCAGCTTGCGCGCGTGCCGGTGCAGATCGACGTCGCCAGCGAGTTCCGCTACCGCCAGCCGGTGTTCGATCCCGATACGCTCGTGATCGGCATCACGCAGTCGGGCGAGACCGCCGACACGCTGGCCGCGATGCGGCTGGCGCGCGCAGCCGGCTCGCCCGTGCTCGCGCTGACGAACATCATGGGCAGCCAGGCGACGCGGGACGCCGACTACGTGCTCTTCACGCGCGCCGGCCTCGAGATCGGCGTCGCGGCGACCAAGACGCACACCGCCCAGGTCGCCGCCCTCCTCCTGCTGGCGCTAAGGCTCGCCTGGGCGCGCGGCGCCATGGCCGAGACGGAGCTCAAACGACTCGGCCACGAGCTGCGCGCTATCCCCGAGCAAGTCCAGCAGTTGCTCGAGCGTGACAGCGCCATCGAGCGTATCGCCGAGCGCTACCACGACGAGCGCTTCTTCCTCTACCTGGGTCGCGGCATGGGCTTCGCAGTCTGCCTCGAGGGGGCGCTGAAGCTCAAGGAGATCAGTTACATCCCCACCGAGGCGTACGCCGCCGGCGAGATGAAGCACGGGCCGATCGCCCTGCTGGATGCCGAATCGCCGGTGGTCGTGGTCGCCGACGATGGGCCGGTCTTTTCGAAGCTCGTGAGCAACATCGAGGAGGTGCGCGCTCGCGGCGCCGACGTCATCGCCGTCGCCAGCGACGGCAACGAGGTCATCGGGGAGCTATCGCGCGACGTCCTCTGGGTGCCGCGGGTGGATCATCATCTGGCGCCGATCCTCACGGTCGTGCCGTTGCAGCTTCTGGCCTACCACATCGCGGGGATCAAGGGTCTCAACGTCGACCAGCCGCGCAACCTCGCGAAGACGGTGACGGTCGAGTAGATGAACGCTGCGGGGGGTGAGGAACGCCGAGAGGGGTCGGGCGCGGTGGCGGGCGGTCTGCCAGCCATCCGTCCCGGCGGCCGCCTGTTCGGGATCGGCATCGATGCCGTAGAGGCGGCGCGCATGCAGCGGCTCCTCGAGCGCCTCCCTCGGGCCGGCGAGCGGCTGTTCAGCGAGCAGGAGCGCACCTACTGTGACGGCTTCGCCGATCCCTGGGCACGTTACGCGGCACGCTTCGCCGCCAAGGAGGCGGTGGGCAAGGCGCTCGGAATCGGTATCATCGGGTTTGTGTGGCGTGACATCGAGGTGCTGTCCGGCGGCAAACCGCTGATCGCGCTGCATGGAGGGGTGGCGCGGGTCGCTCGCCGTCTCGGCGTGACGCGCCTCGACGTCTCGCTGAGCCACACCGGTGGCATGGCCTACGCGGTCGCTGCCGCACTGAAGGAGGATGTGGATGGATAAGTCCCTGCTGCTGGGTCTGTACACCGCCGACAGCATGCAGAAGGTCGACGCCATTGCGATCCAAGGCATCGGCATCCCCGGGGGGCACTTGATGGAGCGCGCCGGATTGGCCGTGGCCACCGAGGTGCTCGAGCGCTACGCGCCGGGGGAGGCGGTCGTGTTCGCCGGCAAAGGGAACAACGGCGGCGACGGGTTTGTTGTCGCGCGCGAGCTGTTCGATGCTGACGTCGAGGTGACCGTTTTCACCCTGGCGTCGGCGGATGACTATCGCGGCGACGCAAAGACGAACCTCGACATCCTCACCAACCTGGGCGTCGATGTGCGCCCCGCCGCCGGTGACGACGGCGAATTGACGGAGGACGTCGCCGTGCTCACGGAGATGGCCGACGTCGTCGTCGACGCCGTGTTCGGTACGGGATTCACCGGCGCCGCCAAGGGCGTCGCGGCGGCGGCGATCGAGCTGATGAACGAAGCGCCCGGCGCCGTGGTCAGCGTCGATATCGCCAGTGGCGTCGGCGCAGGCAGCGGCGCCGTGCACGGTCCGGCGGTCGTCGCCGATCTGACGGTGGCTCTCCATGCCGCCAAGGTCGGTCACTTCGTGACGCCTGGCGGCGCGCTCTCCGGCGAGGTCGTGATCGCGCCGATCGGCATCCCCGCGCTCTGCGATCGCGACCCCGACGTCTGGCTGCTCACGGCCGCGGCGATGGGGGCTCTCGTGGTGCCCAAGGGGTCGCTGGACCACAAGCGCTCGGTCGGCACGGTGCTTGTCGTCGGCGGCTCGAAAGGGATGGAGGGCGCGGCGCACATGACCGCGTTCGCGGCACTGCGCAGCGGCGCCGGCCTCGTGCACTGCGCTTGCCCGGAAGGCGCCAGCGGCAACAAGCCGTACCCGGAAGTGATCTCGGTCGTCGCCCCCGGCGTCGACGGCCAGTTCGTGGTGGCGGCGCGCAGCGCCCTCTTCGAGGAAGCGGCGCGGCTCCGCGCCGTGGCCGTCGGCCCCGGCCTCGGCCGCGCCGATGAAGCGCAGCTCCTGGTGCGCGAGCTCGTTGGACTGCCTCGCCCGCTGCTGCTCGACGCCGACGGTCTGTATGCGCTCGGCGACCGGCTAGAGCTCCTCGTCGAGCGGGGCGCCCCCACGGTGCTCACGCCGCACGAAGGCGAGCTGGGCCACCTGCTCGGCCGTTCGGCCGAGGAGGTGGCAGCCCAGCGGCTCGAGTGCGCCCGCGCCGCGGCGCAGAGGAGCGGCGCGACCGTGCTGCTCAAGGGCGAGGCGACGATCGTCGCCGACCCGTCGGGACGGGCCTACGTCGTCCCGACCGGCAATCCCGGCCTCGCCACGCCGGGGAGCGGCGACGTGCTCAGCGGCGTCATCGTCGCCCAACTGGCGAAGGGCCTGTCGGCCACGGAGGCCGCCTGTCTGGGTGCCTACGTCCATGGCCTGGCCGCCGACCTCATCGCCGAGGAGGCGGTCGGCACCGAGGGCCTCGTCGCCAGCGATCTGTTCCAGTCCCTGCCTGCCGCTGTGGAGCGGCTCAAGGCCGGTCCGCAGGAGGAAGCCCATGCGCACGCCTGACACGTCCGACGAGAGCGAGCCTCTCGCTCGGGACATCATGACCTCGCCGGCGATCACGGTGACGACCGACACGACGATCAAGGACCTCGTGGCGCTGTTTCGCGAGCAGCGGATTGGCGGAGCACCGGTGGTGGACGCTGACGGCGACCTCGTCGGCATCGTCACCGAGGGCGACCTGATGTCGCTGGACGCCGACGTGCAGATGCCGCACTACTTCGAGCTCTTCGACAGCATCATCTACCTCGGCAGCCAGAAGAAGTTCAAGGAGCACCTCCGCAAGGCCGCCGCGGCGACAGTGGCCGACCTCATGACGCCCGCGCCACTGAGCGTCGCTGCGAATGATCCGGCGCGCAAGGCGGCGTCGCTGATGGCGCGTCACGGCTTCGATCGGGTGCCTGTCGAGGAGCACGGCAAGGTCGTCGGCATCATCTCGCGCCACGACATCATGAAGATGCTGGGGCTCTAGCGTGCTCGCCGGTCGGGAGCGCGCGGTCGCCGAGATCGACCTCGGCGCTATCCGCCACAACGTTCGTCGTCTGATGCGCGATCTGCCCGAGGGCGCCGTCTGCTGCGCCGTCGTCAAGGCCAACGCCTATGGGCACGGCCCCGTACCGGTGGCGCGCGCCGCGCTCGAGGCCGGCGCCACCTGGCTCGGGGTAGCCGCCGTCGGAGAGGCCGAGGAGCTGCGTGACGCCGGCCTTACGGCGCCGATCCTGATCTTCGGCGCCATGACCGGCGCCGAGCTCGAGCGCGCGGCTGCGGCCGACGCCGACGTCGTCGGGTGGTCGACGCCGTTCGTCGCTGCCGCCTGCCGCCTCGGGACGCCGATTCACGTCAAGTACAACAGCGGCATGGGACGGCTCGGCGTCTCGCCAGTCGAGGTGATCGACCTCTGCCAGCAGGCTGCCGCGGCGGGTTGCCTCAGCGGCCTGATGAGTCACTTCGCCACCGCCGACGAGCCCGGTGCCACTTTCTTCCAGCTCCAGCTCGATCGCTTCACGGCGCTGGCCGCAGAGCTGAAGGCGCGGTACCCGCACCTGCTGTGCCACATCGCCAACAGCGCGGCGACGCTGCGCACGCAGCGCAGCCATTTCGACATGATCCGCATCGGCATCGCCATGTACGGGCTGGCCCCCAGCAACGACGACCCCTTCAAGGACGAGCTCAGGCCGGTGATGAAACTGTCGTCGTATGTCGCCGGCGTGCGCGACGTGCAACCCGGCGATTCGGTGGGCTACGGGCGGCGGTTCATCGCCGACCGCCCGGCGCGGGTCGCGATCGTGCCGATCGGCTACGCCGACGGCGTCCGCCGCGCGCTCACGAATCGCGGGGAGGTGCTCGTCGCCGGTCGTCGCTGCTGCATCACCGGCACGATCAGCATGGATCAGCTTACGGTCCTGCTCCCCGACGACTGGGGCATGCCCGGGGACGAGGTGGTGCTCTTCGGTGCGGCGGGTGATGGCGTCAGTGGACGGCCTGACGAGCCGGCCTGGACCGGCGCGCTGGGGCCTCGGCACGACGCTTGGGAGACGCCGCGCATCCTCTGTGAGGAGGTTGCGCGCCTCCTCAGCACGATCAACTACGAGGTCGCCTGCGACGTGGCGCGTCGGGTGACGCGCCGTTATCGCGACGTCGGCCCCGCGGTCTGACAGGGAGTCTCGCGTGCACGTCGGCCGGGCACCGCTGTCTCTCGACGAAGTCGCCAGAGCGGCTCAGGCGGCTCTGGCGCCTGACGAAGCGGGCTGGTTCGTGGGCGGCTGCCTGCGCGACGAACTGCTTGGGCGACGCGTGCGCGACATCGACATCGCGCTCGACGGTGACGCCGAGCGCGTCGCACGCACGCTGGCCGATCGCCTGGGTGGAGCGGTCTTTGCCACCTCTGACGTGTTTGGCAGCTGGCGCGTGATCATGAACGAGCGCCACGTCGACGTGGCGTCTCTCCGTCCCGGGCCTCACGCTCCGGCTGGACCGAGCGCGCCGGACTCGGCGACGCGAGCGGCGCGCTTGGAAGCGGACCTGCGTGCCCGCGACGTCACCATCGACGCGCTGGCTAGGCCGCTCGACGGAGACCAACTCGTCGATCCTCTGAGCGGCGTCGACGATCTCGCCGCTGGCCGTCTGCGGCTCTGTTCCCCGCAAGCCCTCGCCGACGATCCCTTGCGCGTGCTACGACTGGCGCGACTGGCTCGTTGTCTCGATCTCGTTCCGGATGTGGCAGCGACGCAGGCCGCCGTGACGGCCGCGCCTGCGCTGACCGGCGTGAGCGGGGAGCGCATGCGCGACGAGCTCTCATCGCTGCTCGCCACGCACGGGGCCGCGCTGGCGCTCCGCGACCTGGCCGTGTGGGGTGCGCTCGCCGTCGTGCTGCCCGAGGTTGACGGGCTGCGCGGCATCGGGCAGAACCCGTACCATCATCTCGACGTCTTCGAGCACACCCTCGAGGCTCTCAGCTACGTATGCGGAGTGGTTGCGCAGTTGGGTGGTCGCGAGCATCTCGCGACTCCGGCCGAGGCCGGCCTGCCTGGCGTCGCAGCGCACGTACCGGTGTCCTGGGCCGTGTTGCTGCACGACATCGGCAAGCCTGAAGCTCGTCACGCTGACGAGTACGGACACGTTCTCTTCTGGCACCACGACGAGATCGGCCGTCGGCAGGCGGCCGAGATCGGCGCGCGTCTGCATTTCAGTAAGCGCTTCGTGGAGTACTTGGGAACCTTGGTCCGCCAGCACCTCCGGCTCGGATTCCTTGTCCGCGAGCAGCCGCTCACGAGACGTGCACTCGCTCGCTACCGGCGCGACGTCAGCCCATGGGTCTTCGAGTCGGTGGTTGTTTCGCTCTGCGATCGGCTGGCGACGCGCGGCGAACGGACCTCCCCTACCTCCATGGCGCGCCACTACCGCCTCGCCCGCCGAGTGTGGACGGCGGTGAGCAAGGTGGAGCCGCCGCGGCTGCTCGGCGGAGAGGCAGTGATGGAACTGCTCGGCGTCGCCCCCGGGCCGGTGGTCGGAGAGGCGCTGGCGGCACTCGAGGAAGAGGTGGAGGCGGGCGAGGTGAGGGACGAGGGCGGCGCACGTGCCTTCCTGGCGGCGTGGTGGGCGCGACGCAAGGAGGACGGCGCCGTTGAAGTGGAGCCGTCGCCTGCGGGTCGCGCCGGCGACGATCACACTCGCCGGGACTGATGCCGGAGCTGCCCGAGGTCGAGACCGTGCGTCGCCGCCTGCTGACGTGCCTGCCGGGGATGCGCCTGCGTGACGTGGTGGTGAACGACGCCACGGTGAGCGAGCAGAGCGAAGCCGAGCTGAGGACGGCGCTGACGGCGCGGCGTGTGGGCGGCCTTCGCCGGCGCGGCAAATACCTGCTCGTCGATCTCGATGCCGCGGCGGACGGCGACCTCGGGGAGGCCGGGCCCGCGGACGCCGGGCGCGCGACTGCGGTGATTCACCTGCGCATGACCGGCCAGCTCCTCTTTCGTCCCGAGCCGGGGCAGCGCCCGGCGCGCTTCATCTGGTATCTGGATCCGGCCACGGAATTGCACTTCATGGACGTGCGTCGCTTCGGTCGGGTCTGGGCCATCGATCCGTCCGCTGAGGAAGCTTTCTTCGCCCGGCGGGGAATGGGCCCCGAGCCGTTTGGCCCGGAGTTCACCGTCGCCTACCTCCGCCAGGCGCTCGAGGGGCGACGTGCGCCGCTGAAAGCGTTCCTGCTCGACCAGCGACGCCTGGCAGGCGTGGGCAATATCTATGCCGACGAGGCGCTGTTTCGCGCGCGCCTGCATCCGCTGCGTGTGGCCGGGCGGGTTGGGCCGCGTCAAGCGCGCCGGCTTCACGCGGCCATTCTCGAGACGCTGCAAGCCGGCATCGAGCACGAGGGTTCGAGCATCGAGAGCTTCATCGATCCGGCCGGCGTGCGCGGGACGTTCCAAACCATGCTGAACGTCTATCAGCGGACGGGCGAGCCGTGCCGCGTCTGCGGCACGGCGATCGAGCGGGTGGTGGTCGGCGGCCGCGGCACGCACTACTGCCCGCGTTGCCAGTCGCGGCGGTGACCTCTTCGGCGCACGACCCGAGGGTGGCCCCCCCGCTGTACATCGTGGTCGCCTACGTGCCGCGTCGCTCGGAGTTGCCGATCGGCGCACTCGGCGCCGTTGCCCTGGAACGGGGCTGGTACGCCTACGTGGGCAGTGCGCGGCGGAGCCGGCCCGCGCGCGTCGCCCGCCACCTGGCGCGCGAGAAGCCGCTGCGCTGGCACATCGATTACCTGCTGACCGCCTTCCGCGCCCGCGGCGCCTGGCTGGTTGACGGCCCTGCCAGTGAGTGCGCTCTGGCGGACGCGCTGGCCGCGACGCCTGGCGCGGATCGCGGCCCTCGCGGCTTCGGTTCGAGTGACTGCCGCTGCACCGGGCATCTCGTACGGCTCGGGCGCCGGCCCCGACGCCGCGACCTTGCGCTCGCGGCGCATGCCGCCGGCGCCCCAGCCACCGGGGCGGTACGCGCCTTCGGCCGCCGCCCCAGTCGCTAGGCCGAAGTTACCCCCGCCTCGCAGCCGCCCAGTCGGGCGCCCTCCTACTCCACTCAGCGGGCCTTCTCCCACTTGTGGAGGTAGGCGACCTCGGCGAGCGTCTTGCCGGCGTCGATCTCGGCGCGCAGCCGATTCTCCTTCTCGAGGACGTCCATGGCGCGGTTGGCGAGCTCGACGGCTTTCTCCTTCGGCAGCACCATCACGCCGTCGTCGTCACCCACGATCCAGTCGCCAGGTCGCACCATCTGGCCGGCGATGACAATTGCCACGCCGATTTCGCCGAACCCCTTGGGCTCCCCGGCATTCGCGCAGACCTTGCTGCTGAAGGCGGCGAAACCGAGGCGGGAGATCTCCGGCGTGTCGCGGACTGCTCCCCACACCACGAGGCCCGCCAGTCCTTTGACCATGGCGCTGTGCGTGGCCAGCTCTCCCCACATCGCGGGGGCTGCATCGCACGCATCGATGACGAGGACGTCGCCCTGATTGCAGACGTCGATCGCTTCAACCGGTTTCGCCCAGTCCCCGGCGTAGGTGCGCACGGTGACGGCCGGGCCACACATGTGGATGCCCGGCCGCAGCGGTTTGATGCCTGGGAGGCTGGGCTGGCGGTGCCAGGCGTCGCTCACGTTGGCGGTGGACACCTGCTCGAGGATGCCGCGCAGGTCGGCCTCGCCGCCGCGCTTGAAGAGCGTCGACTGGATGCAGATACGATCGTCGACGGCCCGCCGGATCGCGGCGGTCGCGGCGGTGGCGTCGACCGCCTTGATGACGGCGCCGCCCACCACCACGATGCTGGCGCCGGATTCCACCGCTGCCGCCGCCGTCTCGCTGGTGAGACCGCCGGCGACCGCGACGGGGATGACAACGGCTTGAGCCACCGCGCGCAACGTCGCAAAGGGCGACTCGCCGCGCATCTGGCGGTCGATGGCGGTGTGAATGCCGATGTAATCGGCGCCGAGCGCCTGCGCGCGCTCCGCGCGCGCCACCGGCTCGGCCACCTCGATCATGTCGACCATGAGCTTGCAGCCGTAGTTGCGGGCGGCCTCGGCGCACTCTCTGATCGTGCTGTCCGAGGCTGCGCCGAGCACGCCGACGACGCCGGCGCCTGCCTTTGCCGCATACTCCACCTCGGTGCGGCCGGCGTCCATGGTCTTCATGTCGGCGACGATCGTCTTGTCGGGAAACTCGGACTTCAGGGCGCGCACGGCGGCGAGCCCTTCCGCCTTGATCAGGGGCGTGCCCGCCTCCAGCCAGTCGGCGCCGCCGGCGACCGCCTCGCGCGCCACGGCGATGGCGCGCGGGAGGTCGACGAAGTCGAGAGCGACCTGGATGATCGGGCGGGGACGCGACGGGTCGCACGGTGCCAGCTGCTGCGTCTTTCTCCTCGAGGCGCTCATATGCCCATCACCTGCGCTACCAGGGAGCGCTGGCGCGGCCGCGCGTCGAAGTCGCAGAAGACGATCTCCTGCCAGCGGCCGAGCGTGAGGCGGCCATCGACGATGGGGATCGTCAGCGAAGGTCCGACGAGCCCAGCGCGCACGTGCGAATGCCCGTTGCCGTCGCCGTTGTTGATGTTGTGCTGCCAAGCGTGGCTGCTGGGGACGACCGACTCGAGCACCTCTTGGAGGTCCTGGACCACACCGGGTTCGTACTCAATCGTCGTGATCGCTCCCGTGGCGCCCGGGGCGAACACCGTCACGGTGCCGTGATGCACGTCGGCTTGGCGAACGGTATCGCGCACCTCGTCGGTGATGCGAATCACGTCGGCGTGGCCGTTGCTCGCGAAGGCGATGGTTCCCGTCGCGACGCGCAGCAGGCCCTCGCGGCAGTGGGTCTCGCTCGAGGCGGTGACGATCACTGAGGCCATCCTGGGCTCTCCTTCCTGGAAGTCGCGTCCGTTGCTGGGTACGCGCGCTGGGGGAGCGCGGTGTTGTCGATGAGACGGGTCCTCCCGAGCCTGACCGCGGCGACCAGCAGGGAGCGCGGACCGAGGGCGGTCTCGAGTGCGAAGGTCGTGGCGTCGACGACGGCTACGTAGTCGATCTCGAAGCGCGGCGGGGTCGGCCGCGCAGGCTCCGCAAGCTCGCGGCGTGCGTCATCGTCATCCTTGAGCGCGGCGTCGGGCGCCGCCAGCAGCATGGCGGCGGCGGCGATCACGTTCTTGGGGCTGGCGCCGTCGGCTCCCGCGGCGCTTGCGCCGGCCATCAGGGCGCGGTAGAGGTCCGGCGCCACGGCGCGCTCGGCCGGCGTCAAGTAGGCGTTGCGCGAGCTCATGGCGAGGCCATCCGGCTCGCGCACGGTCGGCACGCTGGCGATCTCGAGCGGCAAAGCGAGGTCGTGCGCGAAGCGGCGGATGACGGCGAGCTGCTGGGCGTCCTTCTGTCCGAAGCAAACGATGTCGGGACCGACCGCGTTGAGCAGCTTGAGGACGACCAGCGCCACACCATCGAAGTGCCCGGGGCGCGACGCGCCCTCCCAGCTCTCGGTGAGAGGCCCGCGCACGCTCACCGTGGTCGCGAAGCCGTCGGGGTACATCTCGTGGGGCGCTGGCACGAAGACGACGTCAGCTCCGGCGCGAGCGAGCAGCTCGAGGTCGCGCCCCTCGTCCCGTGGATAGGCGTCGTAATCTTCGCCCTCGCCGAACTGCGCCGGGTTGACGAAGACGGAGGCGGCGACGCTCGCACAGCGCTCTCTCGCCGCCGCGAGCAGCGACAGGTGCCCAGTGTGGAGCGCGCCCATGGTGGGCACGAACCCAAGGGGCCGCGGCAGGCTCCGCAGCGCGGCCCGCAGCTCGGCGACGGTCCGCGCGACGATCACGGCTGGCCTCCCGCCCAGGGCGAACCTGGGGTTCGCCCTGGCGCTTCTTCGGCCGGACGGGTGCCACGCGCGTCCGCCGGCTCACCGTCGCTGGACGCCAGCAGGCGCTTGAGTGCCGCCACCTGCTCGTCGTCGAGGCGCGGCGCGGCCAGCGTGAGCGCTTCGAGGCTCAGTGCGCGGTATGTCTGTGCCAAGCGCGGACTCTCGCGGTCGAGGAGGCGAAGGTGGGCGCGCACGGTGCCCACGTCGCCGCGAGCAACCGGGCCGGTAAGCGCGCGCGCTGGGCTGCCCGTCTCGAGCAGGTTGCTCATCGTCCGGGTGAGCAGCACGCGCAAATGGTCGAGCCCGTCACTGCTGCCGGTGGCTGTATCCATCAGGCGCTTCGCCTCGCTCTCGAGAGCAACCAAGAGGTTGCAGCCGACGACCGCCGCCAGGTGGTACAGGGTCTTGCGCTCGTCGGCCAAGCGAAACGGCTTCATGCCCAGCCTGGAGGCGAGCTCCTCGCCGAGCTGATAGTCGCGTTCCTCGTGCGCCGTCAAGGCGCACGGCACGTCGCGCAGCAGCTCGGCGCGCGGCTCGCCCGAAAAGGTCTGCAGGGGGTGGAGGCAGAGCGCTCGCGCTCCTTGTTCGACCAGCGGCTTGAGGAGGTGAATGGAGCCGAGGCCGCTCGAGTGGATGACCAGCGGCTGCGGCGCGCCCTGTCGCCGTGCGCCGGGCATCGCTTCGGCGAGCCTGCCGGCGACGGTGAAGATCTCGTCGTCCGGCACGGCGAGCCACCAGGCGTCCGCCTCCAGGGCGGCATCGCGGACGCGGAGGTAGGGGACGGCGCCGATGAGGCTGGCATCGTCTTCGGCGTGGACGCCGACGGCGGTCACGGTGAGGTTCGCCGCGATGAGGCCGGCGAGGACGGTCGACCCCAGGCGCCCGGGACCGATCACGCAGAAGTGGTACGCGTCGAGCATCAAGCCTATGACCTCCCTGGCTGCGGGTCGCCTTGTGGTGGCGGTACCGTGCCTGTCTTAGGCCTGTGGATCACAGGCGGCTTCTCTGTCTCCTGCCGTGGCTGGGAGCGGAGCTCCCTGGAGGGTAGGGCCTTGGCCCCGCGCGGTCAACATGCGCTTCGCTGGGCACGCGTTCCGGCTCCTGGCCAGGTGGTACACTACCTCCATGCCGATCTACGAATTCTGCTGCAACCAGTGCGGAACCGCTTTCGAGGAGCTGGTTCGGAACGGAGTCAAGCCGGTCTGTCCGAACTGCCAGTCGGGCGATGTCTGCCGCCTGTTCTCAGCCTTCGCCGTGCATTCGTCGTCAGCCAACCTCGGCGGCAAGGGGGCGACCAAGAGTTGCGCCTCCTGTGCCAGCTCCTCCTGTGCCACCTGCCACTGAGGACGTCGCTGCCGCTCTGGAGGCGCTGAACGCCGAGGTCACCGCGTGCACGCGTTGTGGTCTCCATGCGACCCGGACTCGTGCCGTCCCCGGTGACGGCGATCCGTGCGCCGACCTCATGTTCGTCGGCGAGGCTCCCGGATACCACGAGGATCAGCAGGGCCGGCCGTTCGTCGGCCAGGCCGGCAAGCTCCTCGATCAGTTGTTGGCGAGCATCGGTCTGGCTCGGCGGGACGTGTTCATCGCCAATGTGCTCAAGAGCCGCCCGCCGAACAATCGCGATCCACGCCCGGAAGAGATCGCGGCGTGCGAGCCGTACCTTTGGCGTCAGATCGAGCTGATCAAGCCGAGGGTCATCTGCACGCTCGGGAACTTCGCCACCAAGCTGCTCAGCGGTGACCAGACGGGCATCACTCGCGTTCACGGCCAGCCTCGCGCCACCGAGATCGCCGGGCAAGCGCTGTATCTCTATCCGATCTTTCATCCCGCCGCGGCGCTGTACACGCCGACCATGTTGGCAACCCTCGAGCAGGACTTCCGGCGTCTGACCGACCTGCTCGCACACGCGGCGCCAGGCGCTGGTGAGGGAACGAGCGGTGCCACGCGGGGATCCGCGGATGCGCCCCGCGTCGCAACGCCAGCGTCGACGCCCGGCTCCTCGCCGGCGCCGGGTCCCGTGACGCCGGGGCGCGCCGGCTCCTCGCCGCAGCCGCAGCCGGAGCAGCTCGGCCTTTTCTAGATGATCGAGCTTACCCTCGCCTCTCCCGCTCAGACGCGGACGTTCGCGCGCGTCTTGGCCCATCATCTCAGGCCGCCGGCGTTGATCACGATCGAGGGCGAGCTGGGCACCGGAAAGACGACGCTAGTGCGTGCCATCCTACGTGCTCGCGGCGTTCGTGGTGCGGTCACCAGTCCCTCGTTCACGTTGGCGCAGAGCTACCGCGGGCATGGCGGCGAGGACCTGCATCACCTCGATCTCTACCGCCTCGCGGCGGGCGTCGACGCCGAGCTCTTCGCCTGGGAGGACTACCTCGGGCCGCGGGCGCTCACGTTCGTGGAATGGCCCGCGGCCGGCCGTGCGGCGCTGCCCTCCGCCGATCTGCGCCTCCTCCTGCGGCACCGCACGCCGCGCAGCCGTGTGCTCTCTGCTGAGGGCGCCGGGTCGCTCGAGGCGGCGATCGCGGCGGCGGCTACCGTGGCCGGCCTCGCCGTACGCGCCGTGGCTGTCGAGGCCGGCGGATGATCCTCGCGCTCGAGACGGCGACGGCGTCGTGCTCGGCGGCGCTGTGCGCCGCCGACGGCACCATCGTCGCCGAGCGGGTCTCCCGGCAGGGTTCTGCCCACTCACGGCTCCTGCTGCCTGAGGTGCACGAGATCCTCGAAGAGGCAGAGGCCGACTGGGGGGACATCGACACCGTCGCCGTGAGCCTCGGGCCGGGGGCGTTCACCGGTTTGCGCATCGGCATCGCCACGGCGCGGGCGCTTGCCCAAGCTGACGGTGGCGTGCGGCTGATTGGAGTGCCGACGCTCAGCGCGTTGGCGTTGGCGTTGGCGCACACGTCGGAGGCCGCGGGCTTGAGCGGCTCACTGCGGCTGGTGCCGCTCGTCGACGGTCGCCGCGGAGAGGTGTTCGCCGCCGTGTTCGACGGGTACGGTGTCGGTGTGAAGATGGCGGAACAAGCAAGCGTCGTGGGCAGCTGTGATCTCGGCGACTGGCTTCGCGCCCGCGGCGACGTGCTGGTCGGCGGCGACGGTGCCGTGCTGTACGCGGCCGTCCTCCCGGCGTCGGCACGGCTGGCAGGCGGCATCGTCGCTCCGACGGCGGCGATGGTCGGCCGGGCGGCCGCCTGTGGCTCTCCCGGCATCGTCGCGGGCCCCGCCGCGGTCGCGCCCATCTACGGACGCGCGCCCGACGCCAAACCGTGGTCGCCGCCCCCTGCTGCCGGGAGGGTCGCCTCGTGAGCCTGAGAGCCGTCCCGGACTACTCCGAGCACGAACGCATCGTGCGTCCCATGCAGTTCACCGACCTCGAGGCGGTCGCCGATCTGGAGGGGCGCACCTTCACGATGCCGTGGCCGCTGGCTGTGTTCAGCGGCCAGCTCGCTCGCGAGAGCGCCCTCAATCTGGTCTGTGAAATCGACGGGCGTGTCGCGGCCTATCTTCTCGCCGACATGTTCGTCGACGTCTGGCACCTGATGAACGTGTGCGTCGAGCAGGACCTGCGTCGCCAACATATCGCGGCGGCTCTGCTCGAGGCGTATTTCGAGATCACGGAGCGCGTAGGCCACCGTGGCCACACTCTGGAGGTTCGCGCCTCCAACACGGCGGCGATCGAGCTCTACCGCAGCTTCGAGTTCGTCGCCACGGGGGTGCGCCCTGGCTACTACAGCGACGACCGTGAAGACGCCGTCATCATGTGGAGGGACTGGGAGGGCGACTCGGCGTGAGCAGCGTCCTCCTGGCGATCGAGACCTCGTGCGACGACACGAGCGCCGCCGTCGTCGACGGCGGCGTGGTACGTTCTTCGATCGTCTCCTCGCAGAACGAGCTGCACGCGCAGTTCGGCGGCGTCGTCCCCGAGGTCGCTTCGCGCCGGCACACGGAGCTCGTCAACGACGTCGTCGCGGAGGCGCTGAGCGCCGCCGGCGTGCGCTGGTCGGACGTGAGCGCGGTTGCGGTCACGCAGGGGCCAGGTCTCATCGGCGCCTTGCTCGTGGGCCTTGCGGCAGCGAAGGCGATCGCCTACCGGCGGCGGCTGCCGCTCATCCCGGTCAACCACCTGCAGGGCCACATCGCCGCCAACTACGCGCTCGGCGTCGAGGCGCCGTTCGTGTGCCTCGTCGCCAGCGGTGGCCACACGCTTCTGGCGGCGGTCGAAGAGGGCGTGCGCTACCGCGTTGCGGCCAGAACCATGGACGACGCCGCGGGTGAGGCGTTCGACAAGGGCGCGCGGCTGCTCGGACTCGGCTACCCCGGCGGCAAGGAGCTCGACGAGCTGGCGGCGCGCGGCGACGCGGGCTTCGCCCGCTTCCCACGCGCCGTGCCACGCGGTCGCGGCTTCAGCTTCAGTGGCCTCAAGACCGCGCTGCTCTACGATCTGCGCGCTCGCGAGGCCGCCGAGATCGAGGCGCATCGCGCCGACATCGCCGCCTCGTACCAGGCGGCGATCGTGCGGCAGCTCGTGGACAAGACGGTCGCCGGTGCCAGGGACGAGGGTGTTCGCCGCGTCGCCGTCGCCGGCGGCGTTGCTGCCAACTCGGGTCTGCGGCGAGCACTCGGCGAGCGCTGTGAGGCGGAGGGCCTGCAGCTCTCGCTGCCTCCGCTCAGCCTCTGCACTGACAACGCCGGCATGATCGGTCTTGCGGCCGGCTTCTTGCCGGCGCTTCCGTACCCCGACTACCTCGCCCTGGATGCGTTCGCCAGCGACGCTGAGGCGAGGGCTCGCCGGCCCGCCAAGGCGTAGCCGCGGGCCGACTGCCGGGGTGCCGCCCTCGCCCGGCAGCCACGCGTCGACAGGCCGTCCTATGGGCGGACGCGAGGGCGGCCCGCTCCGGCACGGTGCCCCGTCGAGTGGGTGCTACACTCGCAGCGGAATGAGTCCTAAGCCGCACGCATCGATGTCCGCACGAGGGAGCGAGGGAGTTCCCAGACTCGCCGCCGAGCTCTTCGTCGACTGCCTCGAGAGCGAGGGCGTCGAGTTCGTCTTCGGCATCCCGGGCGAGGAAACGCTCGATCTCAGCGCGGCGCTCGATGGCTCCGAGAAGATCACCTTCGTGCCGACGCGCCACGAGCAAGGAGCCGCCTTCATGGCGGACGCGTACGGGCGGCTCACCGGCAATCCCGGCGTCTGTTTGGCGACGCTAGGACCTGGCGCCACCAACCTCGCCACCGGCGTCGGCGACGCGACGCTCGACAAGGCGCCGCTCGTCGCGCTCACCGGTCAGACGACGCTGGCCGGCATGCACAAGGAGACACATCAGTTCATCGACACCGTCGAGATGCTGCGGCCGATGACGAAGTGGAATACCCGCGTCCACGACCCGCGCATGATCAGCGAGGCGGTGCGCAAGGCGTTCAGCATTGCGGCGACCGAGAAACCGGGAGCGACGCATCTCGAGCTGCCCGAGGACGTGATGGCGGCGTCGGTAGTCGGTGCACCGCTGGCACACGGCCCCGAGCCCATCGTCGAGGCTGACCCCGTGGCTCTGGTGCGCGCCGTCGAGCTGTTGCAGGCAGCGGCGCGTCCGGTCCTCCTGGTGGGCAACGGTGTCGTCCGCCAGGAGGCGGCGCCGGCGCTGCGCGCATTCTGCGAGACGACGGGCTTGCGCGCCGTCACGACGTTCATGGGCAAGGGCGTGCTCGACGCCGCGGACGAGCACTTCCTCTTCACGGCCGGCCTTGCCTCGCAGGACTATCCCCAAGGATTGCTGGGGCACGCCGATCTCGTCGTGAGCGTCGGGTACGACATGGTCGAGTGGCCTCCCGCCGCTTGGAATCCAAGCGGTCGCCAGCGCATCGTCTGCATCGATACGGTGACGCCGGAGATCGACGCGCACTTCATCCCCGAGGTCGAGCTCATCGGCGACTTGAGCCGCATCCTCTTCCAGCTCGCCAGCCTGCTCGAGGACAAGCCTGTCGCCCACCTGGCGACCCGACCGTATCTGCGCGCCATGCGCAGCGTCCTCGACTCGGGGAGCGACGACGACTTCCCGATCAAGCCGCAGCGCGTCTTGCGCGATCTGCGTTCGGTGCTCGGCGCCAACGACATTCTCGTCTCCGACGTCGGCGCCCATAAGCTGTGGGTGGCCCGATTCTGGGAGGCGCGCGAGCCCAACACCGTGTTGATCAGCAACGGGTTCGCGGCGATGGGCTTCGGGCTCCCCGCGGCGATTGCGGCGACGCTTGCCTGTCGGGGCCGTCGCCACGTCGTCAGTATCTGCGGCGACGGCGGCTTCCTCATGAACGTGCAGGAGCTCGAGACGGCGCGGCGACTCGGGCTTCCCTTCGTCGTCCTCGTCTGGACCGACGGCGGCTACGGTCTCATCGAGATGCACCAGCGGCGTAAGTACGGCCGGGTGGCCGGCACGCGCTTCGACAATCCCGATCTGGCGGGGTTGGCCCGTGCCTTCGGTGTCGAAGGCTACCGTGCGACGCGCGCCGGTGACGTCCGTCCCTTGATCGTCCGCGCGCTCGAGCATTCCGGCCCGGTTGTGCTCGATATCCCCATCGACTACACCGAAAACGCCAAGCTCGGGGTGGATCTTTGGGAGCTCGCTTCCGAGACGCTCGAGTAGCTGGCACGCAGTCTCCCTTGGGGAAGTCGCGATGACGGAGGTGTTGCGGAACGCAGGCCTGAAGCGGGTGCGGATGCGCTTGATCACCGCCGTCGTGTTCGTCTTCACGCTGACGTGCTCGGGCGCGTTCGGGATGGAGGATGTGATCTCTTCTTCCGGACCGGGTCTGACCCTGCTGATGATCCTCATCCTGCCGCTGGTGTGGAGCGTGCCGATGGCCTTCGTCGCCTCGGAGCTCGGCGCGATGGTCCCCGAGGCCGGCGGTCTGTACCGCTGGATCCGTCGCGGCATGGGTGAGTACTGGAGCTTTCAGGGCGGCTGGTGGTGGACACTGTCGTTGTACGTCGACTCGGCGGTCTACGTGGCGCTGGCGCTCGACTACCTCGGCGCCAAGTACCCGGTCACCGACGACACGCTCCTTGCGCTCGGCTCCTGGGGTTTCACCTGGCGGAGCCTCATCGGCATCTGTGTCGTCGCCGCCTTCACGTTCATCAACATCCGCGGCCTCGAACTGACGGGCTGGTCGCTGTCCATCATTCAAGTTGGGGTGATGGTCCCGCTTCTGGTCTTCACCGTCTGGGGCATCGCCGTGGGCGGCGGCAACTCCTTCAGCCCCATCCTCCCCCAGGGCGAGAGCGTCTTGACCTCGCTGAGTTTGGGGCTGGCGATCATGATGTGGATGTACGCCGGCTGGGAATCGATGTCGACGCTGAGCGGCGAGATCCAGAACCCGCAGAAGGTGATCCCCAGGGCGCTCATGATCGGTACGCCGCTGGTGATCGCCACGTACCTCGTGACGGTCTACGCCGCGGTGCGCGTGGCGCGCCTGGACGGCGCCGACAACTGGACGAACATGTGGACCGGCGGCGGCGTCGACTTCGTCGCCGCCGCACAGATTCTGGGCGGCGGCGTCCTGGCGTACCTGCTGCTGCTGTCGGCGATTCTCTCGAACATCGGGCTCTACGCTGGCTACCTGGCCACCGGCTCGCGACCTGCGTACCAGATGTCGCGCGATCGTCTTTTTCCTGGGTTCTTCGGTCGCACGCACGCCCGTTGGGGCACGCCGTGGATGGCGATTCTGGTCATGGGCGCCGTCAACGCGGTGCTGATCAACTTCAACTTCTCGGCGTTGATCACGATCGACGTCTTCCTCCTCATGTTCCCGTACGTGCTCATCTTCCTCACGGTGATGATCCTCCGCGTGCGGGAGCCCGAGGTGCCTCGTAGCTTCCGCGTGCCCTTGCCGACATGGGCGCTCGGCCTCTGGGTTGCGTGCCCCATCGCCATCGCCATCATCGCCCTGTTCGTGAACGGCACCGACTGGATGATCGGCGGGCTGATCGGCATTCTCACGGGTCCGGTCGCCTACCTCGTCTTCAAGAACGTGTACAAGGGAACCACCGACCGCGCGCTCGAGGGTTCCGAGCTCAAGGGGGAAGGCGCCGCCGGCCGAGCGGGTCGTGGAGCCGGAGGAGTCCAGGCATGAACGGCCAGAGGATGGCTCGCTACGCGGCGGTTGCCGGCGTGCTCGCCGGTTTCGCCGCGATCGCCGGCGGGCTCAGCGCGCATGCGATGCAACCGCTGTTCGGTACCGCGCGGTTCTTCGGCATCGCCTCCGATCTGCTCTCCGGCGTGCACGTTCTGGTAGGGCTCGGCGCGCTCATGGTCGCCGGGGGGCTCATCACCCTGAAGTGGCCGAGCGTCGGCGCCATCATCGTCTGCGTGGCGGCGATGATCGGCCTGACCTACACCAACGATCGCGGGCAGTACCGCTGGGTGCCGCTGCTCTACTACTGGGGTGCGCCGTGGGTGTGCGCCTGGCTCGCCGGCATCTTCGCCGGGTACTCGGCCTACCAGCGCGTGCCCCAGGTCGATGAGCCGCCCGCCGATGCGCGCCCTGCGCAGGGCACCGGCGGCTGAGCGGAGTGCTGTGGGGACGGCGGCTAGGCCTCGAGCAAGATCGTGACCGGGCCGTCGTTGACGAGCGCGACCTGCATGTGGGCGCCGAAGACGCCGGTCTGGACCGGCACGCCGGCGCCTCGCAATGCCTCTACGTAGGCCTCGTAGACGGCCTCTCCGACCTCTGGTCGAGCCGCCGCCGTGAAGCTCGGCCGGTTGCCTTTGCGTGCGTCGGCGTACAGCGTGAACTGAGACACGGCGAGGACGGCGCCGCCGACGTCGCCGAGTGCCAGGTTCATGAGCCCGGCCTCGTCGGCGAAGACGCGCAGCCGGGCCGTCTTGGCGGCAAGCTTGTGGGCCGCGGCCACGTCGTCCTCGTGGGCGACGCCCACGAGGACGAGGAAGCCGCGGCCCACCTCGGCCACCTGGTTGCCGTCGATGCTGACGGCGGCTCGCGACACACGTTGCAGGAGCACTCTCACCGGTCCAGTCTAGCGGCAGGCCGAGGTGGCCGCCAAGGCGGCTCATTCGGCCGCCGTCCATCGCCGCCGCGCCCCGCCGCCGCTCATGGGCGTCGGCAGGGCGCGGCGGGCACTCTCACGGTCAGAATGACAGCTGCGCGCTCTCGCTGACCGACCGGCAAATCCCTGCGTACGAGGTTTCTTGGTGGCACCACGCAGTCGCCAACGGCGGGGTTTGACATCTCCGTTCGCCGGTCGTACCATAGCGATCCGCGAGAGCCAGCACTCTCGGTATGAGAGTGCCAGACAACAGATCTCTGACGATCAATGTGAGAACACCAAGGAGGGTTGCTGCATGAAGCTCAAGCCGCTCGAAGACCGCGTTATTCTCAAGGCGGTCCAGGAAGAGGAGAGGACCGCCAGCGGCATCGTGCTCCCCGACACGGCCAAGGAGAAGCCGACGTTGGGTGAGGTCGTCGCCGTGGGCGAGGGCAAGTGGGACGAGGATGGCAAGAAGCGCGTTCCCGTCGACGTCAAGAAGGGCGACAAGGTCATCTACGGCAAGTACTCGGGTACCGAGTACAAGACGTCGGATGGTGACGAGCTCCTGATTCTGCGCGCCAGCGAGATTCTGGCCGTAGTCGAGAAGTAGAGAGGAGGCTGACGAAGCGTGGCTAAGGAACTGAAGTATAAGGACGAAGCCCGGCGTGCGCTGGAGCGCGGCGTGAACGCGCTCGCCGACGCCGTGAAGATCACTCTCGGCCCGAAGGGCCGCTACGTGGTGCTCGACAAGAAGTACGGCGCGCCGACGATCACCAACGACGGCGTCACCATCGCTCGTGAGATCGAGCTCGAGGACGTCTTCGAGAACCAGGGTGCCCAGCTGGTCAAGGAAGTCGCGACCAAGACCAACGACATCGCCGGTGACGGCACCACCACCGCCACCCTCCTCGCTCAGGCGATCGTGCGCGAGGGGCTGCGCATGGTTACCGCCGG
>Ga0315295_10000661_pt1 | contig 29874 bp, 24 predicted proteins | sample YL17G14_0_MG_FD_204453 | JGI IMG/M metagenome (GOLD analysis project Ga0315295, IMG submission 204453) | Sediment microbial communities from Yellowstone Lake, YNP, Wyoming, USA - YL17G14_0 | ecosystem: Environmental > Aquatic > Freshwater > Lake > Sediment | place: USA: Wyoming | collected... | reverse complement strand
CCCTCCCCCCTCCGAGGGGGAGGGTTAGGGTGGGGGGGCAAAGGACACCAGCGGTGAAGTCCTGTGACCATCGAAAAAACCGTTATTGCCCTTTACATGCAGGGGCGAAAACGAAATTTCGGAGAATCTTTTTGCAACTACTGAGATAATTTAAGGTTTTCCTCCCAAAAAAAGTGCTCATTCGTTTTCAACCTCACAATCGAGAAGTTCAGGTCGCCAAGGGAGAGAATTTACTCAAGGCGGCAATGGAAGCGGGTGTATATATCCAGTCCTCTTGCGGCGGGGAAGGTGTGTGCGGGAAATGCAAGGTGCGGATCGAGAAAGGCGAAGTAGAGAGCTCCCGCGGGCCGAAGATCTCCGAAGAAGATTTTCGCCGGGGTATGCGCCAAGCCTGTCAGACCCGGATCCTAAGCGACCTGGAAGTACGTATTCCCGTAGAATCGGAGCTGGACAAACGGTTTATTGCCCGAACCCGGGAGCGGATGGGCGCCGGCCGCAAAGTCTCACACCAGGAGCTGGAGTCGCTGGTCCTGGGATGGTGCTTCAGCCCGGCCCTGCGCAAGCATTACGTGGAAATGGAGCCGCCGACACTCAAGGACAATCGTTCCGACCTTTCCCGACTGCTTCTGGTGTTGAAAAAGCAATACGGCCTGGAAGGGATTTCAATAGATTCCCGCCTACTCAAAAGCCTGCCTTTCGTCCTGAGAGAGGCAGACTGGCGGGTAACCGCTACCCTGGTGCAGACGCGGATGGAATCTCAGCTGGGCGAGTATCAGCTTCGCGGGTCGAGGCGGTCGAAGCTGATCCACCTGGAAGCGGGCGACACAACCAAGGAACACTATTCCATCGTGATGGACATCGGAACGACCAGCGTCTGGGGGCAAATCCTGGATTTGAACAAAAGGGAAACAGTGGCGGAAGCTTCGGATTACAACGCCCAGATCAGTTATGGGGATGATGTCATCAGCCGGATCGTCTATTCCCAAAGGCCGGGCGGGTTGAAGAAGCTACAAGAGAGTGTGGTGGGAACGATCAATGGGATCGTCCGGGAGCTGGTAATGAAGTCAGGAATCGATTTAGCCCAAGTTTCGCACATGACTGCAGCTGGGAATACGATCATGACCCATCTTTTATTGGGCCTGGACCCCAAATATATTCGGGAGTCCCCTTATACCCCGGTAGCCAGCTTCATCCCGCCGGTTCGGGCTGTAGAGTTGGGGCTGGAAGTGGGAGAACATGTTCATCTTTACACCTTTCCTTCGGTTTCCTCCTACGTGGGAGGAGATATTATCTCGGGCGTGCTGGGTTCTGGCATATACCAGCGAAAACCTCTGACGTTATACATTGACATCGGAACGAACGGGGAGATCGTCATCGGGAACTCGGAATGGATGGTTACCGCAGCCTGCTCTGCGGGTCCGGCCTTCGAGGGTGGGGGAATCAAGCACGGCATGCGGGCCACTTTAGGGGCCATCGAAGATTTCCGCCTAAATCCCCTTACTTTTGAGCCCATGCTTTTGACGATCGGTATGGTCAAGCCCAAGGGAATCTGCGGGTCAGGATTGATTAACATGGTAGCTGAATTCTTAGAAGCTGGGGTGATCTCGCCGAACGGAAAATTCAATGGCGACCTGCCCACCCCCCGGATCCGCCTCGGGTCTGATGGAATTGAATATGTACTGGTGTATAAGGAAGACTCCGCTATCGGCTCTGATATCGTCATCACCGAAGTGGACATCGATAACCTCATCCGGGCTAAGGCGGCCATGTACGCCGGGTACGTGACCCTTTTGCAATCCGTGGGGCTTTCCATCCGGAATTTGGAGCAGGTCGTCATTGCGGGTGCGTTCGGCTCATTCATCGACGTCGAGCGGGCCATCACCATCGGGCTTTTGCCGGAGCTGCCCTTGGATCGCTTTCTCTTCATTGGCAACGGCTCTCTGCTGGGAGCGCGGTTGATCTCCTTCTGTAATGAGATGCTCGATGATGGGGAGCGCATCTGCCGGATGATGACCAATGTAGAACTGAGTGAGAGCTCATCTTTCATGGACAACTATGTGGCCGCCATGTTCCTGCCCCACACGAACCTGGACGAGTTTCCCGGGGTGAGCCAGCGAATGGCCGATAAGCGTGAGGCGTAAGGGGTAAGGACGAGGGCGTAGGGGGTCGGGTGTAGGGTACAGGATGGAGATAATCCCCAAGGCTTTTCTTAAACTTTAGGCATTTTAGGGCATTTAAGGCATTTAAGGCACTTTTTATGGGTAAAGTGATTGCCATGGCCGGGAAGGGAGGAACGGGGAAGACGACCCTTTCAGCTCTCATCATTCGGTATCTCCAAAAAAAGGGCCTGGGGCCCATTCTGGCGGTGGATGCCGACCCCAGCTCCAACTTGGTAGATGCTTTGGGCCTGCCCGTGAAGCAAAGCCTGGGAACCGCCCGGGAGGATTTCTTCGAGACCAAAGGCAAGCTTCCTCCGGGGATGACCAAGGAGACATATTTGGAGATGAAGTTACATGAAATCCTGGTAGAGTCTCAGGGCTTGGATCTTCTGGTCATGGGCCGCCCCGAAGGCCCAGGTTGTTATTGTTATGCCAACAATATCCTCCGCCGCCACCTGGATATGCTGATTAAGAACTATCCCTTCATAGTGATGGATAACGAAGCGGGAATGGAGCATTTAAGCCGGCGGACAACCCAGGGGGTGGATTATTTACTTTTCCTCTCTGATCATTCCATTAAAGGGATTCGCACCGTGGGAAAGATCCGGGAGCTGATCGATGAATTAAAGCTCTCGGTCAGAGAGAAACATTTAGTGGTGGATCGAGCTCCAGAAAAGCTGGATCCCGGTTTTTCCCAGGAGGTCGAAAAGCAGGAGCTGGATTTACTGGGAATGGTTCCGGTGGACCCCTTCATCTCCGAATATGAGCTGAGGGGGAAACCCCTGTTAGATTTACCGGATGAATCGCCGGCGGTGCAGGTCGTAGCCGGGATGATGGAGAAAATGATTCACTAGCGGGTTGCGAGTTACGGGTTGCGGGTTACGAGTTACCCGTTCCGGGTTTCGAGTCCGGGACTTTTAACTTTAGGGCACTTTAGGCATTTTAGGCACTTAAAAATTTGTTGGGAAAGGGGTGATGGAATTGGCCAAAAACTTGGAAGAGAAGACGCTGTTTAGTGGAGAGAAAGTGAAGGTGGTGGGCGCGGAGTATGAACCGGGCATTCCGGAGCAACCCCACCGCTGGAGGATCAAGATCCAGAGCCGGGAAGAAATGCTTAAATATTTGCGATGCGGGGAACGGTACTGGTTCAGCAAAGAGTGGTACGGGAGCGAGAAGCGGAAAAATCCAGCATAAAAAGCGATTCACCGCGGAGAGCGCAGAGAACGCCGAGGTTAAATGAAAATCAAAAACCAAAAATTAAAATGTAAAATGACAATGGAAAATTAATAAATTTTTACATTATGGATTTTGGTTTGTAATTTTGATGGAGTCGTGAAAAGTCTGAAAATGCGGTTTTCTGTCATTCCGGCGAAAGCCGGAATCCAGTTTTTTCAAATACTTATAAATTCTCTGGACTCCGGTTTCCACCGGAGTGACGACTTTTTACGAGACCATCAATTTTGATTTTTAATATTTAACTTTTGGATTATTTCCCTCTGCGTTCTCAGCGAGCTCGGCGGTGAATGGAGCCTGAGAAGGAGGTGGCTGTGGAAATACCGAAAATCAATTATACAGGGAAGATTAAAGAAATTACCCTGGGGCTGGGAGGTAAAGCGGTGACCGTAGGGGGGGAGACGATGTATCCTCTTCACCTCTTCGAAGGCCAGATGCCCCATCCTCCACGGATCGCCATGGAGGTTTACGATGCCCCGCCGGAGGACTGGCCAGAGGCGGCTCTGGAGCCTTTCCAGGATGTGGTCGGTAACCCGGTGGCCTGGGCTCAAAAGTGCGTAACCGCTTACGGCGCGGAGATGATTTGCCTACAGCTGGCGAGCACGGACCCGAACGGAATGAACCGGCCGGCAGAAGAGGCGGCGGCGGTAGCGAAGAAAGTAGCCGATGCGGTAACGGTTCCCCTAATCGTTTGGGGTTGCGGAAACGATGAAAAAGATGCGGATACGCTCCGACGGGTCGAGGAACTCTGTGAAGGGAAGAATCTGATTATCGGCCCGGTGGGGGAGAAAAACTACAAGCAGATCGGGGCCGGGGCCATTGCCTACAAACACACCCTGGTTGCGTCTTCCCCCATCGATGTCAACCTGGCCAAGCAGCTGAACGTTCTATTGGGCAACTTAGGCGTTCCCGATGGACAGATTCTTGTCGACCCCACGACCGGTGGACTGGGATACGGGATTGAATACACGTATTCGGTAATGGAGCGCGACCGCATGGCCGCCCTGACGCAACAAGATGAACGACTTCAGTTCCCCCTGGTTTGTAACCTGGGCAAAGAGGTCTGGAAAACCAAGGAGGCCAAGCTCTCGCAGGCTGACGAACCCAAACTGGGGGATCCCAAGAAGCGCGGCATCTTGATGGAGGCGGTTACGGCGATGATCCTGCTTCTGGCCGGGGGGAACATCTTAATCATGCGGCACCCGCAGGCGATCGCTCTGGTGAAAGGGATGATCGGAGATCTAGTAAAAGCATAGTCATGAGTCCAGGGTCCTGAGTCCCTAGCCAAGACTCCGGACTCAACATTGGATCTGTGGATCGAGACTTTGGACCCGGGACGCGGGAATTTAAATTGAGGAGGGTTAAATAATGGCAGAAGAAAAAAGCGTGGATAAGGCTACTCTGGAGATGCTGGCCAAGGCCAAAGCGGATGGGGTGAGCACTGTTTTCGATCGGGCCGACGAGATGAAGCCATGCCCCATTGGGGCCGAAGGAAGTTGCTGTAAGAACTGTGCCATGGGGCCCTGCCGGGTGCCGGCTCCCAAGAAGAAGGCCGAGGGCGAGGCGGAGAAAGCCAAGAGGCGCGGCATCTGCGGGGCCACGGCCGAGACCATTTCGGCCCGGAATTTTGTCCGCATGATCGCCGCCGGCACGTCGGCTCATTCGGACCATGCCCGGGGAGTGGCCCAGCTTTTCCTGGCTACCGCCAAGGGCGAAGTCCCCGGCTATGCCCTGAAGGACGAGCAGAAGCTTTATCAGGTGGCCCTGGACCTGGGGATCGATATCGGGGATCGCTCTTCGAAAGAGATTGCCATCGAAGTCGGGGAAAAGCTGCTGGCAGAGTTCGGCCGGCAGGATGGCGAACTCTACTTCGTCAAGCGTGCGCCCCTGAAACGGCAGGAGATCTGGAGGAAATTGGGCATTGTCCCCCGGGGCATTGATCGCGAAGTGGTGGAGCTGATGCACCGGACCCATATGGGCGTGGACCAGGACTACCGGAATCTGCTCCTCCAGGGATCCCGGTGCGCCCTGGCGGACGGCTGGGGCGGTTCGATGATTTCCACGGAGCTCCAGGACATTCTCTTTGGGAATCCCCAACCCATCTTGGGAAAGATCAATCTGGGGGTCCTCAAGGAAGACCAGGTGAATGTGGTCGTACACGGCCATGAACCGCTGCTGCCCGAACTCCTGGTGGTGGCCACGCAGGACCCGGAGATTCAGGCCTACGCCAAATCCAAGGGGGCCAAGGGGATCAACCTGGCCGGGATGTGCTGCTCGGCCAACGAAGTCTTAATGCGCCACGGAATTCCCGTAGCCGGAAACTTCCTACAGCAGGAGCTAGCCATTGTCACCGGCGCCGTGGATGCCATGGTCGTGGATGTCCAGTGCGAAATGCAGTCCCTGGCCGATGTGGCCAAATGCTACCACACCAAGGTGATTACCACGAACACCCGGGCCAAGATGCAGGGCGCCATGCACATCGAGTTTGATGAGCACCACGGCCCGGATGTGGCCAAGAGAATCCTGCGGGAAGCCATCGACAATTTCCCCAACCGCAAAGGAAAGCCGGTACAAATTCCATCGGAGAGCCAAGAGATGGTGGTGGGGTTCAGCCACGAAACCATCAACTACCTGCTCGGCGGGCTTTTCCGGTCCTCTTACCGGCCTTTGAACGACAACATCATCAACGGAAGGATTCGGGGCGTGGCCGGGGTGGTGGGCTGTAACAATGTCCGCACGACCCATGACAGCGCCCATCTGATCATGATCAAGGAGCTGATCAAGAACGATGTCATCGTCCTGACCACTGGATGCTCGGCCATGGCTTGCGGCAAAGCCGGCTTGCTCACCCCGGAAGCGGCTTCCAAGTACTGCGGGGCTGGACTGGCTGAAGTCTGCGAGGCCGTGGGCATTCCCCCTGTGCTGCACATGGGGGCCTGTGTGGACAACAGCCGGATCTTGATGGCAGCCACAGCGGTGGTCAAAGATGGGGGATTGGGCGACGACATCAGCGACCTTCCCGCGGCCGGCGCGGCCCCGGAATGGATGAGCGAGAAAGCCATCGCCATCGGCCAGTACTTTGTGGCTTCGGGTGTCTTCACGGTCTTCGGGACAACTTTCCCGATCACCGGAAGCGAGGAGATGAGCCAGCTCCTCTTCGAGGAGATGGAGGGGCTCGTTGGCGGAAAGTGGGCCTTCGAGCCCGATCCACAGAAGGCCGCTCAGTTGATGATCGCCCATATCGACAAGAAACGGAAGGCGCTGGGTCTGGATAAGGCCCGCGAGCGCGTGCTTTACGATATGGCCATGCGCCGTGAACTGGATGCCGTTTGATTCAGAAATTTAGTTCGGAGTCAAGAGTTCGGAAAAAAACCTATACTCCGAACTTAGAACTCCGAACTCCGAACTGTTTTTCCAAGGAGGGTTGAAAGTGTCTAAGATTATCGCAGCAGCAGCCATTCGGGGAGGCCATAAGATTCTGGAGCGGGCGGAAAAGAAATACCAGGAGGCTCTGGAGAAATGGGGTCCCAACCAGGAGGTCGGATTCCCCAATACCGGATATTATCTGCCCATCATATACGGGATTCTCGGAGTTCCCGTGAAGACTCTGGGGGACATGAAGCCCGTTTTGGAGCGGTGTAAAGCGCTCATCCCTCCCCTCGTGAAGGAGAAAGTGTGGCTTCCTTACCTGGCTCCGGCCCTGGATGCCGGGATGGCCACTTTTTTCGCCGAAGAAATCATCGAAGCCATCCGTTATCTGGAAGATCCGAATTTCTATGTCAAGGGGGAAGATCCCACGCCGGAGAACCTTTGGCTGGGGGCCGCCGATGACATCATTCTTAGAAAACGGGGTGTGGAGTTCGTCGACGGAACTGCCCCGGGCTTTGCCGCCATCCTGGGGGCAGCGCCCACCAAGGAGATTGCCGCCAAGATCGCCCAGGAGCTGCAGGAGAAGAACCTCTATGTTTTCATGGCTTCGGAAAACAATGGAAAACGTTTCTCTGAGCAGCTGGTGGAAGCGGGCGTACAGATCGGCTGGCCGACGCGCCTGGTCTCCTTCGGTCCGGACTACACGGCCACAGTCTTTGCCATGGGCTTTGCCACCCGGGCGGCCATGTCCTTCGGGGGCATTGCTCCTGGAGATTACCGAAAGATCCTGATCTACAACAAAGACCGGGTCTTTGCCTTTGCCCTGCCGCTAGGCTTTGTCTCGGACGAATGGTACGCCAATGCCGCCGGGGCCATCAACTGGGGATTCCCGGTTATCGCCGACACGCCAATTCCCCAGGTCCTGCCCACCGGAATCTGCACTTATGAGCACGTGGTTTCCAATATCCCCCACGACCAGATCGTCCAGAAAGCCGTGGAGGTCAGGGGCTTGAAGGTTACTGTGGCCAAGGTGCCGATTCCCCTTGCCTATGGGCCGGCCTTCGAGGGAGAGCGCATCCGCGGGGAAGATATTTACCTGGAATGCGGAGGGGGGCGGACTCCCGCTGTCGAATGGACCACGACCCGGGATATGAACGAAGTAGAAGACGGGAAGGTCGAAGTCATCGGCCCGGACATTAAAGATGTCAAACCGCCGGCCCAACTGCCTCTGGCTATCGTTGCCGAGGTGGCGGGCCGCAAGATGCAGGAGGATTTCGAGCCCATCCTGGAGCGCCAAATCCATCATCTGGTCAATTACGCCCAGGGGATTATGCATATCGGGCAGCGGGACATTGCCTGGGTCCGCGTCGGCAAGGGAGCCGTGGAAAAAGGGTTTACCCTGAGGCACCTGGGGGACATCCTCTATGCCAAATACCACCAGGACTTTGGCTCCATCTTCGATAAAGTCCAGGTGAAGATCTACACGGAAGCCTCCAAGGTCAAGGAAATGCTCGAAAAGGCCCGGGCGACCTACCAGAAGCGTGATGCCCGCATCGAGGGCATGACCGACGAGACCGAAGAGACCTTCTACTCCTGCACCCTCTGTCAGTCCTTTGCTCCGACCCACGTGTGCATTATCACGCCGGAGCGCACGGGACTCTGTGGGGCATATAACTGGCTGGATGGCAAGGCCTCCAACGAGATCAACCCCACGGGACCAAACCAACCCGTACCGAAGCGTGAAGTCATCGACCCCGTTTTGGGTCAATGGATAGGGGTCAATGAATTCGTCTTCAAGGCCTCCCGCCAGAAGCTTGAAAAATACAACGCCTACAGTATCATGGTTGACCCGATGACTTCTTGCGGTTGCTTCGAGTGCATCGCCGCCGTCCTGCCCATGTGCAATGGGATCATGACCGTCAACCGGGACTTCACCGGGATGACCCCCTGCGGAATGAAATTTACGACCCTCGCTGGTTCGGTGGGTGGCGGTTCGGTCACTCCAGGTTTTGTTGGCCATAGCAAACACTACATCTGCAGCAAGAAGTTCATCATGGCCGAAGGGGGGATTAAACGCCTGGTCTGGATGCCCAAGATGCTCAAAGAGGAGATCATGGACCGCTTGAAGAAGCTCTCGGCGGAGATCGGCATTCCCAACTTCCCAGATATGATCGCCGACGAGACCATCGGGACGACGGAAGATGAAATCCTTCCCTTCCTGACGGAAAAGGGACACCCGGCACTTTCCATGCCGTCGTTGTTTTAAAAATTATGTAGGGGCGGGGTTACCCCGCCCCTACGGATCGCCATCAACAAAATCAATTTACAGAAGGAGAAGAAGATGGCCCTGACAGGAATTGAGATTTTCAAAAAGCTTCCCAAGACCAACTGCGGCGAGTGTGGGGTTCCTACCTGTCTGGCTTTTGCCATGAAACTGGCCGCCGGACAGGCGGAGCTCGCGTCCTGCCCCTATGTTTCGGAACAGGCCAAGGCCGAATTGGAACAGGCCTCGGCCCCCCCGATTCGACCCGTGGCGATCGGCGTCGGGGATAAAGCCCTGAAGATCGGCGGGGAGACGGTCATGTTTCGTCATGAAAAACGATTCGTCAACCCCACCGGGATTGCGGTTCTCGTCTCGGATAAGATGAGCGACGCCGAGGTGGATGGACGGCTGAAGAAGCTCAACGAGCTGAAATTCGAGCGGGTCGGCCTCGTTCTTCAGGCCGACCTGGTGGCCGTCAAGGGAGAATCGGGAGATCCGGCCAAATTCGAAGCCCTGGTAAAAAAGGTGAAGGATAAGCTCGACGGGAAAGGCGTCGTATTGATGAGCGACGACCCCAAAGTTTTGGGCGCGGGAGCCAAGGTCGTCGCCGACCGCAAGCCCCTGCTTTATGCGGCCACCAAAGCGAATGCGGAGGCCATGGCCGGTCTGGCCAAAGAGATTTCCGCTCCGCTGGCCGTGAAGGCCGGCAGCCTGGACGAATTAGTCGAGCTAACCACAAAATTAACGACCGCCGGCTTAAAGGATTTGGTCCTGGATTCCGGGGCGCGCACGCCCAAGAGGGCCCTTGAAGATCAAATCATCATGCGGCGGGCAGCCCTGGTTAAGAAATTTCGCCCCCTCGGGTTTCCGACGATCACTTTCCCCTGCGAAATGACGGACGACCCGATGAAGGAGACGCTCCTGGCTTCCATGTTTATTGCCAAGTACGGCGGAATCGTGGTCCTCTCTGGCCTCGAGGGGCACAGTCTCTTTCCCCTCCTTCTGGAGCGGATGAATATCTACACCGACCCGCAGAGGCCGATGGCTACCACCGAGGGAATTTATGAGGTCGGCGGGCCGAACGAAAATTCTCCGGTTCTGATTACCTCCAACTTTTCCCTCACGTACTTCATCGTTTCGGGGGAGATCGAAGGAAGCCGTGTGCCCAGCTGGCTCTTGGTAAAAGACACCGAGGGGTTGTCGGTCATGACCGCCTGGGCGGCGGGTAAATTCGGGGCGGACGTCATCGCACCCTTCGTGAAAAAGTGCGGGATTGCGGATAAGGTAAAACACCGCAAGCTGGTCATTCCGGGCTATGCGGCCGTCATCAGCGGGGAGCTAGAAGAGGAGTTGCCAGACTGGAAGATCTCCATCGGGCCGAGGGAAGCGGGGCATATCCCGGCTTACTTGAAGATGTGGAAACCGGAATAAATATTGTAGGGGCGAGGTAACCTCGCCCCTACATAAGGTAGACAAAGGAGGTAGAGATGGTCGTCTGCGTCGGTGAGAATATCAACATCATGTCCAAGACAATCGGACCCGCCATCAAAGAACGACGGGCGGAGCCCATCCTGGAGATGGCCAAGCACGAGGAGAAGGTGGGGGTCGATTATCTGGACTTGAACATCGGCCCTTCCCGCAAGGCCGGGGAAGAAGTGATGGATTGGCTGGTCAAGACGGTCCAGGGGGCGGTGAATAAGCCTCTGTCCCTGGATACCACAAACGCTGCGGCTATGGAGGCGGGCCTGAAGATCCATAAGGGCAAGGCGCTGATCAATTCAGTCTCGCTTCAGCCTGAACGCCTGGAAAAGGTTTTACCCATGGCCAAGACCTATAACGCCTGCGTCATCGGCCTTCTCTGGGGAAAAGAAGGGATGCCCCGGGATGCCAACGAAAGAGCCGCCCTGGCCGTGGATTTCATCTATCAGGCCAACAACCTGGGGATCCCCACGGAAGACATCTTGATTGATCCGATCGTGAGCCCGGTGAGCGTGGAAATCAACCAGGTCCTCTCCTGCCTGGAGTTCATGTCCATGCTCAAGGACATTGCTCCGGAAGCCAAGTCCATCGTGGGGTTATCCAACATTTCTAACGGTACGCCTGACCCATTGCGTCCCGTTCTCAATCGGACGTACCTGATCATGTTGATGAAGTATGGGCTCTACTCGGCGATCATCGATGCCTATGACAAGGAAGTGCTGACCATCGCCAAGGGCGGGATGCCCGAAATCGTCAAGCTGGTCCACCGGGTGATGGATGGCGAGGAGCCCAATTTGAAAACTTTGAGCCCGAAGGAAGCGGAATACGTCAAGAGCACAAAAGTTCTCCAGGGAAAGTCCCTGTACTCGCATTCGTGGTTGGAATTGTAATAAATGTAGGGGCGAGGTAACCTCGCCCCTACGGATTATTCTGTCATGCTGCCCAAACAAGAAAACTACGCATTGGCCCGCCGCTTGGCGGTTGAGGGACTTTTGCGATCCAACCTGAAAGAGAGGGCAACGCGGGGCGGTGCTTCCTACGAACAGAGCCGCAACGGCGAAGTGCAGGTTGGGTTCAAATATTTGGGCCGTGAAATTTTGGTGTCCTTTCCTCAAGGAACGATCGAGACCCGGAATGGGCAGGGGCCGATTCCTCTACGGGAGGAAATCCTAATTCTCCATTATCTGGTAACGGCCTCCGGAGCCCCATTGACTGGAAATTGGGTTTCATTTTCTGAAATTGCCGGAGGGGCTTTTTACAATCCCGTTTTCCTCATGCGCTGCAAGTCTCCCCTGGTCAAGTTCTTTGGTGAGGACCCTCAAGCTCTGTGGTCGGTCGCCCGAGAAATGGGAGGAGAACTTCTAAGCCTGGGAGACCTCGGCGTTAAAATTCGCCCTTTCCCCTTCGTCCCGTTGGCCCTGGTTCTATGGCGCGGGGATGATGAATTTCCGGCCGAAGGGAGTATTCTCTTTGACGCCTCCGTGAGTGAATATCTTCCAGTAGAAGACGCGGTCATCCTTGCGGAGTCGGTGATTTGGAAACTGATAAAAAAGGCGATGGGCAATAGGTAATAGGCCAAAAGCAAAACATTAAATCTATAGCCTATAGCCCGGAAATATTTTTATGAAACTGGCAGTAACCGGCAAAGGAGGCGTTGGTAAAACCACGGTTGTGGCCGGGCTGGCGCGCGTCCTGGCGGAACGGGGGCAAAAAGTGCTGGCCATCGATGCCGACCCGGCGAGTAACCTCGCCTCGGCTCTCGGCTTCCCGAAAGACCAAAGGCTTACACCCATTGCCGAGATGAAGGAACTGATCGAGGAGCGAACGGAGTCCAAATCCGGTTCCATGGGTGGGTTCTTCAAACTCAACCCCCGGGTGGATGATCTGCCGGACAAATACACCCTGGAAAAAGATGGAATTCGTCTGATGGTCATGGGCACGGTCCAGAAAGGCGGTGGAGGGTGCGTCTGTCCGGAAAACGTGATGGTGAAAACCCTCGTCTCCCACCTCCTGCTGGGCAGGGGCGAGGTAGTCATTCTGGATATGGAAGCCGGGGTGGAACACTTAGGCCGGGCGACGGCCCAAGCCGTGGACAAACTGATCGTAGTGGTCGAACCCGGCCAGCGGAGTCTGGAGGTCGCTCAGAAAATCCGCCAGCTGGCCGCGGACATTGGCCTGAAGAGTATCGGATGGGTAGGGAACAAAATCCGCGGAGAGGCCGACCGGAATTTCCTCTCTTCCAGGATGGCCGATTTTCAATTTTTAGGCTTTCTCCCCTATGACCCCAGAATCGTCGAGGCTGACCTGGCAGCAAAGCCCCCTTACGCAGATAACCCGGAATTTCTGCGGAGGATGAGGGAGATTGTGGATCAGGTGGGGTCCTGAGGAATGATCTTCATCGGCGAGAGAATCAACGGCCTCCAGCCCGGGATCCGCAAATTAATCCTGGAAAAGAATAAAGCAGCGCTTCACAAGCTGGCCCGAAGGCAGGCGGAGGCCGGGGCTGCCTACTTGGACCTGAATGTGGGAACCGCCTGGCTCAGGCCGGCCGAAGTCATGGTCTGGCTCGTGAAAACTGTCCAGGAAGTCGTAACCACACCCATCGTCCTGGACAGCCGGAGGTTGGAGGTGATTGAAGCCGCGTTGCAGGCCTGCCAAAACCCAGTGATGATCAACTCCACCACGGGAGAAAAAGAAAAATTAGACGGATTCATGAAACTGGCTGTCAAGCACCAAGCCGCTATCGTCGGCTTGACCATGGACGAACAGGGTATTCCTCCCCACGCCGTAGGCCGCGTGGCCATCGCCAAACGAATCATAGACTTTGCCGATGGGTACGGAATGCCGAGAGACCGGCTTTTCATCGATCCGGTACTTCTGCCCTTGAAATTTTCCCAGTTCCAGGGGCCAGTCATTCTCGAAGCCATCCGGGAGATCGCCAGGGAGAGAGTCCCTCCGCACATTCTCGTGGGGCTGAGCAATTGTTCTCAGGGTGCGAAAGAGAGAAGGCTGATCAACCGGACCTTCCTGACCATGGCCATGGCCTGCGGTCTGGATGCAGCCATCGCAGATGTTCTGGACCCCGATTTGCTGGAGGCTGTGGCTGCGGCCGAGGTAGTCCTGGAGCGCCATCCCTACTCGGATCATTTCTTGCAGGCGGTCAAAAAAACAGCGTAGGGGAGGAATCGGGTAGCAAAAAACCATGAGAATTGCTGTCGTCGGTATCGGAGCCCTGGGGAGCCTTTTCGCCGGATACCTAGCCCGGTGCGGAGAGGATGTATCCGGAGTAGATGTCCAGCCGGAGATTATTTCAGCCATCCGTGAATCGGGAGTAAGAATTAAGGAGCTGGAAGGAGAAGAAATCGCCATTCCCCTGCGAGTCGCGCTCCGGCCCGAAGAAATCGGCCAAGTGGACCTGGTCATTTTCCTGACCAAGTCGGGGCAGACCAAGGGGGCGGCTCAGAGCGCCCGCTGTCTGTTCGGGGATGAAACCATCGCCCTGACCTTGCAGAACGGCCTGGGGAACCCCGAGGCCATCGGAAGCATTTTGGGAGAAGAGCGCGTTTTGGTGGGGGTGACCAATCAGGGGTCCACGCTCCTGAAGCCGGGCAGCATCCTGCACGGGGGACGCGGAGAAACAGTGATCGGGGAAATGCGGAAGACCCGGAGCGAGAGGGTAGATCAGATCGCCTCGGCGTTCAACCGGGTAGGGTTTCCCACGCAGGTTTCCACAGAGATCCAAAACGAGGTTTGGGGAAAGCTCATCGTGAACGTGGGGATTAACGCCCTGACGGCCATCACCCGGTTGCGCAACGGAGTCCTGGTGGAGCATCCGGAGACGAGGGAAATTTTGCGGAGGGCGGTCGAGGAAACGACCCGGGTGGCGGATCAAAAAGGGGTCCGACTTCCCCATGAAGATGCGGTGAAAAAAGTTGAAGATGTTTGCCGGGCATCGAAAGCGAATTTTTCTTCCATGCTCCAGGATGTCTTGCAGCGGCGAGAAACCGAAGTGGATTTCATCAACGGGGCCGTGGTGAGGGAAGGGGAAAAGCTGGGGGTCGAGACGCCGGTCAACCGCCTGCTCACCGCCCTGGTAAAAACTTTAGAAAAAACCTACGCTGAGAGGGCTGAGTAGCATCCAGCCATTCAGCGGTCAGCCAGTCACGAATCATAGAAGAAAAAAGGATAGCGGTCAGCAATCAGCGCTTCGCTAAGAAATGACCAGAAGCGCGGCCTGGCTTTTGGCTGAAAGCCGACCCCGCTAAGAGCGGGGCTGATTGCTTATACAGGAGGAGAGATGCCTGAACCGTTAGAATTATCAAAGATGGAGCCCCTCTTGGAAAAATTCCGGGGACAGGAAGGGGCGCTGATTCCCGTCCTCCAGGAAGCGCAAGGCATTTACGGTTATCTGCCCGAGGAGGTTTTGGTACATGTCAGCCAGGGACTGAAAATCCCCCTAACCCGGGTCTACGGGGTGGTGACCTTTTATGCCCAATTTTACGTGACCCCCCGGGGTCGGCACACCGTGCGGGTCTGCCGGGGGACGGCCTGCCACGTTCGCGGGGGGAAGAACATCCGCAAGGCGGTGCAGCAATTCCTGGGCATCGAAGAAAATGAGACCACGCCCGATTTTAAGTTCACCTTTGAGACCGTGGCCTGCCTGGGCGCCTGTGCCTTATCTCCGGTGCTTCTCGTAGATAAGACTTATTATGGAAAGCTGACGCCCGGCAAGGTGGTAAAGGTATTGAAGCTGTATGCCTGAAGGAGGGAGAGAGTTGAAAGGAAAGCTGGAGTCCGCGAAAGATTTGGCGGCGCTGCGGGAAACCATTCTCGGGCAGCGAGACCCCAACAAAACCTGTGTGACCATATGTGGAGGGACAGGGTGCCGGGCCTGGGGAAGCGAAGAGGTGCGGCAGGCTTTTATCCAGGAGATCCGGAAACAGGGCCTGGCCGGGGAAGCGGAAGTGATGCGCACGGGGTGCCACGGGTTCTGCGAACGCGGGCCGGTGGTGGTCATTCTGCCCCAGGAGATCTTCTACCAGCAAGTGGCGATCGAAGATGTGCCGGAGATTGTCTCTGAAACCCTCCTGGGAGGACGGGTGATCAAACAGCTGCTCTACGTAAACCCGGTCACAGGTCGGCCCGTTACCTACGATCATGACGTTCCGTTCTACCAGCGGCAGATGCGCCGAGTTTTCAGCGATAACGGGCGCATTGACCCCACGGAGATCCGTGATTATATCGCCCGCGAGGGCTATGCGGCTCTGAGCAAGGTCCTCTTTTCCATGCCCCCTGAACACGTGGTCGACGAAGTGGAGAAGTCCGGCCTGCGCGGCCGGGGGGGAGCCGGCTTCCCCACCGGGCGGAAGTGGCGCCTCACCCGCAGCTCGCCGGCGGATGAGAAGTACATCGTCTGCAACGCAGACGAGGGGGACCCCGGGGCTTTCATGGACCGGAGCGTTCTGGAAGGGAACCCCCACCTGGTTCTGGAGGGCATGCTCATTGCGGCCTACGCCATCGGAGCGCAGAGTGGCTACGTCTACGTGCGGGCGGAATATCCCCTGGCTGTCCAGCACCTGAAAATGGCCATCGATCAGGCCGAAGAACTGGGTCTCATCGGGGACCACATCCTGGGCTCGTCCTTCAGCTTTCACGTCAAGATTAAAGAAGGAGCCGGCGCCTTCGTCTGCGGCGAGGAAACGGCCCTTCTGGCCTCGATCGAAGGAAAAAGAGGAATGCCCCGATCGCGTCCGCCATTTCCCGCCGTGGCTGGGCTATGGGGCAAACCCACAAACATCAACAACGTCGAGACCTATGCCAACATCCGCTCCATCATCCTCGACGGGGCGGCGGCCTACGCCTCGGTCGGGACAGCGGGATCGAAGGGAACAAAGATCTTTTCCCTCACGGGGAAGATCAACAACACCGGATTGGTGGAGGTCCCCATGGGGACGACGCTCCGGGAGGTCATCTATCAAATCGGTGGAGGAATCCCTAAGGGCCGACTCTTCAAGGCGGCGCAAATGGGGGGGCCGTCGGGTGGGTGTCTGCCGCCACGGTATTTGGACCTTCCCATCGACTATGAGTCTCTGACTCAGGTGGGCTCCATGATGGGATCGGGCGGCATGATCGTCATGGACGAAAAGACCTGTATGGTGGACATCGCCCGTTTCTTTCTGAACTTCACCCAGGATGAATCCTGCGGTAAGTGCGTGCCTTGCCGCGTCGGGACCAAACGCATGCTGGAGATTCTGACCCGGATTACGAAAGGCCAAGGGCAAGAAGGGGATATTGAACTCTTGCTGGAGATGGGGCAGGTGATCAAAGATTCATCCCTCTGCGGCCTGGGACAGACCTGTCCCAACCCTGTGTTATCCACCATTAAACACTTCCGGTCAGAGTATGAGGCCCACATTCGCGACAAACAATGCCCCGCGGGAACCTGCGAGGCCTTGGTCTTCGCCCCCTGTGAGAATACCTGTCCCGTGCACTGTGACGCCGTTGGATACACGGCCCTGATCTCGGCGAAACGATACGATGAGGCTTTGAGCCTGATCCGCCTGACCAATCCCTTGGCCGGGATCTGCGGCCGGGTCTGCAATCATCCCTGCGAGAAGATGTGCAAGCGGGGGGAGATCGATGAACCCATTGCCATTTCCTCCTTGAAGCGGTTTGCCGCCGATTGGGAAAGGAGGCAGGGGAAAATAGCCCCTCCCACTTTTTTGGAGAGGATCAAGGAAGACCGCGTGGCCATCGTGGGGGCGGGACCTGCGGGGTTGAATGCCGCCCATCATTTGGGAAGGCGGGGATACCAGGTGACCATATTCGAAGCCCTGCCTGTGCCCGGGGGCATGCTGGCCGTGGGGATCCCGGACTTCCGCTTGCCCCCGGAGATTTTGGTATCCGACATTCGTTTCATCTGCCAGCATAACGTGGAGATCCTGACGAATAAAGCTCTTGGCAAGGACTTCGTGATTGGCGACCTGTTCCGGCAAGGATACAAGGCAGTATTTTTAGCCCTGGGCGCTCATGGAAACCCGCGATTGAATATTCCCGGGGAGGATGCGAAGGGAGTGCTGCCGGGAGTCGATTTCCTGCGTCGGGTAAACCTCGGGGAGAATGTGGAGGTCGGTGAGAAAGTGGCGGTTATTGGGGGGGGCGATGTGGCCATCGATGCGGCCCGCATGGCCCTGCGCTTGGGGGCGCGGGAAGTCTCCATCGTTTACCGCCGCACGAAGGAAGAAATGCCGGCCAATGTCGAAGAAGTCGAGGAGGCCGAAGATGAGAAGATCAAGATTCTATACCTCCTCGCTCCCACGCGCATCCTTACGGACAACGGGCGAGTGAAGGGCATGGAATGCATCCGGATGGAGCTCGGGGATTACGACGAAAGTGGAAGGCGACGTCCCATCCCGGTCAAGGGCTCGGAGTTCACCATGGAGGTGGATACGATCATTCCGGAGGTCGGGTACAAGCCGGAACTTGCCTGTTTCAAAGAAGAAGAAGGCTTTAAAATTACCAAAGCCGGAACGCTGGCCGCTGACGCCATCAGCCTGGCCACTCATATTCCCGGAGTCTTTGCCGGGGGCGATGTCGTCACGGGTCCTTCCACGATCGTTCAGGCGATGGCCCATGGTTATCAAGCAGCGGTCTCTATCGACCGGTACTTGAAAGGTCAGGACCTCTACAAGGACCGGGTTTTCCGGCCGATGCGGCGGGCGGATGTGCCCAAAACCGAGGGGGAGACGGGGGAGGTAGAAGCGATAAAACCGCGCGCCCGGATGCCTTACATGGGTGTGGGACGACGGGTGCGGACTTTCTCGGAAGTGAACCTGGGGTTCAGTGAAGAGACGGCCATCCGTGAATCCTGCCGCTGCCTGCGGTGCGACCTGGAACACTAACAATCCATTCACCACAGAGGCACAGAGAGCACGGAGAATCGTAAATCAAAAATCAAATATGAAAAATCAAAATGACAAACCAGAATCCAAAAAGCAAAGAATTTTGAATTATCCGTTGTTATTTTGTATTTTGATTTCCTATTTAACTCTGTGTTCTCTGTGTCTCTGTGGTGAAATAAAAACGAGGTTAAAAAATGGGAGATATTCGATTAACCATTGACGGGCGTGAAGTTCAAGCAGAAGAGGGAACGACCATCTTTGAGGCTGCCCGAAAAGCCGGCATTCACATTCCCCATCTCTGCTACCGGCATGATCTGACTCCGACCACCTCCTGCCGCCTGTGCGTTGTGGAAGTAGAAGGAGCCAGAACGCTGGTCGCTTCCTGCGCCCTTCCAGCAGCCCCTAAAATGGTAGTACGAACGGGCACGAAACGGGTCCAGGATGCCCGCAAGCTGGTGGTTGAGCTTTTACTATCCGACCACCCCTACGACTGCATGACCTGCGAAAAAAGCGGCTCCTGTAAACTGGAAAAATACGCCTACGAGTTCGGCATTCGGAAGGCCCGTTTCCTGGGAGAAAAGCACGAATACTCTCTCCGGGCCGCCAACCCTTTTTATGAAAGAGACTACAACAAGTGTATCCTCTGCGGCCGGTGCGTCACCGTCTGCCAGGAAATTCAGTACTGTGAAGCCGTGGACTACTCCAAACGCGGGTTTACGACTAAGGTCGCAGCTTCCTTCGACCATTCCATGCAGGAAAGCCCCTGTGTCTTCTGCGGGAACTGCGTCAGCGTTTGCCCGGTGGGGGCGCTCTCCGAGAAGGCCGGGCGTTTTCAGGGCCGGGACTGGGAATTAAAGAAGATCCCGACCGTCTGTTCTTACTGCGGCGTAGGATGTACTTTGGTCCTGAATGTCAAGGACAATCAGGTTCTCAAGGTCACTTCGGATAAGGATTTGGGGGTGAACAAAGGCTGGACCTGCGTGAAAGGGAGGTTTGGGTTCGATTATATCCACAGCCCGGACCGGCTCACCGAACCACTGATCCGGGAGGGCGAAAAATTTCGCCCTGCCTCTTGGGATGAAGCCCTGAACCGGGTGGCGGAAGGTCTGAAGAAGGTCAAGGCCGATCATGGGCCTGAGGCCATCGGCGTTCTGGTCTCGGCCAAGTGCACCAACGAGGAAAATTATCTCCTGCAGAAGCTGGCCCGTGTCGCCCTGTCCACGAACAACGTGGACCACTGCGCCAGACTCTGACACAGCTCCACGGTCGCCGGTCTGGCGATGGCCTTTGGCAGCGGGGCGATGACCAACACGATTGGCGAAATCCGCGATGCAGACTGCATCTTCGTCATCGGCTCCAACACGACCGAGAACCATCCGGTCATTGCCCTGGAAGTCAAGGCCGCAGTTCGGCAGAAGGGGGCGAAGCTGATCGTGGCGGACCCGCGGAGGATCGAGCTCGTCGATGATGCGCACCTCTGGTTGGGCCAAAAGCCGGGAACAGATGTGGCCCTGATTAACGGGATGCTCCAGGCCATCATCTCCCGCGGGTGGTACAACAAAGCCTTCGTGGAGGAGCGCACGGAAGGATTTAAAGCGCTGGCCGAATCCGTAAAAGAATATACGCCGGATGCTGTGGAGGCCATTACCGGCATCCCGGCAAAGGATATTGAGGAGGCCGCTCGACTCTATGCGCAATCTCCCAATTCCACCATCCTCTACGCCATGGGCATTACCCAGCATGTCACCGGGACGAACAACGTGCTGGCCCTGGCGAACCTAGCCATGGTTGCCGGGCAGATCGGGAAACCTTCTTCGGGAGTCAATCCTCTCCGGGGACAGAACAATGTCCAGGGGGCCTGCGATATGGGCGGGCTGCCCAATGTCTACACGGGATACCAGCGGGTAGATGATAGGGCGGTGCAGCAGAAATTTGAAAAGGCCTGGGGCCTATCCCTTTCACCCCATCCGGGGCTGACTTTGATGGAGATGATGAAAGGAATCGCCGAAGGCAAATTGAAGGCCCTCTTCATCCTGGGGGAGAACCCTCTACTTTCAGACCCCAATGCCAACAAGGTCAAGGATGAGCTGAAGCACCTGGACCTGCTTGTGGTCCAGGATATCTTCCTCTCCGAGACCGCGGAGCTGGCCCAGGTCGTTCTTCCGGGGGTGAGCTTTGCCGAGAAGGACGGCACTTTCACGAATACGGAACGGCGAGTGCAGCGGGTGCGCAAAGCCATTGAGCCTCTCGGGAATGCCCGCCCGGACTGGCAGATCATCTGCGACCTCTCTTCCCGCCTGGGTTATCCGATGAATTACGGCTCTCCGAAGGAAATCATGGAGGAGATCGCTTCTTTGACACCATCCTATGGTGGCATTCGCTACGAGCGGTTGGAAGGATTGGGGCTGCAGTGGCCCTGTCCGACTGCCGACCATCCGGGAACCCCCTTCCTGCACAAGGAAAAATTCAGTCGCGGTAAGGGGAAGTTCCATGTTACTCCTTACGCCCCAGCTCCGGAGCTTCCGGACGAAGAATACCCCTACCTTTTGACCACGGGACGGGTGCTCTATCATTACCACACCATGATCAGCCGGAAATCCAGGGGGCTATCGGAGATCTATCCCGAAGGGGTCGTGGAGATCAACCCCGAGGATGCAGTGCGGCTGGGAATTCAGCCGGATAACGGACTGGTGGAAGTGGCCTCCCGCCGGGGCAAGGTAAAGGTGAAGGCCAAGGTAGCGGATAACCTTCCCCCAGGAGTGGTGTTTATGACCTTCCATTTCAAAGAAGCGGCCGCCAACCTGTTGACCCTCGACGCCCTGGACCCGGTGGCCAAGATCCCCGGGTACAAGGTTTGCGCCGTAAAGATCCAAAAAATTTAATCCCCTTCCCCGGAGCAGACTTCGCCCCGGGGCATTCTCCTGTCCGTTAGTAGGCCTTCAACGGGAATCGGAACCCGGGCCTCCGATGAAATCTATGATAGAGTTTTAATCCAGGGGGAGAAGTCTGTTGGAAAAGCCCGGGTAATTTCTGCCTTGGCGTGGCTGCGATTCCAGAACGGGAGACTGACGAGTCCTATCTGGCAAAATTGAGGAGAAAATCTCCCTGGGGGTCTCTACATTCAGACCCAGCCTTGGCTTTTTGCAACCCATCCGAACCAGAGCCTTGTCTCCCGGGAAGCTTGCCAATTTTAAGAACATGAATATTCCTCAGTTCTAATATGGCCGCATCAAAATACCCGATTCCCTTGCCTACCGTATTGAGTGTGAGCATCGTCCATCTTGGGCTGACTGTTCCGGTAACTTTTCCCTTGCTTTGGCATCGTCTTTTTGTTAATTTCATGTCGGTTTAACTCCCTTACGCTTTTATACAGTATCTATAACCCACTTTGTTCTCGAGGGTAATCTCATTTTTTCCAAAGGAGGACGCTATGAAGAAAGCACTCTGGAAGCCATCGGAAGAACGGATCAAGCAGGCCAACGTGACCCGCTTCATCGAATACGTAAACAAAAAGCAGGGGAAGAAGATGGGCAGCTATTTTGACCTCTGCCAGTGGTCTATGGACCAAATTCCCGATTTCTGGGCTCGCCTGTGGGAGTTTGCCGACATCAAGGCATCCCGGGGATATGATCGGGTGGTGGATCACTTCGACAAATTTCCGGGGGCCAATTGGTTCCCCGGGGCAAGATTAAATTTTGCCGAGAACCTCTTGCGATATCGCGATGACCGGCTGGCATTTGTCTTCCGGGGAGAAACCCAAAAATCCGCTAAGATGACCTATGCCGAGGTCTATACGGTTGTGTCCCGGCTGGCCAAATCCTTGCGCGAAGTCGGAGTCCAGCCGGGGGACCGGGTGGCGGCCTACATGCCCAACTTAATGGAGACGGCCATGGCCATGCTGGCGGCCACGAGTGTCGGAGCAGTCTGGTCTTCTTGCGCCACGGATATCGGACCCCAGGCAGCTTTGGATCGACTGGGCCAAATTGAGCCGAAGGTTTTATTTACCGTAAACGGCTATTTTTACAAGGGGAAGACTTTTAGCTCCGTGGGGAATGCTGCGGAAATTGTTAAGGGGATCCCCTCGCTGAAAAAAGTGGTGGTCGTTTCTTACACGGATGAGAAACCAGACCTGAGCCACATTCCCAATGCGGTCCGCTATGATGATTTCTTGGCTCGCGAAAAACAACCTCCCTTACAATTTGAGCAGTTACCTTTTGAGCATCCCGTATACATTATGTTCTCCTCCGGAACCACCGGGAAACCGAAATGTTTGGTGCAGGGAGCCGGGGGAATTTTGATCAATCATCTGAAAGAGCTGCTCTTGCACACAGATCTTAAGCGAGAGGATCGGATCTTTTACATCACCACTTGCAGCTGGATGATGTGGAACTGGCTGATCAGCTCCTTAGGGGTGGGAGCGACGATCATTTTGTATGACGGGAATCCCGCTCATCCCGATGTCGGGGCCATGTGGAAACTAACCCAGGATGAAAAAATAAGTATTTTTGGCCTCAGCGCCAGCTATGTCAATGCCCTGCGCAGCCAGGGGGTTAAACCCGGTAAGGACTATGATTTATCGTCCTTGAGAGAAATATCCCAAACCGGCTCACCTCTTTCAGCCGAAGGGTTTGAGTATGTTTACCGGGAAATTAAAAAAGATCTGCATTTCAATTCGATATCGGGCGGTACGGACATCAACGGCTGCTTTGCCGCCGGAAGCCCCACCATTCCAGTTTACGCCGGAGAACTCCAAGGCCCGGGCCTGGCGATGAAAGTGAAAGCCTACGACGAAAAAGGAAAGCCGGTGGTTGACCAGGAGGGGGAACTCGTCTGCGAGGCTCCTGCGCCGTCCATGCCCATTTACTTCTGGAACGATCCCCAAGGTGAAAAATATAAGAGCGCGTACTTTGACTTCTACCCCAACGTGTGGCGGCATGGGGACTACATCGTTATGCACAAGAACACCGGGGGGATCACCTTTTACGGCCGGTCGGATGCCGTCTTAAAACCCTCCGGGGTGCGCATCGGTACGGCCGAAATTTATAACCAGGTGGAGAAGTTGGGGGAAATTGCCGATAGCTTGGCCATCGGCCAGGAATGGCAGGGAGATCAGCGCATTCTTCTCTTTGTGAAAATGGCTCCCGGGTACACCCTGACCGAAGAACTGAAGAATAAGGTCCGGAAGACGCTCCGGGAAAAAGCTTCTCCGAGGCACGTGCCCGCGATCATCATGGAAATGCCGGATGCCCCCTATACATTGAACATGAAGAAGGTAGAAAGTGCGGTCACGAACATCGTCCATGGGAAGCCCGTTCTGAACCGGGATGCGCTCATGAATCCAGAAGTGCTGGATTACTTCCAAAAAATCCTTCCTGAGCTGAGGAAATAAACCCCCTCTATTCCTTTTCGAATAAACCGTCAGTAATTTAGAAACCCCGCTTTCCCGGTGGATGGGGAGCGGGGTTTCTTATTTTCCGGCGCGTGCCGGTCAGATATCTTTCAAGCCTCTGCCCTGGTTTTGGGGCTGAAATGGGGGGGCTTAAATAATTTCTTTGAGATAATGGGTAATCTGGAAAAGCTTCGGGTGATCGATTTGGCCTGGCCGGGGTTTGAATCCTCTTCGAGCCTTTTCCATTTGGCGTAGATCATCCGGACCGGAGAAAAACTGGATGATGAAGATGAGAGGCTTTGACTTTGGAATTGACAAACCCGCTAATTTCAGACAAAATTTTTTAAATAATGCGCGCATCTCGGGAAGGAGGAGTCACTGATGGAAGAAATTGACCTGGAAAAAATGACGGCCCTGGAATTGAGGGACCTCGCCCTCAAACAATACCCCGACATCACCGGGGTCCATGCCCTGAAAAAGGAAGAGCTGATCCGGGCCATTCACCAGGCCCGTGGCGAAGCGGTAACGGAAAAGAAGAAAAAGAAGGCCGCCGCCAAAGGAAAGGTTGAAAAGCCAGAATTGAAAAAACAGATCCGTCTGCTGAAAACCGAAAGAGAAAAACTCCTGCGGGGGAATGACAAAAAGGCGCTGGCCAAAGTCCGGAAAAAAATAAAGAAACTTAAGCGACTGACCCAAAAGGCGGCTTGATAACCGATGCGGGCCAAGGCAAAGCCCAAACCGAAGATTCGGATCCCGGTTCCCAAACCAACACGTTTCCATTCCACCCCCAAAGGGGAAAAGGGGTATAACCGCAAACGGCTTAAGCGGGAGAATGCCTTTCTCGGAAGAATGCCTTGAATTACCAGGATATTAAATTCCAGGTCGAAGACGGTATCGGGTTTATTACCCTGAATCGCCCGGAAAAAAGAAACGCTCTCTCCATGAGACTGATGGGCGAGATGATCGACCTTGTAAAATCGATTCAGAAAGACCCCGATGTGAGGGCGGTTATCATCCGGGCTGAGGGCCCGGTATTTTCCTCCGGCCACGACCTTTCCGAGATGCTCGAAGGAAATGCCGTATCTTATCGCTCCATCTTCGATGCCTGCACAGAGATGATGGAGGCCATCCGGAGCCTTCCCCAGCCGGTGATTGCCCAGGTTCAGGGCCTGGCCACGGCCGCGGGTTGCCAACTGGTGGCCACCTGCGACTTGGCTGTCGCTGAGCAAGGAGCTCGCTTCGCCACGCCGGGAGTGCGCATCGGCCTCTTCTGCCACACCCCTCAAGTGCCGCTCTCCAGGGCCGTCGGTCGAAAGCGGGCTCTGGAAATGCTCTTCACCGGGCGCCCGATATCCGCTGCAGAAGCTGAGCGCTACGGTTTGGTGAACAAGGTCGTTCCGCCCGAGCGCCTGGCCGAAGAGACCCTGAGCCTGGCCAAATATATTGCCCAGGCCAGTCCGTTGACTCTGGCGCTGGGAAAGCAATCCTTTTACAGCCAGATCGAACTGGAAGAAGCGCGGGCCTACCGGTATGCGAAAGAGATGATGTCCCTCAACGCCATGACCGAAGACGCCCGCGAGGGCATCTCCGCCTTCCTCCAGAAACGCACCCCGAAATGGAAAGGAAAGTGATTCAATTGCGGATTGCGGGAAGCGGAATTTGACAATACCCACTGACACCTTTTACTTTCGGCACTTTGGTTAACTTTAAGGTTTTATTGTTGGCGATTTTTGACTCCTTCCCTAGTGAAAGCCCTCTTGAAAAACATCAAACCAGTGCAAAATAAGCACCCTTCCCCCCTCCCCCTCGACGGGGGAGGGAAGGGTGGAGGTGAAGGGCTCGTTCCTTACAGGAATAACCCCGAATCCCGGCGCCGGGGTTAGTTGCTCACCAAGAGAAAAAAATGAATAGAGAAGAACTGGCTAAAGAATTAGATGTGCGGCCCTGGAATGTAGATGACTGGCTCCTTTTAGGATGCCCCGTGAGAAAAATTCTCGGGCAGTGGGAATTCGACGTCCAACAGGTAAAAATCTGGTTAAAAAACGAGAGAATCAAATTTAAAAGAATCCAGCCACATCCTTTACCAACCAGACCGTCATTGGACCAACGCTGGTTCGGTAAACGATGCCCGATTTGCACGGACAGGGGATTTCCTGGAGAAAAAGCGGGGAGACTTTACAGCTTTGGAGAGATATTCGAAGGTGCATGGCATCTTAGAAGAACCGGGATTCCGTGCGGGCACTCCCAAAATTTGAACTATGTATTATAAATTCTTGAAATGATTAGCTCCTTCCTGGCTGATTGCCGGTGCGCTTTCGGTGGGTTCCAATTTTCCGCAAAAGATGAATAATGATAAGAATGGGGAAGAGGATATCTGAACCATATAATAAAACAATTATTGCTTTCTCATTTCTCAACCAAGGAAGGAACGGCCTATAGCTTGTTTGACTTTATGGATCGCAAGGTCAGAGTCAAAACTATTATGCTGGATAGGAATATCAAAAGAGATGTCAGGGGATATTTAACTCCATAAACTACCGGCAGGAGTGAAAGCCTGGCCATGATTTTGAAAATTTCATGCCTTTTTATGAGATCAGCAACAGGAGGGGAGATCTTATAATAGAATTCCACCAGACTTCTTCCCAAGGAATTCCTCAATAAAACATCATCCCGAAATGCTTTCAAGGTTGTCAGTTCCTTCGCCATAGGAGATTCATAGGCCGCCGTAGCGATGAAACAACCACCTTTTCCGCTGTCACTGAATAATTGTGCCATCTGATAACAAGCATCTCTTTGTGCCTTGGTCGGAAAGTCATCGCAAGGATCGGGTCCAGAACCGGTAGAAAATGTTTGATCCTCTCCATAGCTTGTTCCCAGAATATTTGAACCCACTGCTCTAAAATGATAAAGGGTATTATACGCAGTTGTTATACTTTCCTGTATTTCTACAGACTGCCAGCTGCTCCCAACGGGCTTGGGAGTCGTTTTGTTCCCATAAGAGCTATCGGTTCCATATTCAAACCAGGCTGTGGTAATATCCCCGTTGGCTGTAACTGTACCATTAAGCGTAGCATGACCATGACTGGAATTTCCAGACAGAAGGTTTGTTGCCGGATTGGTCTTTACTTCGGGCTTCAAGGGTGCATCATCGATATACTTGATGGTGGTGGCAGCGTCAAATAAGTCACTCCCTTTATATACCCTAGTACTATCATTTCCTGCTACGACTACATGATCCGCGGAATCCAGGGCCACATCATTCAACCGCCCAGCCGCAATATTCAGACTCCCAGCGTAGTAGAAATACCACTTCCGCCAGATAATACTTCCATCTGCTGATTGATACTTTATCGTATAGCCAGCATCGCCTGTTAGGATGATGCTATTTTGGGAATCTAGGACCATGCCCGTTGCACTCCCGGCCTTTTCAAAAGTTTCTTCCCAGATGGTCTTACCATCTGCACCTCCATATTTCGCCAGGTGATATTTGTGCAAAAGATAACCAGAGGAATCGCTGTATTGCGGGGAATCGGCAATAATCACGTTATCATATGAATCTGTCAAAACTATTTTTGGAATTTTATTGAAGTTGTTAATAAACGAGTTTTCCCAGAGCAGTGAACCATCAAGACCGGAATATTTTGTTATCAGGTAATTGGTACTGATGTCAGGCGCCGATATCAGAATCACATTCCCATTTCTATCACTCGCTAGACTCTGTTGCAAAGGAGAAAACCATTTATTACTAACTTTGGATTTCTGCCAGATGATTGCCCCATTTGTTCCTCCATATTTGATCGTCCCATAGGAGTAGATAGTGGAGGACCCTCCTGTTATTCCAGTAACAATAATATCCCCCGAAGGGTCAACAACCACACTCGGAGCGGATGCGGAATTTGCTCCGGCAAGATTCGCTTCCCATAAAATCCCTCCGTCTGTTCCGTTATACTTGACGGTGTGATAATTGCTGCCTGACCTGGCGGACACAAAGACATCCCCTTGCGCATCTTTGGCCAATGCCGGCCCGCTTCCAATGAACGATTTTTCCCAGAGAAGGCTCCCATCTGTTCCGTTATGCTTAGAGGTAAAGCAATAAGTATCTACGCCGATCGTTGAAAAACCTACAACAAAAAAATTATTTGCTGAGTCAATTGCCAGATCGGATACCGTGCGGCCGGTCAGAGATCTTTGCCATAGGACACTGCCATCCAGGCCATTATATTTAATACTGTATGAATCCATCCCTATTCTCCCCATGGTTATTACGTTATTTAGGGAGTCTACCGATATGGCTATGGGCAAAACCACTTCATTCGTGCCTACCTTCATCTCCGTAGACTGTTCCCACTCTTGCCCCCGGGCCGGATCGTTAACTGCCGCTGCCAAGAAAAAAATGACACTTAATAAAATGGATGCTTTCGCCAGAAGCCTTGTGTCAAACATATTCACCTCGGTTTTCCTCGCTGGAAAGAGGATTCAGCCAGCTATTATAAACCCTTCGGACTTTGTGGACTTAACAATTTTGACAATCCTCTTTATGTGACTAAGGCGAAACATTTGTTAATACTTTCATAACTTTGTTCAAGAACAGCCTCGATGCCTCTGGGCTAACTTGCCTTTCCTTCAATGTTTCCACCATAGGAGTAGGGCCTGAACGAGTTAAAACAAGCTTGTCGGTACCGGTGCATGTAAAACTCATACCCTCGTATGTCCCGGCTGCAATTCCGGTTCCATTCAGGGTTATATTATCCCCACAAATAGTCCCCTCCGAAGTATATGAGTTTTGGGTGATTTGAACTCCACCTTCGAGAGGGACCGCGAATAACCCAAATACTTGGATTTTACTCGCATTTACAGTCCCAGACCTGGTCTTATCGTATACAGGTTCAGTCCAACTTACCTTGGAATCGTTTTGATTTTGATTTAAATTGATGGACCCGCTCCCGCTCACATTTTCCGTTTCCGTTTGACCTGCATAAGTACACGAGACGATTCCCGTGTTGGAATAATTCCATGTCCCTGAGACATAAAGGGGAAATGAATTAAAGACGTTTTGCATTAAATAAGGGTGATAGAGCTGGCTTGTCATAACTGCGTGATCCACATACGCATTCAAGGGATTGCTTGTAATAAAATAATCTTCCAAATTTTGCCCGTCATAACTTATTGTCATTTCGCTTCCAGGAAAATTGGAATCATAAACAAAAAATTTATTTCCGTCGAATTTATAAACCAACACTGCATGGTAATAAGGAAACGGTTTCAGATTTACCTTGTCAATTTCCAAGATAACTAATATTGGAATACTGCTATTCTTAAGGTTAGAAATCAATTGTTCGGCAACATCTCTACCGGATTTAGCACAGAATTGCCAGAAATAATCCGCCTTGTTCATTCCTGAAAATGATCCCAAAGCATTATTTGCGGATTCTGCAACTTTATATGCGTTATCATCAGTATCGCCATCATTATCTGCATAGTATGCATTATATAAAGCACATTTAATATCTTCAAAAAACCATTTGGCGTACGCAGCCATGCCAACACAATTTCCAATAGCCCCAAAATTTTGTATTTTGAAACCATTAACATTTGGCATAAAAGTACTTCCCTGTGCATTTTTCGCCTCTAAAACAGCATATTCGGAAAAATGCCCACAAAGAGCAGTTACCGCTTTGGAGACTGTGTGGGTTAGGGGACTGGGTTAGGGGACGCTGCTTAATAACTTAATTATTATCAACCCGGTAATATTCCCTACCCTTCGCCACAAGGTAAGAAATCCCGGCAGACGTTAACCTCAACTTTCTCATCAATTCAGTCCCACTTACCCCGCCCATTTCCTTTGCTAAATAACAGTATAGGGCTCTTGCCTTGAGCACTGCCCGAATTCGACTCCTACTTGCTATGTCTTCTAATCTCACTCCTGTCTTTGCCTTTACAATTTCCATTACCTCTGGCAACGATACCCCGACCTGCTTTTCCTCCTTTTCGGCCAGCCTTAATATTGACCCTACGAAATCTCCGTCCCCCAATACCCTCTCATCCCATAATTCCTTTCCCCCCTCTTTCACCCAACCCCCA
>Ga0315295_10000660_pt1 | contig 29893 bp, 28 predicted proteins | sample YL17G14_0_MG_FD_204453 | JGI IMG/M metagenome (GOLD analysis project Ga0315295, IMG submission 204453) | Sediment microbial communities from Yellowstone Lake, YNP, Wyoming, USA - YL17G14_0 | ecosystem: Environmental > Aquatic > Freshwater > Lake > Sediment | place: USA: Wyoming | collected... | reverse complement strand
GGTGGCATTATTGGTGCTGGAGCAGCGCTGCTTTTTGCACCTTCTGCCGGCAAGGACCTGCGCCTTATGATCAGTGATCGCGCCCAGGGTTTCGCCGATGGGATCCGCCAGGCTGCCAACACGAAACGGATCGAACTTCAGGAACGTTTGGACACCTTGCGGCTTCCCCGCAGCCAATAATTTCTGGCTGATTAAGAATTAATTCCAACCACATCCCTATAGAACGCCTCTGTCATTGCCATGCACTGCCTGTGATCGGCACGTTCGGCGATGATAAGGGCGTTTTTATTCCTTCCTTTTTCATAAAGGTCTCGATTTTCGAGGGCGGTCACAATTCCGTTAGCCAATTCCTTTGCGGAAGTGGCATCCACCAACAATCCATTAACACCAGGAGTGATCCACTCACGGAGAGAGTCGACATTCCCCACCACCGGAAAACTACCGCACGCCATAGCCTCCAGCATTGAATTGGGGGTTCCATCATGGATGCTGGGGGAGACATAAACACGTGCAAGCTTGAAAAGTGCCAGTACCTGTTCACGATTTAGCATATTCCACAGCCTGGTATTCGCACGGATTCCCAGAACATCAACCCACCGTTCCGACTCCCGATCGCCGGCCAGTTGCAGGCAAATAAAGACTGCTTGGGGGATTTTTTCCAGAACCATCGGGATGCTCTGAAAAAAGACATCCTGCCGTAAACTACCCGGTCGTTGACCGCGCGGGTTGACTACGATCGGTACATCTGCAAATACTTCAGGCAAGATTGTTGCGGGAGATACTGCTTTGATCTCATCCAGTCTGATACCTCCGGCTCCTGGAATGATGATCGTTGGTTTACCTTTTGCGAAACCCCAATCGCATGCAAGGCGGATATCCCTGGCTGTATCCGAGATCAACCCGTTTGCTCGCTGCAACGTGCGCCGGGTGAGCCTGCTCATCAGGATCGAACCACTGGCGTGCAGCGTCAGGTCATTGCCCCAGGTGGAGACAACAACAGGAATGCCCTCAGGGGCAGCCTCTGCAAGCATTCCTTCGAATGGGATCCGCAGAGCGTGTATAAGGTCCGGGTGGAGTTCCTTTGCAATCTGGTGAAAACGTTTCCGGTAGGCTGGCAGGCTCATTGGACCAAGGACGTAGCGCGCCCGGCGCAGGATTCCACTCCAGCGTTGGACGGCGCCGCCCGGTCCGAGCGTGTCCACGGAGGAATTTCCCCGACGGCGGGCGAATCTGCTAAAAGCAACTCCAAGTAAATGGAAGGATGCCAAACCCGGAGGTGGATCGCATGGAAAGGTGGAAACAAGGTGCGTTTCATGGCCGGTCTCGATCCAGTGACGTATCCAGGAGAGCGCAGTGGGGGAGCGACCATCAGCCACGAATAGGAGGCGCATGATTCCACTATACCACAATCGGTGTAAGTGATTCTTTACCTGCGCTTTGTCAACGAGCGATGAAATGTGAATTATTATAGGATTTTCAAATCCAATAAAGATTAGTTTTTGTGGAAATCCTGCCTGCGTGTTTTTTTCTGGTATAGTAGAATGACAGGAAAGAACATGTCCACTGATCAACATCCTCCCGTATGTGATTACGAAGGTTCAGATTACCAGGCTCGCTTTTGGGAAACCGGGTCTCGCGACTACGAGGACCGCTGTGAAGCCATCGCCCTAGCCCGCCTGCTCCCGCATCATGGTAACTTCCTGCTGGAACTAGGTGCTGGAGCCGGTCGCAACACTCCCCGTTACAAGGGTTTTGAGCACATTTTTCTCCTGGATTTTTCCCGCACCCAACTACAGCAAGCACAGGAACGACTGGGTACTTCATCTCGTTACATTTATATTGCTGCTGATATTTACCGCCTTCCGTTCATCGAAAACCTTTTCGATGCCGCCACGATGATCCGCACTCTACACCACATGGTGGATGTACCGGCTTCCCTGCGGCAGGTGTACCGGGTACTCCAACCTGGCGCAGCATTCATCCTGGAATATGCCAACAAGCGCAACCTGAAGGCAATCCTGCGTTACATGCTGCACCGCCAGTCCTGGAATCCTTTTGATCCAGAACCGGTCGAATTTGCTCCTCTGAACTTTGATTTCCACCCTCACACTATCCATGACTCCCTGCGATCGGCTGGTTTTTCCCTTGAACGAAAATTGGCTGTCTCGCATTTCCGGCTCAACCTGCTTAAACGCCATATTCCTGCCAGCGTGTTGGCAGGATGTGATTCGCTGTTACAGTGGACGGGTGCGCTATGGCAGCTCACTCCCAGCATCTTTATCCGAGCCCGTTCTCAGGGCGGAGAAAGGGTGCAACAACCGTCCGACCCACTCTCGTTTTTCCAATGTCCCGATTGCAGGCATTCCCCCCTGGCAGGAGACCACGAGCAACTGACATGCCCGTCCTGTCAGCGCCAGTGGAAAATTGTCAATGGGATCTACGATTTTCGGGGAGAGGAATGAAGAGATCAGGTTTTGGTGCAGTCGTTCCGATCATACCCTTCTCACCCCATCCAACCTTGCATCCTCAGTGCATTTGTGTTAAAATCATTCAGTCTGAGAAACCAATACTGCACGCATCGAAAAGTGGGCAACCCCCACTTTTCTGCATGTAACAGGAAACTGATTCTCGGGGAGTTGGTTAAGCATGAAAAATGAATTTGCCCTGGCTTTCAACGAAGTTTTGGAAGAAAAACAATTGCCTAAAGAGATTATCATGGCTGCCATCGAGTCAGCCATGGTCTCCGCCTATCGCCGGGCGGTGAATGCTTCCAATGCCCAGGAAGTCGTAGCCAAGATCGACCCTGAATCCGGGAAGGTGACCATCTTTGCCGAGAAAGAGATTGTCGAGGATGTGCAGGATGAGCGCACCGAAGTAACCCTGGATGTAGCCCGCGCTACCAAACCTGATGCCAACCTGGGCGACATCGTCGTGGTTGAATCCACACCCGGTGATTTTGGTCGTGTTGCCGCCCAGACTGCCCGGCAGGTGATCCAGCAGCGCATCCGAGAAGCTGAGCGCCAGATGCAAGCCGACTTTTTCAACAAGCAGGTCGGCGAGATTATCAGTGGTGTGGTCCAGGCAGTCAGCATGACCCAGGGAGTAACCATCGGCCTTGACATGAAAGCCGAAGGCATCATGCCTCCCAACCAGAAGATCCCCGGTGAAAAATTCAAAGTCCACGAACGGGTACGCTCGATCGTTCTCGAAGTGAAAGAAAGCCCGCGCGGTCCTCAGATCATCCTTTCACGGTCTCATCGAAATTTCCTGCGTCGATTGCTCGAAAACGAGGTTCCCGAGATCTACCATGGCATTGTTGAGATCCGCGCCATCTCTCGAGAGCCCGGGCAGCGCGCCAAGGTTGCCGTTTCCGCCACCCAGCCCAACGTTGATCCTGTTGGCGCCTGTGTCGGGATCAAGGGTGTTCGAATCCAGGCCATTGTCAAGGAATTGCATGATGAAAAGATCGACATCATTGAATGGAATGCCGATCCGGTCATGTACATTTCCAAAGCCATCAGCCCGGCCAAGGTTTCAGGTGTCTATCTAAACGACCTTGAAAAAACAGCCACGGTTGTTGTCCAGGAAGACCAGTTGAGCCTGGCAATCGGTCGTGATGGGCAGAATGCGCGCCTGGCTGCCAAACTCACCGGCTGGCGTATCGATATCAAGTCACTCATCGAAGCTGCTGCAGATGCCGTCCAGAAAGTCAAGACCGACCCGTCTCTGGAAGCCATCGCCGCGTTGGAACAAAAGAATATTCCCACCGTCGAAGATGTACTCGTTAAGAAGGGTGAAGGTCGTCCGGTAACGCCGGAAGAATTCATGATCTTAATCCAGTTCATCGAACGGGTAGAGAGGCGCACGGTCGAACAGCTCAAAGCCACCGCACTTGCAGAAGAAGAGCGCCTTTTCGCTGCCCGCTCCGACATTCCCAACATCGCCTTTGAAACAAGCATCGACGCGCTTGGTCTTCCCGATAAAATCCATAATATCCTTAGTGAAGCCGAGAAGCGCACCGTTGGTGAATTGATGCTGACGATGAAATTGAACCCAGACGATATTCTCGGCTTGGCTGGCATCGGACCCAAGTCCCTGGAAGCGATCAAGACTGCCCTGGCGAACATCACCTTCCCGGAACCTGAACCCATTCCTGAACCCCTTGCGGAAGCTCCTGCCGAGTTGACCGCTGAAGTCCCGGCAGAGATCCCTGCTGAAGCCGCTGCAGCGCCTGGCCTGGTTGAAATAGAACCGGCCGCAATTCCCGTGGAAGGGGCTCCTGTTGTTGCCAGCCTCCCTGAGGGTGAACTGGCGGAAAAACCGCTGGAGGAGATATTCAGTCTCCGCCCGGATATGTTGGCACCGGTCCCTGCAACAGCTGAGGAAGAAGAAGACGAGTCAGATAAAAAGAAGGGCAAGAAGAAGAAAAAGAAGGTCGTCGAGATCGTCTATGATGAAGACCTCGAAAAGGCTATTGCCATGAAGAAACATAAACGCGGTGACGAAGGATGGGATGAAGATTGATCTTCCCTCCCGCCAGTCGATCACCCTGCCATGAAGACTGATGGATTGAAAAGGTGACAGGCAAATCCAGAAAAGCCCCCAGACCTCTACCCCAGCGCACCTGCGTGGGATGCCGCACGATCATGCCAAAAAGGACCATGCTGCGGCTCGTCCGCACACCTGATGGTGTGCTTATTGATCCCACTGGAAAGCTTGCCGGGCGCGGTGCCTACCTGCACAACCGCCGCTCCTGCTGGGAAAAAGGTTTGCATGGGCAGCTGGCTCACGCTCTGAAAATTGAACTTACACCCGGGGATACCCGCCGCCTGCATGAGTTCATGGAAACCCTCCCGGAGGACGAAGAGTCTCCCACTGAAATCGGGAAGGTCCGCATGGACTAAACAGAAAAAGCAAGCAGGACTGAAAAACCGCTGATCGTTCGACGGCAGGCCCAGGGGTCCCAACCCACCCCGCTTGGCAGGCGGGATTACAGGAAATGTGTTCTTATCTAGGAGATGCCGTATGAGCGAAACCGAGCGTAAAGTTATTGAAATTCCCGCCAATATCACCATCCGGGAATTTGCACAACTCATAGGGGTGAGCCCGATCCAGATCATCAAGAAATTAATGACCAACGGGGTGATGGCAAGCATCAATCAAGCCATTGATTATGATACAGCAGCAATCCTGGCTGACGAGATGGGTTTCGAAGCCTCGCTTGAAAGGCAGGTTGAACCAGTCGAAAAAGAGACCGGTGAAGTACCTGCATGGCGAAAAACGATAGCTGGTGAGAATGAAGCCTCCCTGACCCCACGCCCGCCTGTAGTTACCATCCTCGGGCATGTTGATCACGGCAAGACTTCTCTTTTGGATGCCATCCGCGATGCTGATGTAGCAGCGGGGGAAGCCGGAGGCATCACCCAGCATATCGGCGCCTACCAGGTGGAATTAAAGGGCAGGCAGATCACCTTTCTGGATACACCTGGTCATGCCGCCTTTACCGCCATGCGATCGCGCGGCGCCCAGGGTGCCGATATCGTCATTCTGGTCATCGCCGCTGACGATGGAGTCATGCCTCAGACGAAAGAGGCCATTGCGCACGCCAGGGCTGCACGTGTGCCCATCATTGTCGCCCTCAACAAGGTTGACAAACCCAACGCCAATATCGACCGGGTCAAAAAACAACTTGGTGAGAATGACCTGATGCCTGACGATTGGGGTGGCAATACCATGGTCATCCCGGTTTCAGCCAAGCAGCGGCAGGGTATTAGCGACCTGCTCGAAGCCATCCTGCTGGTGGCGGATAATACCGACATCCGTGCCAATCCAAAAGGTTCTGTCATCGGCACAATCATCGAAGCCGAGCTGGATAAATCCAAAGGGCCTGTGGCTACGCTCCTGGTCCAGAATGGAACCCTCAGCAGCGGCGATATCGTCGTCGCCGGCAATACCTACGGTCGCCTGAGAGCTCTCTTTGATTTCCGCGGTAAGAAGGTCCAGAAAGCCGGACCCTCCTTCCCGGTCTCGGTTATGGGATTAAGTGAATTACCCTCCGCCGGCGATATTTTCACTGTGGCAGCCTCGGAGAAGGAAGCCCGCCAATTGGTGCTCGAGCACCAGGAGCCTGCCCAGAAGCAGGCAGCAACTGCCAGCAAGATCACCCTGGAGGAACTCTTCTCCAAGATCAAAGCAGGTGAGGCCCGCGAACTGAACCTTATCCTGAAAGCCGATGTGCAGGGCTCGCTTGAACCAATCCTCAATGAGATCAAGAACCTGGGCAAAGGCGAGATCCGGATTAATATTCTCTACGCGGAGACCGGCAACATCAGCGAGAACGACGTTTTATTGGCATCCTCTTCTCAAGCCATCATTATCGGATTCAGCGTACAGGCTGACGTGGCTGCCCGCCGCCTGGCGGATAAAGAAGGCGTCTCCATTCGCCTCTATGACATCATCTACCGCCTCATCGAGGATGTCGAAAAAGCACTCAAGGGTATGCTGGCGCCTGAGTTTACAGAAAAAGCGGTCGGCAAGGCGGTTGTCTTGCAGGTCTTCAGCCTCTCGCGCGGTACAAAGATCGCTGGCTGCCGCGTCACTGAAGGAGAATTGCGCCGAAACGGCAAAATCCGCCTTACCCGCGGCAAGGACATCGTCTTTGAAGGTGAGGTTGCATCTCTCAAGCACGAGAAGGAAGATGTTCGCGAGATGCGAACCGGTTTTGAGTGCGGGATCGGCCTAAAGAATTTTAACGACGTACAAGTCGCGGATGTGCTCGAATGCTACCTGCTGGAAAAAACAGAGATCGAGAAATGAGGAATGATAAGCACTCGAGAGCGACTTGATCATCGTCCGTGTATAGTTGTCATTATCTAAGCGAATTATTATGCCCACAGGGATACGCATTCAACGAATAGCCGACCGAATTCAGCAGGAGATCTCCGAGATGCTCCTGCGCGAGATATCCGATCCGCGTTTGCACCGCATATTCATTACCGATGCAAAAGTGGACCGCGAACTTGCCTTTGCGGATATTTATGTCTCCGCGGTCGAAGGTTCGGCTCGTAGTGCGGAGATCCTATCCGCCCTCGAAGGAGCTGGCGGTTTCATCCGCCATGAACTTGCCACTCGCATTGAGCTGCGCACCTTCCCGCGCCTGCGCTTCCACTGGGATCCGACACCCGAGCATGCCGACCACATCGACCGGCTGCTTGCAGATTTGCGAAAGAATGAACGACCTTCAAAATAAGATCAAACAACGCTTTCAAGCCGCAAGCCGCGTGCTCATCACCTCCCACCTTCGCCCTGACGGCGACGCGGTAGGTTCCAGCCTGGCTCTCGCACTTGCCCTGCTCGATCTTGGGAAAGGTGTGCAGGTGGTGCTTTCCGATGGTCTCCCACTTACTTTTTCCAATCTTCCCGGCGCAGACCTGGTCCGCACGGCAGCGGAGGGCGATTTCGACCTGGTTGTGTGCCTCGATTGCTCAGACCGGAAGCGCATCGCTTCCGACCTGGCGAAACGATACCCACCCGATATCCTTATCGATCATCACCTCACCGCCGATCCGTTTGGCGATTTGAACCTGTTGGAACCGCAAGCAGCTGCCACTGCCTCCATTCTCACCCGCTGCATGCCTGTTTGGGGATTAAAGATCACCCCACCGGTAGCCGCCAACCTGCTCACTGGTCTGATCACCGATACGCTGGGTTTTCGCACCTCCAGCACCAGCCCGGAAACGCTTCGCCAGGCTGCTGACCTGCTGGAACTGGGTGTGGATATGCCTGAACTTTATAACCGCAGCCTGGTCCGCCGAACTTTCGATGAAGCGAAATATTGGGCGCACGGGCTCTCCAGCCTTTCACGCTCAGATGGGATCATCTGGGCAACGCTCACCCTCGCAGACCGCACCCTTAGCGGCTACACCGGCAATGACGATGCCGATCTGATCAATATCCTTTCTGCCATCGAAGATACCCAGGTTGCCATCATGTTTGTCGAGCAGGATATTCACCGCACAAAGGTCTCCTGGCGTGCGCGGACACCTGATATTGATGTCTCTCGTATTGCACGCCACTTCCATGGTGGCGGTCACAAGGCTGCTGCCGGTGCGGAAGTTACCGGCACCCTGGCGGAGGTTCAGCAGACCGTCCTTGCCACCAGTCTCGAAATAATTGCTCATCCCCCGAAGAAAGTTCGGGAATATTAGGAGGAAAAAGAAAATGGAAAGTCAGGAATTAAAGAATGCCATCTCCGGAATTCTGGTGCTCGACAAGCCGGTTGGTCTTACCTCGCATGATGTAGTGGATCACATCCGCCGGGGCACTGGCATCCGCCGCGCGGGCCACACCGGCACTCTCGATCCTCGGGCCTCCGGTGTGCTTGTAATCCTCATCGGTCCTGCGGTACGCTTGAGCGAGTTCGTTTCCGCTTCCGACAAGCGCTACCAGGCAATTCTACGCCTCGGTAATGCCACTGATACCTATGATGCCGAGGGGCGATTTACTCGCCCGACCTCCGACGCCCCGGTAGATGTCACCGAAGCGCAATTTAATGAAGTCCTGCAGCGATACATCGGTGAGATCGAGCAAACCCCGCCGGCATATTCCGCCGTAAAGGTGCACGGACGAAAATCATACGAGATGGCCCGCCAGGGAGAGGAAGTGGAACTTGCTCCTCGCAAGATCAATGTCTACCATTTGGAAATCCTTGAATGGGCGCCTCCGGAAGTGGTCATCGATGTTCATTGCTCCTCTGGTACGTATGTCCGCTCGCTGGCAAATGATGTAGGCATTGCCCTCGGTTGTGGTGCCTACCTGGTGGGACTGCGACGCACAAAATCGGGCCGCTTCAGCCTGCGCGATGCCACTCCCCTGAGAAAACTCGAGGAAGCCTTCACTGCCGGCGATTGGTACCAGTACCTCATCCCCGCCGCCGAGGCACTCGCTGAATGGCAGGCAGTAGAACTCACCCCGGATGAAGTGGAAGAGGTCAAGCACGGTCATCGCGTCAAGGCAGCTGCCGATGCCAAACCTGGTCTGGTGCGGGGCGTCAGCATGGCCGGTGAACTCATCGCGATCCTCGGTCTCGATGAGGTGACCATGGAATGGCAGCCCAAGAAAGTTTTCTTTTCATAAGGCTAAAGATTAAAACTAACAATGATGCTCTTTCCACTCCATCCTTTATATCCGCTTTCACACCTGCCGCAGTGATCCACGCTCACTCCCTCGAAGAAGTTCAACTCCCGGATGCCTGGCTCACCATTGGCATTTTTGACGGGCTCCATCGCGGGCATCTCGCCCTTCTTCAGCCCTTCATCAAGGATGCCCATACGGTTGGTGCACCGGCGGTAGTGGTTACTTTTAACCCCCACCCGGCTATCGTCCTCGCCGGGATGAAAGAATTTCGATACCTCACCACACCCGATGAACTCCTGCCGCTGCTCGAAGCGACGGGTCTTGATGCGGTTATCACACTGACTTTTGATCGCAGATTTGCAAACCAGACCGCTGAAGACTTTATGCGGCTCGTTTCACGCACCCTCCACCTACGCCATCTCTACATTGGACATGATACTGCGCTGGGTCGTGGCAGGGAGGGGGATGCCACCCGCCTGACCGAATTGGGTAAAACATTGGGCTACACCGTGACTTCCGTTCCACCTTTGAAGGAAGACGGCATGGTCATTTCCTCCACCCGCATTCGCAAGTGCCTTTCCATTGGGCAGGTCTCCACGGCAGCAAATTTGCTCGGTCGCAATTATGACCTCTGCGGTCCTGTTGTGCACGGGGATGGGCGCGGGCATCTTCTCGATATTCCCACCGCCAACATCCAGGCTCCTCCCGAAAAGATGATCCCTGCCAATGGTATTTACGCCTGTTGGGCATGGTTGCCCGCCACAGCGGAACCGGAGAAGATCCCTGCCGCAGTGAATATTGGTGTACGCCCAACCTTCAACCCCGACCTTCCTGCCCCTGCCGTGGAAGCCCACCTGCTCGATTTCCACCGCGACCTGTATGGTCAATCTGTGTGCCTGGAGTTCGTGGAGTTCCTGCGCCCCGAGTTGAAATTCAATTCGATTCCCGCATTGTTGGAGCAGATCCAATCGGATATTCATCAGACCCGGAACTTATTACGTTAGCCTATTGGTGCACCTCCCTCTTGCCCCGTACCCATGCTTGGGCTATAATGACCCGCTTGAGATCGGAATATTTAAGGAAGTGAAGGAATGCCAGTCTATACATATCGTTGCAGCAACTGCGGCGTGCAGTTCGAAAAACAACAATCGTTCAGCGACCAGTCCCTGCTCCGTTGCCCGGAGTGTGGGCGAAGGGCTTTAAAGAAGATTTACCTGCCAGTGGGGATCGTATTCAAGGGTTCCGGCTTTTATGCCACGGACCACCATTCACCATCCGGTCAAATGCCCAAGAAAGCTGAGGCAAAGACGGATGAAAAGAAGGAAAGCCAGGCTTCCACCACAACAGATGAGGGGAAAACTGGTGTAGGCTCCGATAAGACAGTCGAAACGAAAACGACATCAAGTTCCGAAAAGCAAGAATAACGACTTTCGAATGTGATCTTGATCCGCTTGTAGTGGAAATACAACCCTTCCCGCGCCGTCCCAATGGACGACGCGGATATTTTTTCATACACTTTCTATCAGTGTTAGTAGCGAAGATTAATCGGATGTAATGTAAATTCCTCCTATAGTACAATCAAATATCCTTCACTTTTCCCAAAGTTGTTTTTCATATCGAAAGAAATCAAACTATGAAACAAGCAGTCCTGCTCGCTCCCGGAAAAATAATTATTCGTGAGGTTGAACGTCCGAAATTACTTCCTGACCAGGTATTAATTAAAATAAGAAGGATCGGGATCTGTGGTTCGGATATTCATGTCTATCACGGGACTCATCCGTATACCGGTTACCCGATCGTGCAGGGACATGAAGTATCGGGTGTGGTTGCGGAAATAGGTGAAAATGTGACCGGCTTTAATTTGGAGGAGCAGGTTGTTTTCCTCCCCCAGATCACCTGCGGAATTTGCTTTTCCTGCCGTAACCATAAGGAACATATTTGTGACAATTTGAAGGTGATGGGTTTTCAATCCAATGGTGCTGCACAGGAATATTTTCCTGTGGATGCAAACAAGGTGCTGAAAACCCCTCCCGGTGTTTCCCAAGACCATGCTGCCATGATAGAACCGCTTGCAGTCGCGGTCCATGCTCTCTCTCGTTGTGGTGATGTGAATGGAAAAGGTGTGTTGGTGTTGGGGGCTGGGACGATTGGAAATCTGGTCGCCCAGACCGCAAGAGCCGTGGGGGCCAGGAAGGTATTAATCACTGATATCAGTGACTATAAACTATCCAAGGCGCGCATTTGCGGGATTTCCTCGGCAGTGAATCCCCTCCAGGTTAACCTGGGGGAAGTAATTGTGGAAGAGCTTGGTCCCGAAAAAGCGGATGTGATCCTCGAATGTGTTGGCGTTCAGGATACAATCTCTCAGGCAATCGAATACGCACGGAAAGGATCTTTTATTGTAGTGGTCGGTGTATTTGGTCAAAAGGCAGCCATCGACCTGGGCTTGATTCAAGATCGTGAAATAACCATTACTGGCACTCTTATGTATCAGAAAAGAGATTATGAACAGGCAATATCATTGATTAATGGAGGCTTGATTGACCTGGAGACAATGATTACTCACCGCTTTCCATTTATTAACTATCCGGAAGCATATCAGGCGATTGAAGCCCTCAATGGGGAATTCTTAAAAGTCATGATCGAAATGCCCCTGTAAGGGTGCTGTTACAAGTAAGAGAAATCGGTGAATTTTCACCCGGGGTAATTTCAAATCCTTCCAGGGGGATTTGAGTACTCCTTGATAATTAAAATGATCTGGTGACAAAATATTTTTAATAAGGGATTTCCGTCTCTTGCGCGATGGCACGAAATAATGGACAATTCAAAGAATGGTGAAATATTCGCTGGTTTTTAAGATATCATCATTGAACATAGATTGAAACCATACAACGACTCCAAGCCGCGCCACAAATTACCTGACCAGGAGATTCTATGACAAGGAAATTTGTTCCGACCAAATTAAAAATCATACGCCCTGTTCCATCTGATATCGACATTGCCCAGGCTTCGGATATTAAATCGATTGCGCAAGTTGCCGAAGAAGTCGGCATCCTGCCAGGAGAATTGGAATTCTATGGTCCCTACAAGGCAAAAGTAAAACTTGAGATCCTCGAGCGTTTAAAAGATATCCCGAATGGCAAGTATGTGGACGTTACTGCCATCACTCCCACTCCATTAGGGGAAGGGAAAACCACCACCACGGTCGGACTTTCGCAAGCGCTGGGTGCGCACCTGGGCCGGCGGGTATTCACTGCCATTCGCCAGCCATCCCAGGGACCAACCTTTGGTATCAAGGGTGGGGCAGCCGGAGGAGGGTATTCCCAGATCATCCCGATGGAAGATTTTAACCTGCACCTCACCGGGGATATTCATGCCATAACGGCTGCCAACAACCTGTGTGCCGCGGCCATTGATGCCCGTGTATTCCATGAGAGTGAGCAGGATGACGAAAAACTCTTCAACGCCTTATGCCCCCCTGACAAAAAGGGGCAGCGCAAGTTTTCGCCCTCCATGCTGCGGCGTCTGCAAAAATTGGGCATCAACAAGCAGGATCCCAACGCGCTGACCGCTGAAGAGCGCATCCGCTTTGCACGCCTGGACATTGATCCGGATTCCATCACCTGGAGACGGACGATTGACACCAACGACAGGTTCTTACGCGAGATCGAAGTAGGCCTTGGCCCAGAGGAAAAAGGAAAAACCCGCCGGACCGGCTTCGATATCACGGTGGCAAGTGAGATCATGGCGATACTGGCATTAACGACCGACCTGCGCGATATGCGCGAACGCCTAGGACGGATGGTCATCGGTACCGACCGAAAAGGTAATGCTGTCACGGCTGAAGACCTGGGAGTGGCTGGCGCGTTGACTGTCCTGATGAAGGACGCCATCAAGCCCAACCTGATGCAAACCCTGGAAGGCACTCCGGCGCTGGTCCATGCCGGTCCGTTTGCCAATATTGCCCACGGACAATCTTCGATCATTGCTGACCGGATCGCACTGAAACTGGTTGGAAAGGACGGGTTTGTCATCACCGAATCCGGGTTCGGCGCGGATATTGGCATGGAGAAATTCTTCGATATCAAGTGCCGCTACTCAGGCCTTATTCCCCAGGTGGTGGTGCTGGTGGCAACGGTCCGTGCTCTCAAGATGCATGGTGGCGGTCCCAAGGTGGTGGCAGGAAAACCCCTAGCACCTGAATACACAGACGAGAATCTCGACCTGTTACAAAAAGGATTGCCCAATATGGCACGCCACATCAAGAATGCCCTGAAATATGGTGTCAACGTGGTGGTGGCGGTCAATTCATTTTCCACCGATACGCCGGCTGAAGTGGAGATTGTCCGGCAGGCAGCCCTTGAATCTGGAGCAATGGAAGCGGTCGTTTCCACCCACTGGATGGATGGTGGAGCAGGCGCGGTGAAATTGGCAGAAGCGGTCATCAAGGCGGCTGAAAAACCTAGCGAATTCAAATTCCTATATTCGTTGGAACTGTCGATCCAGGAAAAACTCGAGATCATCTGTAAAGAAATCTATGGAGCTGATGGAATCGATATCCTTCCAGAAGCTCAAGTCAAGATCGACCTTTATACCAAACTTGGTTTCGATAAATTACCACTGTGCATGGCGAAAACCCACCTTTCCTTCAGCCATGATGCAGCCATCAAAGGGGCGCCAACCGGATTTACTGTGCCGGTCCGGGATATCCGCGCCTCGGTTGGAGCGGGATTTCTATACCCGCTGCTGGGCGAAATGCGCACCATGCCAGGTCTGCCCACCCGTCCCGTTTTCTATGATGTTGATCTGGACCTGGATACCGGAAAGGTACTCGGCTTATTCTAGGTCGAGGAAGGATCCGGTATGGCGCTACCGGGTCATTCCATCCAAAGTATAACCAGCGCCAATATACTTTTGCCAAACGATGGATTTCTATGGAAATCAATTCGTCAGCGCTGACGATATCCTCTGCCCTGACCTCACTGCGCGCCGGTCAATTTTCTGCGCTTGAATTGACCGAGGCGTGCCTCCGCCAGATCGAGCATCTTAATCCAATCATCAACGCTTTTATTACCCCGACACTTGAACTGGCTTACCAGGCCGCGCTTCAAGCTGATACTTTGCATTCCATGCATGCCTCCAATTTAAAGGAGCTCACCCTCCTTGGTATTCCCATTGCGCTGAAGGATCTCATTGAAACAAGCGGAGTTACCACGACCGCGGGCTCCAAGTTCTTTATTGAAAACATTCCCGGCCAGGATGCCGAGGTGGCGTTACGCTTAAAATTGGCAGGAGCGGTCATCCTGGGAAAGACAAATACCCATGAGATAGCCCTTGGAGTTACGGGGATCAACCCGCATTTTGGAGCGGTCAAGAATCCTTGGGACCATTCCCGCATCTCCGGGGGCTCTTCCAGCGGATCAGCAGCCGCGGTGGCAACCGGGATGTGCCTGGCAGCCTTGGGAACGGATACCGGTGGTTCGATCCGAATTCCCGCATCACTATGCGGCCTGGTAGGATTGAAACCCACCTATGGACGGGTGAGTGCCCGTGGCGTCATTCCATTATCCTGGAACCTTGATCATGTTGGCACACTTTCCCATACTGTTCGCGACGCAGCACTCTTGCTGCAAGTGTTGGCAGGGTACGATCCGCACGATCCGGTTTCAGAAAATGTGCCTGTGGATGATTACCTTGGAAACCTTGACGAAGGCGTAAAGACCTGGCGGGTCGCGATGGCAATGGGGGAATATGTTGAAGAGTCGAATCCGGACGTGTTGACAGGATTGCAGAATGCCTCCCTGGTCTTTAAGAATATGGGTGCTCATGTGGAAAAGGTGGACCTTTCCTGGATCGCTGACCTGGCGACCTCAAATTCCCGCATCACCCAAGCAGACGCAGCCGCGTATCACCATCAGCGGCTGATCGAACACCCCGATTGGTTTGGCGCAGATGTTCTACAGAGGCTGCAGGCGGGCGCGGCGCTCTCCTCAAGCGAATACGCGCTGGCGCGCCGGATGCAATCTGAGAGTCATCGAAGTTTTGAAATGTTCTTTGGTAAATACGATCTGCTGATCCTGCCGACGACTCCCATCCCTGCGCCCCCCATCGAGGGGACTGCCGCTATCGAAGCTGCCCGCCAATTAACCCGCTTTACCGCCCCATTCAACCTGACCGGTCTCCCCGCTCTTTCTGTTCCCTGTGGTTTCTCCGAGGGATTGCCGTTCGGTATCCAGATGGTTTCCCAACCTTGGAGCGAGGCCAGGTTATTACGGGCTGGATCTGCTTTCGAAAAAGCAGATCCCTGGCATGAAAACCAGTTCAGGCTGAGGGCTCAGTGAACTGATTATTGTTATTCAATGAAGAATAGTTATGGGGGATTTTCAGCCTGAAAACCAATGGCGACGGTCGAAAATTAAATAGAACGAAGAATCAACCGGGAAGAAATTCAAAATAGGAAGGGAATAAACATCTTGCTATCCTGTATGTAAATGGAATATTCCTGACCGAATTTTATGATGCATTCTTTTTCATCTGCGCGTGCAGTGGCATACAGGAAAGCCGTTGCGATCATGGTGAGGCAGCCTTCCAGAAGGGATGGCCGCTTGAAAAAGATACCCCAGGAAAGGAAAAGGAGTGAAGCATACAATGGGTGGCGGATGTAGCGATAGATACCTATCTGAACCAGGTGTGTGGTTGCTTCCAACATGTCGGTTGGCTTTCCTGAAGTGCGCAGAAGAACCACACCCGGGATAAGTAAAACGAGAGAAATGATTAAAAGAATCCATGTGATAATCTGATTCCATGAAAATGGATCGATTAACCAGTAGCCCATATTGATACAAAACATTGCCAGGATGGCCACCCAGGAAAAGAAACGGTAATAGCTGTGTGATCCCGGATTTTTTAAGCCGGGCAGTGAGATCCAGAGAAGAAGGATGCTGCCAGAAAAGAAAAGGATAATTTCCACCATTCAACCTCACTTTTGCAGGCAGGAAATAAATCCTTGAATGGTATCTTGCGGCTCATCCTGCGAGAGCAGAAGGACTGGTAAACCTGTGAATAAGTAAGCAATGGAAAGGTCAGCTGTCACCCAACTGCGGGTTAAAATACCCACCGTGTTGACATTGCCGGCAATTTCCTGGCGCATCTCCTCCATGCTTGTTGCCAGGCGGGCATTGGATGTGATCGCGCTGCCACCCAGGAATGTTGTCATGAAGACCTGCTCGATATCCTCACCGGGTGAGAATACCCACACTTCCACAGGAGCCTCCAGGCCTCCTACACCTTCCCATGATGTGATCAGACCGGTGAACAAGTTTCGGACCTGCCCGGCAGTCAACGATTTGACCGGGTTCCGGGGATTGAGGATAACCACGAGGTCATCCCTGGCTATTTGGTAGGCCGTTAAATTCCCACCCGGAGATACTCCTAATTCCATCGCTAACTCGCCTGATTGAAGATCGATCAGGTTTGCTGCCTGTTGAACGGCATTCACTGTCCTGTTGCCTGCGCATCCATATAATCCAGGAAGCCAGGGCGAGGCTGCATCAGTGTACAGGACGGTGATCGAACCAATTGGAACGGTAGGTTCGTTTGGCCCACATGCGACCAGAATCGAGGCGAGGATCATGAAAACCAGGATATGTTTCATCTTATTGCCACTGATGCAAAATGGCAGCCAGTAACCTGGCGCGCTCAAGCAGGCTGTCTTTAAATAAATATTCTCTCTCTGAATGATATTCTCCACCTGCTGGGCCCAGACCGTCGAGCAGGGGGATACCCAGAGAAGCCACAAAGTTCGCGTCGGATGCTCCTCCGGTGCCGCTCGCCGAAAGGGTGATGTTATCCCGCGCGGCGATCGTCCTGATTTTTTCAAAGGTAGTTCTGATCGTCTCGTTATAAGGCATGGGAGGGCGGTTGAGCCCACCTGTCACATCGATGCGAACACCTTCCAGGACAGGCTTGAGTTCCCGGATGGCGCTGTCGATACGCTCAGCTTCTGCCACTTGCATCACCCTCAGGTCCACTTCGATCCGGCATTCGGCCGGGATGACATTGCTCGCCGTACCTCCCCGGATGATTCCAACATTGAGGGTGGTCCCCTTCTCGTAGTCGGTTAATTTCTGAATGGCAAGCACCTGGCGCGACATTTCTTCGATCGCATTGCGACCTTTCTGATGATCGCCTCCTGCATGGGCCGCCCTCCCTGTAACCACGATGGAATACTCTCCAACACCTTTCCGCCAGGTCTTGACTGAACCATCCACCATACCGGGTTCCAGCACCAGCACCAGAGATGAGCGAGACGCAAGCCTGACGATCAATTCCCGTGAAGTATCGCTTCCAATTTCCTCGTCTGAAGTAAACAGTACAGTGACAGGATGGTGCAGGTTCCCGCTTTCGAGTGCTGCCCCAAGAGCGGACAGGAGGACGACAATGCCACCTTTCATATCTGATACACCCGGTCCGAACACTTTTCCGTCTTTCTCGCGAAACGGCATGTGCTCGAGCGTACCGATTGGGAAAACCGTATCCATGTGGGCAAGGAGCAGAATGCTTTTCCCATTTCCCTCCGTTGGAAGTTTTCGGTCTAAATCCTTCCGATGTCGGGATTCCGGACTCACCGGTGGGGAGGGGAAGAAGCACACCTCCAAATTGTTTCCATGGTCAGGATTGGAATGAACCTTTACGCGCCCACCCAGCAGCCGGCATCGATCTGCCACCAGGGAACCCACACGGTCGACTGCGACCTTATCGTGCGAGGGTGATTCTATCTCGACCAGTTGCTTGAGCAAGGCGAGCATTTTTGCAATTTGGGTTTTGGAGCTATCCATGGGATCAGCCTGTGATAAATGTAAAAAGGAGACAAAGGGCGCCAACGACCAGGCAGTAAATAGCGAAAATATGGAACGAATGTTTGCCAAGGAAACCAAGCAGCCATCTGACTGCCACCCAGCCGACGATTGCCGCACTTACAAAGCCGACCAGCAGCGTGGGCAGAAATGAAGCGAGCCCGGGTATTTTCATTAAGTCCAGGGACTGGTAAGCCCCTGCAGCCAGCATGACCGGCACCGACATGAGGAAGGCAAAACGGGCCGCAGACGGCCTGTCGAAACCACGTACCATCCCGGCGCTGATCGTTGTACCTGAACGGGAGGCTCCGGGAAACACAGCGATCACCTGGGCGAGACCTATAACGAGGGAATCCAGCCAGTTCATCTTCTCAAGAGATCGGTTGGGATGGCTAAACCTTTCAGCCAATATTAAAACAACTGCAGTGATTAAAAGGCGGATAGCTGCTTCGAGCAGTGGATTTCTGAAAAGCACCTCTACGGTTGACTTGAGCAGATAGCCAAAGATCAATGCCGGGACTGTTGCAATAATGATCCACCAGCCAAGTTTGTTCTCCGCTGTCGAGAATGGTCTGGTGAAAAATGCCTTAATAAGTTCCAACAGGTCCTTCCAGAAATAAACGATCAGAGAAAGGACAGTCCCCAATTGGACGAGTACCAGGAAGGAAAAAACCAAGTCGCTGGCAGGGAGGTCAAGCAGTCTTTGCCCGATGAGTAAATGGGCTGTGGAAGAGACCGGGATGAATTCTGTAAGTCCCTGGAGTACTCCGAGAAGAATAGCCTGGAATATATTCATTATCGTAGGGGTGTCCTTTTATTCAAGAAATTATTCTATACCGGCAGACCTGACCGCGTTTCCAGCCCACTGCGTCTGCCATGTGGAGATCCTTTCCTCTAATGTCCCATCCAATATCGAGCCGCGGATGTCCTTGACCAGTTGGATAAGGGCATGCAGGTTATGGATGGAGAGAAGCGTTCCCGCAAGCAGCTCTTTTGCAATGATCAGGTGCCGCAGGTAGGCACGGGAGAAACCTTTGCACGTGTAGCAGGCACAACTCCCGTCGATTGGTTGCTCATCCCGGGCGAATACCGCATTCATCAGGTTGAGCCGGCCTTCTGATGAGAAAGCCGCGTTGTGTCGTGCAAGCCTGGTTGGCAGGACACAATCAAAGATATCCACTCCACGAAGGATTCCGTCGATCAGATCTTCAGGCGTACCGACACCCATCAGGTATCGAGGCTTAGAGTCGGGCAGGCATGGAAGAACCAGGTCGAGCATGGCATGCATCTCATCTTTACTTTCACCAACTGATAAGCCGCCGATGGCAATGCCAGGAAAAGGTTGTGAAGCGATAAAATTCGCCGACTCAACCCGCAGGTCCGGATTGACGCCGCCCTGGATGATCCCAAACAATGCCTGGTCGGACCTCGTTTTACTTTCCAGGCATCGTTCAGCCCACCGGTGGGTTCGATCCATCGCGATTTTGACGTTTTCATGATCGGATGGGTCGGAGCATTCATCGAATGCCATGATGATATCTGCTCCCAGGTTCTCCTGGATCTGGATGGACTTTTCGGGAGTGAAGCGGTGTTCCGAGCCGTCTATATGACTCTTGAATGTTACGCCGTCGTTATCTATCTTGCGGGTTTTTGCCATCGAGAAAACCTGGAAGCCACCCGAGTCAGTCAGCACCGGCTTCCGCCACTGCATGAATTCATGCAATCCCCCCAGGTCGCGAACCAATTCGTCGCCGGGACGCAAGTAGAGGTGGTAGGTGTTGGAAAGGATGAGCGAAGCGCCTAGTTCCTCAAGTTGTGCAGGAGTGAGGGTTTTGACCGTGGCTTGGGTGCCCACCGGTGCAAAAACCGGGGTTTCCAGATCGCCGTGCGGAGTGTGGAACATGCCTGCCCGGGCGCTCCCAGCGCTCGCAATGAGGTTGTAAGAAAACATGCGGTGATTATATGCGATAATCTTTTTACTCGTTGTATTCTTTTTCTTCCGGGTATTCCACTCCGAATGAGTCCGATTCCACGTCGCGCCCGGTGGGTGTTTCAGCCAGGAACTCGCGGAAGTATTCATGCTGGATGACCATGTCCATGATCTCGTTGGTGCCTGTCCAGATGGTGATCAGGCGCACGTCACGCAGCAGCCGTTCGACCGGAAAGATATTGGTGTAACCAATGCCCCCCAGAATCTGCATGGCATGGTTGACCACGGTCCAGGCAGTTTCGGTGGAGAATTTCTTGGCTTCTGAGACGAGGCGTCGGACCCTGTCCTGATTTTCGTCACTCTCGATCGCCCGGCAGACGGAATAATCAAGGGCACGGGCGGCATCCAACATGGTTATGCTTTCTGCAACTTTGAAACTAATCCCTTCGAACTGACGGATCTTCTGCCCGAAAGCCTTCCGTCGGTCGGCGTAGCGTGCGGCGATCTCGATGGCCGCACGACCCATGCCGACCGCGCCACAGGCGGATGTCATCCGCTCTGGAACCATCATGCGGTGGAAAACTTTGGTGCCCTGACCGATACCCGCTTCACCCCCAAGCACATTTTCCACTGGAACCGGTGCCTGGTGGAAGACCAGCCTGCCCGTTCCACCCCCGCGCGTGCCCATTAACCCGTACACGTGCTCCACCCTGACGCCCTCGCCGCGCTCCACCAGGAAGGCGGTCATGGCTTTCTTGGGATCATCAATGCCTTCCACCCTGGCATAAACCAGCAGCAAATCCGCGCCTTCAGCCCCGACAACGAAGCGTTTCTGACCATTAAGGTAGAACATATTTCCCTTGCGTTGTGCGCGGGTGGTGGCTGCAAAAAAGTCAGAGCCGCCGCGTGGTTCGGTCAGACCCTCAGCTACGGTCATCGCGCCGCTCAGTACCGGTTTGAGATATTTTTCCTTCTGCTCCCTGGTACCGAAGACGTGGATCGCCTCGCCAATAATCGAAACAAGGGAATACAGGCAGGCCAGGGAAGTACCGAGCGTACCGGCTTCTTCCAGTGCCACCAGTTCTGAGGTCCACGGAAGACCGCGCCCGCCCCACTGTGGATCGAAGCGCAGTCCGAGGAGGTTGCGACGGGCGGCTTCCTGGATATACTCGCGCGGATAAGTAACTTTTTCCGCGTCCATATCCAGCAATAATTGGCGTGGAACGGAACGGACGAAATCCTGCATTTCTGAGCGCAAGGCTTTCTCGTCGGCAGTCAACATGGATTCAATGGACATAATTTCCTCCTATTTCTTCCCACGCCTCCCCCATGCAAGAACCTACCGCACATATCAGTATCGAATTGGACTCATGGTCAGGCTGCCCCGGCTTGCATCGAATCGATCGGGATCATGTTTTCCATCCCCGGTTCCAGGGCTACCTTCCGTTCGATGAATACGAGCCGGATGAAGAATAGCGCCAGCAGCATGGCAAAATGGCACATGATGGACGGCAGGGCGTTTTCCGCAATGGGGAGCACCGCCACCGTGACCAATGCTGGAAATATAAATGCAATCGAGCCAAGCAAGACCTGTCCAAGCAGGAGGCGCTGGTGATCGTCCTTGCAGATGGTCACGCCATAGGCGGAAAGCAGCAACATGGAGAAAAGCCCTGCCTGGTAGAAGATCCCGTAGGTTTGATAAAGCGGGGTGGGATTGGTATAAGTCGCGAAGACAATCTCACAGACCGAGGCGGTCACGAAAGCCTTATCTACAGCAATGCTTGCCACGAGCACCCCGCAAAAGATGAACATGGCATAGGCATAATAGAAGAGGTTGTGTGTTTTGGTGGGATACAGCCGGGCGACCAACAACAATCCCGTGGGTGGGAGCCAGGCTACCACCATGAATGCCAGCCGGGGCAGGACCCCCAGCGTGACCGGGGAGCCGGTGCAAAAAATGGCTTCGGTGATCTGATACCCCGCCAGGAAGAAAAGGATCGCACTGACCGTATGAATGATGGGCTTTCGCCCCGGGCCGCGCAGTGCCCAAACGGCGGCTCCAACTTCAAGGGTGGCGGTGGCGATGGAAAGAATGGGATTGTAATTCATAGGTTTCTCTCCTTTCCTTGGAGGTTCTGGGATTGATCTCTTATTTATTAATATGCTTGATGAATACCCGCCTGCGTTTGTGCTGCCTCTTGTCATAATACTTCCATTGACCTTGAACATTCTGGTTCGTCTCAAGTTCAGGGTTTGATTCGACTTTGCTGATACCCAGTTTATTGAATACTTTATGCATCTGGTTCATGAGGATGGCATTGACGCCTTTGCCCTGATATTCCGATCGGACCGCAACCAGGAGCAAATCAGCCCGGTCATTTTTCTTGAGGGCTCGCATCAGGTGGATAAAGCCAAATGGAAAGAGATTGCCTTGCGACTTCTGCAGCGCCAGGGACAGGGAAGGCATTACGATGCCAAAAGCAACCATGCGGTTGTCCTTGTCCATGACCATAGGGACAAAGTCCGGATTCACAAAACCGAAATACTGGTCGATGTAAGCATTGACCTGCCGTTCTGTCATTGGGATAAAGCCGTAGAGATGCTGATATTCGTCCTGCAATAACTGGAAAAGTTCTTTTGTGTAGAGCAGCATCTCCTTTTTATTTCGTAATTTCAATAATGACAGGTGGTTACGCCTGACAGCCAGGTCGGCGATTCGGGCGATTGTTTCGTTGGGTTCGGGCGGGACTGAAATCTCATATTCCATCCAATCGATATCCTTCGTATAGCCATGTTTCTCCAGATGCTTTGGATAATAGGGATGGTTATAGTAGGTGGCAAGCGTTCCCAGCTCATTAAATCCCTCCACCAGCATGCCCTCCCGGTCCAGGTCGGTGAAGCCGAGAGGACCATGGACGGCTTCCATGCCTGCCTCAGCAGCCCAGGCTTCCACTGTTTTCAACAACGATTCAGAAACCTCCAAATCGTCAATGAAATCCAGCCATCCAAAGCGCATATAACGTTGTCCCCATTTTTCGATATGCCGCAGGTTCAGGATCGCAGCCACCCGGCCGACGATGCGCCCATCTTGATAGGCGAGCCAGTAGCGCGCCTCGCAAAATTCGAACGCAGGATTCTTATCCTGCCGCAATGTGTTGAGTTCATCAAACCGGAGAGACGGCACCCAGTAGGGATTGCCGCGGTAAATTGTAAAAGGAAATTGGATGAATAAATTAATCTCTTTCTTTGTAGTCACTTCAATGATTTTGGTTGTCATAGATTTCTCTCTTGATAAGGATTAAGGTCCAGGCTGATCCCACTTATGGAATTGCTTGTTCTGTTGCCAGTATATCAAAGGATAGACTGGAATAGTGAAGGTCAAAGAGAATTATTGCTGTTTGACAATCAAGCGAATCTATCCCGGAGACAGGCGAATCACCCATGTACGGAAAAGTGTTGTATCCTGGAGGAGGATGATCGCATAATGACTTTATGATACAGGGATTTGGAAATTTCCGGGTTCTCCTTGTGATTTGAGACGGGGATTGCCGATTTCACGAACATGCTATAGTATAGTTGGATGATGATTTGATCTCTTCGACCGAATATTCTCTTATTGCCAGAGAATAACGAATAACCTGAATAGAATTGAAAATAAGGATGGAATAAATGGATACCCTGGAAGCAATTCACAAGCGTAGAAGCATCCGCAAGTATACGGACGAATCCATTCCAAGAACAGACTTGGAAACCATCGTCGATGCCGGTCGATTGGCGGCGACGGGAAGTAATCAGCAGCCATGGGATTTTGTTGTGGTAACCGACCGGACAATGATCGTACAGTTCAAAGTGTCGGGCGCCTGGATAACCGGTGCCAGCGCGGTGATTGTAGTGGTGATGGATCCGGTATCACGCTGGTGGGTGGAAGACGGTGCAGCAGCGATTGAGAATATGCTGCTGGCGAGCACTGCCCTGGGATATGGTGCGTGCTGGGTGGAGGGGGATGCATTGCCGCGTGAAGAGTTATTTAAATCCCTTCTGAACGTGCCGATCGATCGGCGAGTGATGGCATTAATACCGATTGGGGTGCCAGCTGAAACGCCGTCACCTGAGAAGAAACCATTGGAGAAGGTGCTTCACTGGGAAAAATATCGATCCGAAGGGTAGGAGTTTACGAGAAATATTGAAACGATATGACATTACGTAGTTCGATTGGTCGATCCCGCCTACATTTACAACCAAAAGGATAAATATTTCCCGGAAGAAAATGCAAGCAGAGGTATAGGGTTGCTGTCTTCACGCCATGAACGAACAGAATAAAAAGAAATTCATACTTTCCATTCAATACCTTGAAGATGCACCTGGCCTCTCGGAGAGGAAGACCTCTGTCGTTGTTGAGAAGCTGCGGGCAGCTTCGAACTGCCTCCCTTTCAGCCACCTGCTCATTGGCTGGCACCTACCTCCCAGGTTGCTCAATGCCTGCCGGAAGGAGGCTGAGAGCCTGGGGATGCGTTTCCTGCGCTGGCATCCCTTGTTGACAGGGGATAAACTCTTCCCACCGGGACCATCCCATCAGGTCATCGGGGCAAGTGGTCACAGGGTTTCGGGGTATCTAGACAGGCCAGAGTTCACCTTTGTTTGCCCGAACCATCCAGATGTACAGGCAGCCGCTGAAGATCGTATGAAGACCCTTCTGAAGGAAGGCCTGTACCAGGGCTTCTTCCTTGACCGAGTACGCTTCCCTTCCCCGACCAAAAACCCATTGGACGATTTGGGATGTTTCTGTAAGTATTGCCATCAAAAGGCAGCTGCCATAGGACTGGACCTCGCTCTGGTGCGAAAAACGATCATTGACCGGGATCAAACTTCCAAGGGACGGTTTTCCCTTATGCAGACCCTGATGGGGGGTATGGCGCCAGGATTACCCTTTGAATCATCCAGACTTCTTTTGGCTTTCATGAAGTTCCGTTCTCAGAGTGTGGCTGATTTTGTATTGATGATATCCAAGTCCATAAAGCAGGCAGGTTGTGAAATTGGATTGGATTGTTTTTCAAATTGCCTGGCTGGCTTGGTCGGGCAAGACTTACGTGCTCTCAGCCCTTGTGCTGACTGGATTAAGGTGATGTCTTACGCTCATACAATGGGACCGGCGGGAATTCCATTTGAACTGACAGGTATTTTTGACTATCTCTCCACTAATAGCAATCTTGAACCGCCTCAGATTCTACGCTGGATCAGCGACGCCATCGCCATACCGCTGCCATCCACACGGCGGGGACTTGAGCAAAAAGGTATATCCTCCATAGCCCTGGAATTGGAATTGCGCCGCGGTGTACAAGCAAGCCGATCACCAATCCTGGCCGGTTTTGAAATGATGGATATCGAAGGTATCGCTGAGTTGAACGATGTACAAATCCTGTCAGACCTGGATGCCGTGCGCCAAGCTGAAGTTGGCGGCCTTTCCATTTCCTGGGATTTCTGGGATATTCCCCTGAAACGTCTTAGCCTGGTCAGCCGCATTTTTCCAATGTTATCGTCTAAAACAGGAAATTAATGGGTCTGTTTCTGTGAGCAGGTTAGCTTTTTTCCTGATCATAGATAATTATTGTGAAGTTGGAGGATCTTCCTGCGCGGAGGAGCATTATTTCAGGAATGGTGCGATAATTAATTATCTCTGATTACACTAAGAACCAAGAGTAACGTAGTACATTTGAAATTGTGACTTCATCCTGATCCGAATTTGGATCGTTTTACCTCACGAGAGGAAGAAAACATGGCAAAGACCAATCATCGCATTCTGGGGAGATCAGGAATCGAAGTCAGCCCGATGGGACTTGGCTGCTGGGCGATTGGGGGTCCATTCTGGGATGGAGAGACGCCGCTCGGCTGGGGTGAAGTGGATGATGAGGAATCCATTCGGGCAATCCATGCTGGCATTGACCTGGGCATCACCTTTTTCGATACTGCCAATGTCTATGGAGCCGGACACAGCGAACGAGTGCTGGGTCGCGCCGTGGCGGGAATCCGGTCAAGGGTGGTGATCGCCACCAAGTTCAATGCTGTTTTCAACGAAACCACTCGCCAGGTAACCGGTAGCGACACATCTCCGGAGGGTATCCGGGCGGCGTGCGAAGCCTCATTGCGTAGGTTAGACACCGACTACATCGATCTGTACCAGTTCCACGACAACGGATTCCCTCCTGAAAAAGCAGGACCAGTGCGTGAGATATTAGAAGGACTGGTGGAAGCAGGCAAAATTCGTGCTTATGGCTGGAGCACAGACTTTCCCGATCGAGTGGAAGTCTTTGCCCAGGGACCAGGTTGTGCGGCCATTCAATTGCAACTCAATGTTATGGACACTAATCCTGCTGTGATAGCACTTTGCGAAAAGTATGACCTGGCGGCTCTCAATCGAGGTCCATTGGCAATGGGACTCTTAACCGACAAATATTCTGCCAATACAAGTCTCGCCGCAGATGATGTGCGCGGCAAGAAAAGCCCGGAGTGGATGAAATACTTCAAGGGTGGGAAACCTAACTCTGAATGGTTGAAAAAGCGGGATGCTGTGCGCTCGATCCTGGCCGGCAACGGACGGAGCGTAGCCCAGGGAGCGTTGGCCTGGCTGTGGGCGTACAGCACCAAGACGCTTCCAATCCCGGGCTTCCGCACGGTTACCCAGGTCAAAGAGAATTCTACAGCCATGCAGTTTGGTCCCTTAACGAAGGATCAGATGGAGGAGATTGATCGATTGCTTGAACGATAAGTAGAATTTGTATAAACCATCCTGGAAATAAAGGAAATCACACTGATGACTGGAACCATTGCTGACAACTCCGCTGCTCAACAAACGATAGAAATAAATTTCCGTTGGAATTTTTTGGTCAACTCCCTGGATGGAGCCAGTTTCTGGATTGGGATGAGTTTCATCTCTTCCACGATCATTCTTCCCTTGTATGTGAGCCATTTCACTTCTAATCCCCTAATTATTGGCTTAATCCCTTTTCTCACGGCTGCAGGTTATTTCTTGCCACAGCTATTTTCTGCCAATGCTGTGGAGCGGGCACCCCGGAAAAAATTCTTCCCGGTGACTCTCGGTTTCTTCCTCGAACGCGTTCCCATTCTTCTGCTTGCTCCAATAGCATATTTCCTCGCAATCAAACAGCCAGTCTTGGCATTGGTTATGTTCTTTGTGTTGTATTCCTGGCATTGTTTTGGGGCTGGTGTGATCATTGTGGGCTGGCAGGATATGATTGCGAAGATCATCCCGGTGGATAAGCGCGGACGGTTCTTCGGCATTACAAATTTTATCGGTAATGGAACCGGTATCCTTGGGGCGCTTGCCGTACCCTTTGTACTTAAGAAATTCACTTTCCCAATGGGCTATGTTATTTCCTTCGCAGTTGCGGCAACCCTGATCCTCCTTTCCTGGGTGTTTCTCTCGCTCACTCGCGAGCCGGCTGTCAAGACCAGCAAACCGCCTGTCTCTCAACTGGAGTACCTGCGTTCCTTACCGCAAATCCTCCATAAAGACAAAAACTTTCGCGCATATCTGCTGTCGCAGATAATTTTTTCGTTAAGTGGTATGGCAGTTGGTTTTCTGGTTGTCTATACCGTAAAGACCTGGAACCTGCCGGATGCGCAAGCCAGTGGATTTACCATCGCCTTGCAGATCGGGTTGGCATTGGCGAACCTGTTTTTTGGTTTTCTCTCCGATCGGAAAGGCCATAAATTGGGACTGGAAATCTGCATGGCATTGAGTGCCATTTCGCTAATACTGGCAATTTTTGCCCCCAGCCCCTTGTGGTTTTTCCTCATATTCTTCATACGCGGTGCTGTTAATGCGGGCTCCTTTATCTCCGGGATTTCCATTGTTTATGAATTTACCGATGCAGAAAACCGCCCAACTTACATCGGCCTTGCCAACACGATTCCAGGAGTTGCAGGATCGTTAGCACCCCTGATCGGAGGTTGGCTGGCCGGAGCAATCAGTTATCAGGTTATGTTTATCCTTTCAGCAATTATTGGGACGATTGCCTGGGTCTTACTGCGTTTTGCGGTTCGTGAACCTAGAAAAATGAAAGCCTCAACAAGCATCGTGCCTGGTATTTAGATACCATCCAGCAACTGTGCGTTCCAGGTTGGATCATCCCCCGGTGCGGACTGTGTTGTGGACAATGGCTGATCCTGCGCTGAATGACAATATCAACCATTCGATTATTTTTCACAATGAAAATAGTATGAGCCTCTTCATGGCTTGGTTTTTAACAACAATGATGAATAGGATGTAAATATGCCACTAACTTTTGATTTTCCACTTGAAGAAATAAAGAAATACCAGGGATGCAATCCACGTCCGGATGATTTCGACGAATACTGGGAAAAGGGATTGAAGGAAATGCACTCGGTTGAGTCGCAAATGGAATTGATCCCGGCAAAATTCCAGGTATCAAATGCTAATTGTTTTCATTTATATTTCACCGGGGTGGGGGGAGCGCGAGTCCATGCCAAATTATTACATCCCAAACAATCCCCGGCTCCACACCCTGCGATCTTGATGTTCCATGGATACTCGGGTGATTCTGGCGATTGGTCAGATAAGCTGAGCTATGTGGGACAGGGGTATTCGGTGGCTGCTTTAGACTGCCGCGGTCAGGGCGGACTTTCAATGGATGCCGGTGGAGTATTGGGAAATACATTGCATGGACATATCATCCGAGGGTTGAATGATGCCCTGAATGGATCACCGGAGAAATTATTATTTCGCAATATCTTTCTCGATACAGCGCAGCTGGCGAGGATTGTCATGGACCTGCCAGAGGTGGATTCCAACCGTGTTGGTGTAACAGGGTGCAGCCAGGGTGGAGCCTTGACAGTAGCCTGTGCTGCCTTGGAGCCGCGGGTCAAATTAGCTGCACCGCTCTATCCTTTTCTCTCGGATTATAGAAGGGTGTGGGAGATGGATCAGGCTAAGGATGCTTACTTGGAGTTAAAGGAATATTTTCGATTATTTGATCCGCTCCATGAGCACGAAGAGGCGGTGTTTGAGAAACTGGGTTATATTGACATTCAGTTCCTTGCCGCGCGCGTGCAAGCTCAAGTGCTCTGGGGGATCGGTCTGGCAGATACAATATGTCCTCCTTCCTCCCAGTTTGCTGCATACAATAAGATTACCTCTTCCAAGGACATGGCAATATTCCCGGACTTTGGACATGAATGGATACCCGGTTTTCAGGATCGGGTATTTCAATTTATGATGGGATTATAGGTGCTCGCACGATCAGGGTTCACGATACCACGATAAAATTACTTGTTTACGAAAAGGTGGTCACCGAGAACTTGGCGCGGGCGGCCCGTCTTCGTCCCACTGTTGTAGTCAAAGGAATAAACGGGAACAAATCCAGGATATTTGGCGTCTCCTTTCCATACCGCACAAATCAGGTATAAAAAGGAGAATATAATGTCCAAACATATAAAATCCCTTGCCTTGATCCTATTGGCTGGCCTTCTTTTGGCGGCTTGCGCTCCTAAACAGACCGTCACACCGATTCCCGAAACGAGTTCATTTTCTCCACAACCTGGCGATGAGACAATGAACCGCGGAGAGGTAGAAATTGTTTCTGTTGTGTTCCTTACATCACCCGGGGTATCGGTCTCGTTCTCCTACCGGCTTCCCACCCCATGCTACCAACTGCGTGTGGGCATCAGCCAACCCGACAGCCAAAATCGCATACAATTGGAAATCTATGCAGTAACACCTAAGGATAAGCCTTGCAACCTGATGGCTCTCAGCACCCCACAGGAGACGACTATCAGCCTGGGAAGCTTGCCGGCCGGCCATTACAGCGCCTGGATCAACGGGCAGCAGGTTGGTGAATTTGACGCCAAGTAGGTCCAACACCATCTTATTAATCAAAATCCATCAAAATACGAAAGCCGGAGATTAGCGCCTCCGGCTTTCTTGTACCAGTAATTA
>Ga0315295_10000659_pt1 | contig 29926 bp, 27 predicted proteins | sample YL17G14_0_MG_FD_204453 | JGI IMG/M metagenome (GOLD analysis project Ga0315295, IMG submission 204453) | Sediment microbial communities from Yellowstone Lake, YNP, Wyoming, USA - YL17G14_0 | ecosystem: Environmental > Aquatic > Freshwater > Lake > Sediment | place: USA: Wyoming | collected... | reverse complement strand
GTCTGTTCTCCCACCCCGATCATCTGGACCACCATCGAGGGAAAGACGTTGGTGGCCTTGAGGGGCTCGGCGATGGATTTACCTTCGGAAATGCTGATTTTGGCCTGCTGAATGGCCTTTTCGATGGTGACGTTGCCGGCGGTGCGGGAGCAGATCTCCAGACCTTCCAGGATCGGGACGCCGCTCGAGATCATCGTCCCCAGGGTGCGGGTGAAGCGAGCCACCGCCGTCTTACGGATAAGATCGCCGAACACCGGCGCCTTCAGGAAAAGGTCGTCGGTTACAGCCCGGCCCTTGACATTCTTGCGAAGGGCGCGGTAGCCGAAAACGAGGGCGACGATACCTCCGATGACATAAAGGATGTAATGCCGCATAAAATCGCTCATCGCCATCACCGCCCGGGTGGGGGCGGGGAGGACACCGCCCATGTCGGCGAACATCTTGGAGAAAACCGGGATAACGAAGATCAGGAGGACGAGGACGACCGCCACCAGGGCGACCAGGACCACCGCCGGGTAAACCATAGCGCCCTTGACCTTCCGCTTCAGGGCTTCGGATTTTTCCATGAAGACCCCGATTCGGTTCAGGATGGTGTCCAGGATACCGCCGACTTCGCCGGCGGCGATCAGGCTGACGAAAAGCTTGTCGAAAACCTGGGGATGGCGCTCCAGGGCCTGGGCGAAGGTCGACCCTCCTTCCACCGATTCCTTGACATTCATTAGGATGTTTTTAAAGTTCTTGTTCGGGTTCTGGTTGGCGAGGATATCCAGGCATTGGACCAGGGGCAGGCCGGCGTCGATCATGGTGGCGAACTGGCGGGTGAAGATGACCAGTTCGCGCATGGGAACTCCCTTGGCTCCGCCGAGGAAGGGCAGTTTGAGCTGGAACCCGGGCTTTTTCTCCTTGACCTTGAAGGGGACGATCTGCTGGGTGCGCAGCTGCTGGATCAGCAGGCCTTCATTCTGGGCTTCGGTTTCTCCCTTGCGGGCTTCCCCCGATTTGGTTCTTCCCTCCCACACATATATTGGCATTTTTATCCCCCTTATTTGTTTCCCGGACCCCGCCCAGCCTGGGCTACGGAGAGCATGTTCTTCACCTCTTCCGTGTCCGTGGAATAGCCGATGACATCTTCAAAGGTGATGAGTTTCCGCTGGAACAGGGCGATCAGGGACTGGTTCATGGTCTGCATTCCGAACTTGGCCTGTCCGACCTGCATCTGGGAATAGATCTGGTGGATTTTATCCTCCCGGACCAGGTTGCGGATGGCGGGATTGGGAACCAGGATCTCGAGGGACAAGGCCCGCCCGGCCCCGTTGGCCTTGGGGATCAGGGCCTGGCAGAGGATTCCCTCCAGGACGAAGGAAAGCTGGGCCCGGACCTGGGGCTGTGCGTAGGGGGGGAACACGTCGATGATCCGGTTGATCGTCTGCACCGCCGAATTGGTGTGCAGGGTGGCGAAGCAGAGATGGCCGGTTTCGGAAATCTGCAGGGCGGTCTCGATGGTTTCCAGGTCCCGCATTTCCCCGATCAGGACCACATCCGGGTCCTGGCGGAGGATGTAACGGAGGGCGGCCTTGAAACTCTTGGTGTCGGACTGGACCTCGCGCTGGTTGACGATGCAATTTTTGTGAGGATGGAGATACTCGATCGGATCCTCGATGGTAATGATATGCTCGTGCCGGTCCTGGTTGATTTTGTCAATAATCGAGGCCAGGGTGGTGGATTTGCCGCAGCCGGTGGGCCCGGTGACCAGGATCAGCCCCCGCGGCTTGGCGGTGATCTCATTCAGGATCGGGGGAAGCCCCAGCTCCTCGAAGGTCAAAATCCGGAAGGGGATGGAGCGGAAAGCGCCCGCCACCGCGCCCCGCTGGATGAACATGTTGGCCCGGAAGCGGGAGAGTCCCTTGACCCCGAAGGAAAGGTCGAGCTCGTTTTCTTCCTCAAACCGGTGCTTCTGGGCGTCGGTTAAAATTGAGTAACAGATCTGCTTGGTTTCGGAGGGGTTGAGCGGCTCGGATTTGAGCGGCACCAGGCTGCCGTCGATCCGGAGCTGGGGAGGGGAACCGGTGGTAATATGGAGGTCGGAGGCCCCCTTTTCGATCATCAACTTGAGCAACTGGTGGAGATTGGCGGTCGCCAAGATTTCTCCTTAGCGGTCCTGGGCCGTGACCCGGGTGACCTCTTTCAGGGAGCTCACCCCTTCCTTGACCTTGGTTAATCCGCTCTGACGCAGGGTTTTCATCCCCTGCCGCATCGCCTCCCTTTTCAGCTCGGTGGTAGAGGCCCCGGAGAGGATTAGCTCTTTTAACTCCTCGGTGATGATCATGACCTCGTAAAGGGCGATCCGGCCCTTATAGCCGTTGTTGCACTTGTCGCAGCCCTTGCCCTCTTGGGGGACGAACCCGTCCACCTGGTCGGGGGGGACCCCGACATCCACGAGTCCGCTCTTGGCCACCTCAATGGGTTGCTTGCATTCCTGGCAGATCTTCCGGGCCAGCCGCTGGGCCACGATCAGGTTGACCGAGGCGGTGACCAGGAAGGGCTCGATCCCCATGTTCAGGAGGCGGTTGATGGTGCTGGGGGCGTCGTTGGTATGGAGGGTGGAAAGGACCAGGTGGCCGGTCAGGGCCGCCTTGACCCCGATTTCGGCGGTTTCAAAGTCGCGGATCTCGCCGACCATGATGATGTCCGGGTCCTGCCGGAGGAAGCTTCTCAGGGCGGCGGCGAAGTTGAGCCCGATGTCCTCGTGCATCTGGACCTGGTTGATCCCGGGGAGATTGAACTCCACCGGATCCTCGGCGGTGGAGACATTTTCGGTTACCTTGTTCAGCTCCGAGAGGGCGGAATAGAGGGTGGTGGTTTTGCCCGAACCGGTCGGCCCGGTGACCAGGACCATTCCGAAAGGCTGGGCAATCGCCCATTTGAAATCCTTCAGGGCCTTTTCCTCGAATCCGAGCTTGGTCATGTCCAGCTGGAGGTTGGACTTATCCAGGAGCCGCATGACGACCTTTTCCCCGAAGAGGGTGGGCAGGACCGAAACCCGGAAGTCCATCTCCTTGCCGCCCGACATCTTGAGCTTGATCCGGCCGTCCTGGGGCAGACGCCTTTCGGCGATGTCGAGGTTGGACATGATCTTGATCCGCGAGGTAATCGCGTTTTTCAGCTTGAGCGGGGGTTTCATCATTTCACTCATAACTCCGTCGATTCGGAAGCGGACCCGGAGCATCTTTTCGTAAGGTTCGACGTGAATGTCACTGGCGTTCTTTTTAATCGCGTCGGTCAGGATCATATTCACCAGCCGCACCACGGGGGCATCGGTGGAGGCCTTCTGCAGGTCGGTGACGTCCACCTCTTCCTCGTCCCCGACCACCTCGAGCTCGTCCATGATGCCGGCCATCTCGACGCCCACGTCGGCCTGGACATCGTGGTATTTTTCGATGGCCTTCTTGATCGATTCCTCCGAGGCCACGGCGGTCTCGACGTTGTAGCCGGTCAGGAACTTGATGTCGTCAATCGCGAAGATATTGGAGGGATCGGCGGTGGCCACGATCAGGGTGGAGCCGGCCCGGTTGACCGGGATGATGGTGTGCTTGAGACAGACCTCCTTGGTCACCAGGCTGATGATCTCCGGACTGATTTCAAACTCGCTGAGATTAATGGCCGGGACCCCGAACTTCTTGCTGATGAACGAGGTCAGCTCGCTTTCCTTAATGAAGCCGAGCTTGGTCAGGTTGGCCCCCAGCCTTCCTCCCCCGGATTTCTGGGACTCCATGGCTTTCTGGAGCTGGTCCGGGGAGATCAATTTTTCCTTGATTAGCAGTTCTCCGAGGCGGTTTGTCATTGAGGTAACTCCCTTAGATTTTTAGACCTTCTTTGCTCAATAATATTATATAATTGTATATATATACAAGATTTATGTGGATTAATCCAGTCTGGCAAACGGAGAAGAAGCCCTTGACAATCTGGCCCCGGTCGGGGAAAAATAACGCGATGAGTCAAAAAACCGGGGGCGGGAAAATCCGGGTGGAGGTGCGGCGGTCCCGGCTCCGCCCCCACCCAGGGAGGGGATAAAACCAATGGAACTTGAAATCACTTCCGAAAAGTGCATCGCCTGCCGGGCCTGCGAATTTGCCTGTTCCTATCACATGGATGGAGATTTTTCGAGCATCGGGTCCAGCATCATGATCCACCGGGACGAGCGAAAGGACTACTTCGGACCGATCCTGAAGCGGTCCAAGGACATCCTGCTCGGCCGTCCGGAAAGGATAGAGATTCTCAAGCCCGGCCAGTCCACCACCGGGGGGGCGGCCGCTAACAAGCCGATCCTGATGCGGGGGCCCTGCGACCTCTGCCCCGATGAGAAGGTGCCCTTCTGCGTGGCGATCTGCCCAACCGGCTGTCTGCGGAAAAAGGAGTAAGACCATGGCGCTGGAAAAGGTATTTAACAACCGGATTCTCCTGGCGGATTTAACCACGGGGAAGTGCGAGGAAAGGGAATTGGGCGACAAGCTGGCCCGCGAGCAGTTGGGCGGGGCGGCCCTGAACCTCGAGCTTCTCCGCCGCTTCCCGGAGGGCGAACCCCTGGTGATCGGGACCGGACTCCTGACTTCGACTTTTTGCCCGGGGGCGGGCGTCGGGGTGGTGACGGCCAAAAGCCCCCGCTCCGGCCTGGTGGTCCACCATCCCTTCATCGGGATGATTGGAATCGAACTCAAGCTTTCGGGTTTTGATTTTATCGTGGTCCGCGGCCGGTCGGAAAAACCGGTCCGGCTCTGGCTGCACGACGAACTCGCCGAGGTCTCCCCGGCGGGGGAGGTGAAAGAGCTGGGCACCAACCAGGTGACCGGCCGGATCCGCGATGAATACGGGGACATGAACATCCACGCTTTTCAGGTGGGTCCGGCGGGGGCGGCGGGGAGTCCCCTGGCGATGATTTCCGAAAGCTGCTTCGGCGGCTACGACCGGGCCGGCCTGGGCCTGGCCCTGGCGGAAAAAGGTCTTTACGCCCTGGTGGTGAGAGGCCTGGGGAACCTGGAAGTGGCCGACGGGTTTTTCCCGGAATCCGCGAAACTCATGCAGGAAACGGCCCAGAGCCTGAAAGGAAAAACCGGGATCAAAGAGATTTTACGCCTCTGGGCCAAGGAAGATTCCTTTCTTCCCGCCCTGGAAAAGGTAACCCACCGCCATTCCGCCTGTTACAGCTGTCCCTTCCCCTGCCGGACCTTCGGATTCTTACGGGAAGATCCGGCCCGGAAGCTGGAAACCGATGCGTCCAATCCCGGCTGCTTATTGATTGACCCGCAGGGGGTTCTGGCTCTTTCTTTCCTGGGGAATGACTATCCCCACGTTTACGAGCACTGCACCCAGTTGGGGGTGGACCCGGCGGCGGTGGGACTGATGCTGAAAGCCGAAGGGATAGGGGATAAGGAAGCCGCGGACAAGCGGATCGAAGCGCTGGTCAAGGAGAAAAAGGATCTGATCAACAGCAACCAGAATAATTTCCACGGGGTTACCCCCTGGCCGGACGGCGGAGACCTTTCCGCGGCCCTGGTTCAGGCGGCCGGGGTGTTTTCCAACGGGATCCCGCCCGCGGTGCTTCCTCTTTCCACTCCCCCGTTCTCCCTCCCCTCCGATCCGGTGGAGAAGGCGGCCCTGGTCCTCGAGCGGACGGCCCTGGGCCTGATCCTGGGGGTCTGTCCGCTTCTGCTCCTCTCCACCCCGGTGATAACCCCCGCCCGGCTGGCCACCCTGGTCAAGCTGGCCACCGAGTGGGACGGGATCGGCGAGGAAGAGTTGAAAGCGAAGGCCAAATCCCTGATCGGGCAAACCCTGAAACTGGCGGCTCCCCGGGAAGCGATTTCGGAGGGTTTGAAACCCGCGGGGTTTGACGCGGCCTGGGCCGGATTGAAAAAGCGCTACGTTGAAGGCTAAACAGGATAATATTTCCGGCCGTCACTCCGCCCAGGTGGGCATCTATATGGGCGAAGGAACCGCCCATTCCTGGACCTGGTGGGTGGAGTTTTTCGAAAAGATCGGTTTTTATCATCAGCAATATCTGGACGAGGAAAATTTCGCCTTCCGCCTCGGGGGAGTGGATTTCCTCTGCCTCTCGGGGGGCGACACCTTTGCCATCGCCCAGGGCCTGGGCCAGGCCGGGGCGCGGGCCCTCGGGGAGTTCTTCTCCGGAGATAAGGTTTATCTGGGGTCCTGCGCCGGGGCTTATCTTCCCCTCCATTCCTCCCAGGAACCTCTTCACCGGTTCAATTTTCTTTCGATCCCGGTGGCGAACATTGTTCCCGATCCTCCCCCGGGTCTGGAATTCTCACCCCGGACGATGATCCCTTACGGAAACCGCTACCTGGTCCACCCGGTCCGGGGCGAGGTGGTGCTCCGGCCGAGGATCTCCTACCCGGAGCCGACCGTGGTCGCTCCCCTTTTCGGGGGGCCTCCCTTTGCCCTGGGCGGGGACGCGGACGGGTTCCGGTCGCGGGCCCTTTACCAGGATTTCACGCCCCGGACCAGTTTCCCGGCCGGGCCGGAGCTGGCCCGAAGGGTGGTTCAGGGCAAGGAAGCCGTCATCGAGGCCCGGATCGGACCAAGCACGCTGTTCCTGCTCGGTCCCCATCTTGAACATCCCCGGTTTCCTTCCGCCAATCAATTTTTATTCAGATTGCTTCAGCCTTTTTTTAACCGCCTTCCGGAAACGGTGCCCGCCGGGCCCGGGCCGGAGGAATCTTCCCCCGCCTTGCTGAGAGAGATCAAAAAGGAATTATCCCGTTCCCGCTTTACGGTTCAAAGCTTGACCCAGCTTTCCTTGAGCTTTGAGATCGGGCGGAAGCTTTACGAGCCGGAGAAAATCGCCGAGCTGCTCGAGTTTGCCTGGAAGCGCATCCGGAAATTCGAGCCGGGAAGCGGGCTCCCGGTCGCGGCGGGGGAAACCCTGCGGGCCCAGGCGGTCCGGCTCCGGGAGAGCCTGGAGGATTTCCGGACCGCGGTCAGGGGGGGAGAAGAAGCGGCCGGGATAATGTTAAAATCCCTCCGGGCGGCCAAACGATTCCTGGCGGGTTTTCTCCCGCTTTACCACCGCTGGGGCTGCTTAGAGGAAGCTAGAATTTGAAAAGGTTGAATAGTTTTGGCGTCATTGCGAGGAGCACATTCACTTCGTTCGCAATGACAACATAGTTATCGCAAGTGCAAAAGCTGATTAATAAACAGGTTTTATTCGGAGAGCGGAATCGAGGCTGGGGTTTCCGGATTATCCTTTCCATCCTTTTAGTTTTTATTTTGGGATTGATTTACCTTCCGGATCAGGCCCGGGCCGAGGCCAGCTACGCCAAGGAATTCAAAATGCGCTGCATCCACTGCCACGTGGATAATGATTACCCCGGGGGCAGCTTCTACGAGGCGGAGAACAGCTATAAATGGATCTTTTTCTACGTCGCCACCGGGATCGCCGGGATTTTCTTTCTCACCGGCCTGGTTTCCTGGTTCCTGATCTGGCGGAAAGGGAAAAAGTCGCACGTCGTGGAGGAATACCAGCCCCGGACGATCCGCCGCTTTTTGATGGGCATTCTCCAACTGGATCTCTTCCGGATCTCGAAGCTCCGCTGGGTGAATTACCTCCTGCTCTCCGGTTCTTTCCTGACCCTGATCCTGCTCCTGATCCTGACCTACGGCCTGGCCCTCGGGCTCGGGACCCGCACCTTCACCCTGCCCGCCCCGGCCGGGCGGTTGATCGACCTGGGCCTGGACCTGCTGGGCTTGGCGATCCTCTCCGGAACCATCCTCGGATTTCTCCGCCGCCTCCCCCCCCTGGCGAACCAGTATGTTTCCGCGGCGGTGGAGGACCTGACCAGCCTGGCTTTCATTTTCGTCCTGGTGCTGACCGGGTTCATCCTGGAGTCCTTCCGGATCGCGGCCCTGCCCAGCCACCCCGACCAACTCTATTCCTTCGTCGGAGCCGGCCTGGCCTGGGTCCTCCGGCACGCTCCCCTGCCCTGGGCGGTCTGGCATTTTTACTTCTGGAACATCCACATGCTCCTGGCCTTGGTTTTTATCGCCTACATCCCCTGGAGCGGGTTTTTCCATATCCTGACCTGCCCGGTGACTCAGACCACTTCCCGGAAGAAGGAAGAGCGAATCCGTTTGGAGGCTTATGGAAAAGGAAGAACTGAGCCTGGAAAAGGTTAAATATACCCGGAGGCGGTTTTTCATCCTGGGCGCCACCGCAGTGGCCGGGGTGGCCCTGGCCGGGATCGTCGGGGGCGGTCTGATCGCTTTTTTCTTCCCGCCCAAGCGCTTCCGGAAAAAGATCGGGGGCTGGCAGAAAGTAAAGCCGGCGAGCGAGTGCCCGGAAGGGATGGCGGTGACCTCGAGCTACTTCGGGATCCCGGTTTTTATCCTGCGGGAGGGCGGAAAGGTAAAGGCCTTTTCCGCCGTCTGCCCGCATCTGGGCTGCATCGTGAAGTGGGATCCGGAGCGGAAGGTATTTCCCTGCCCCTGTCACGATTCCTTCTTCACCTCCCAGGGCCTGGTGCAAAAAGGCCCGGCCCGGCCCTACAACCTCCTGCCCTTTGAAGCCAAGGAGGAGGAGGGGATGGTCCTGGTCAGCCTGCCGGCGCCGGAAAAACTCAAGCCTTATCCCAGCTGGTTCCGGTTCGCGATGCAATACGGCGGCTAAAGAGCATGGCGCAAAGCGCAAAGAGCAAAGAGCAGGGAGCAGTAAAAGCAGGTGAAAGGTCAAAGGTGAAAGGAATTAACGAACTAAACGAAAATAACGTTCTTAACGAACCTGACGAACTAAAATGAAGAAAGCGATTCAATATATTAAAGACCTGCTGAAAAGTTTCTCCCAGGCCCTGGATACCCCGGGAGGAATCACCCGCTGGATTAACAATACCTGGCTGGACCTCAAGGAGACGGGCCTCAACTGGCTGGAGGAGCGTTTCCGGCTCCGGAAGCCGATTGAAAAAATCCTGGATAAGCCCGTTTCTGGCTTTGAGCGCAAGTGGCGCCACTGTTTCGGGGGGATCACTCTGACCCTGATCGGGCTCCAGCTCGTCACCGGGGTGTTCCTTTCCTTTTATTATATTCCGTCCGTAGACCGGGCTTTCGAGTCCATCCAGATGATCACCGACGAGGTGGCCTTCGGCTGGCTGGTCCGCGGGATCCATCACTGGTCGGCGTATCTGATCGTGGTCACCATGATCATCCACCTGCTTAAGGTTTTCATCACCGGCTCCTACCGCCCGCCCCGGGAGTTCACCTGGGTCAGCGGGGTTTTGCTGTTGATGATCGTGTTCGGCTTCCTGGCCACGGGCTATCTGCTTACCTGGTCCCAGCAGGGGTATTGGGCCTCCCGGGTGGCCATGGGCCTGGCCGGCGAGGTCCCGGTAGCGGGGCCGGTGATTCTCCTTTTTGTCCAGGGCGGCTATGTGATCAAGCAGGCGGCGCTGACCCGCTTCTTCACCACGCACGTATTTCTCCTCCCGGTCGCCATTATCGTTCTCTTGGGTGTGCATTTTGCCCTGATCCGGAGACTCGGGGTTCAGAAACCGTTATGAATCGAAAGTAAATTAATATGGCAGAGGAAACCCAGAAACCCGAGATCCCGCAGATAGAGAAACCCCCGGAGGAAGCCCCGGGAGACGAGCTCACCTTTTTTCCCAAGGTGGTCCTGGGGGAGTTCCTGGCACTGCTGCTCACGGTTGGGGTGGTGGTGGCGCTCGCGGTCCTGATTCCGGTCGGGTACGAGGAAAAGGTCAATACCCTGATCACCCCGGCGGGGGTGAAGGCGGAATGGTACTTCCTCTGGACCTACCAGCTCATGAAGCTCGTCCCCGTCCTGGTGGGGATGGGGATCCTCGCCCTGATCGTAGTCCTGATTTTTATCCTGCCCTGGCTGGACCGGAAACCGGGGCGGAAGATCGGGGAACGAATCTGGGTGATCGCGATTGGATTAATGATCCTGGCCGGCATCGGCGTCCTGACCTTCTGGGCGCTTCTGCCGGGAGGAGAATAAAAAAAGCAAATTCCAATGATCAATAACCAAGCTCCAAATAAACCCCAATTTTCCAAATCCGGGCTGATCCTGACCCTGGCGGGCGTGCTTTTTCTCGCTTCGACGCTTTTCGCGGCGGAGGAGCCCAAACCCAAGACCGGGCCTGAGCTTTACCAGAGATTCTGCGGCGCCTGCCACGGAGAGAAGGGCCGGACCTACCAGCCCAACATCGGGGTCAAGCAGGCCGGGAGCGAGGTGATCCCCTCCCTGGATACCGAGTCTTTCCGAAGGGCCCTGACCACCGATGAGTTCAAGGATATTTTTGACCGCAAGAAAATCATTGAGACGATTCTGAACGGCTCCGAGGTCAAGGGGACCGAATCCACCACCTCGATGCCGGCCTTCAAGGAGAAGCTCACCCCGGCGGAGGTTGATCTTATCCTCCAGTACCTGGCCAAACTTTCCGGCCAGCGCCCGACCCGCTATTCCGCGGGCCGGCTCGCCTTCCTGATCGGGATCTGGATCTTTCTCGGCGGGGCGATCGCCGGGGCCTATATTTTAAGCCGGCCGGATTACCCGAATTCCCCCCTGATCCCGATCTCGAACCTGGAAACCCGCCAGCTCCTGGAGCCGAATGCCTGCACCCGCTGCGGGGAATGTATCAAGTGGTGCCCGGTCTTTGCCATTGACAGCGAGGAGAGGCTGACTCCGCGGGAGAAGTGCACCCGTTTCCGAAAACTCGTCCAGGAACAGCAGGGGCCCCTGGCCAGCTGGCTGGGGATCAACCCGGTGCCGAAGAGCCGGGTGGAGGAGTTCCACAAATTTCTGCTCGAGTGCTCCACCTGCGGGCAGTGCCACATCGTCTGCCCGGCCGCGATCGACACGGTGGACCTCTGGGAGAACATCCGCCGGTCTTTCGTGGATGCGGGTCTGCTCCTGCTCCCCAACCAACAGCCCCTGATCGCCTCGGTCAAATCCTACGATAACCCCTGGCAGCAACCGCGTTCCTCCCGGGGCAAGTGGGCCAGCCGGGCCAAGCGGGAGAAGCGGATCGCCGCGGAGCCCAAGAACCTGGCCAAGGAGAAGGCGGAGGTTCTTTATTTCGTGGGTTGCACCGCTTCCTACGATGTAAATGTCAAAGAAGTGGCGATCAACACCACCAGGGTTTTAAACAAGGCCGGGGTGGATTTCGGGATTCTGGGGAACGAGGAGCGCTGCTGCGGCTCGGTCCTTCTCCGGATGGGTGATTACGAGTTCGAGCGGCTCGCCGGGCAGAACATCGAAACCTTCAATAAGCTCGGGATCAAGACCCTGATTACCTCCTGTGCGGGCTGCTACAAGACGATCAAGCAGGATTATCCCCGGGTGGGGAAGCTTAATTTCGAGGTTTTACACATGACTGAATTTGTCATGAGATTAATTAAAGAAGGGAAGCTCAAGCTGGAGAAGCCGGTTAATCTAAAGGTCACCTACCACGACCCCTGCCACCTGGGCCGGGCCAACCAGCTCTTCGACGTGCCCCGGGAGGTCTTGAAATCCATCCCCGGGATCGAGTTCACGGAGATCGAGCGCTTCGGCGAGTATTCCCGCTGCTGCGGGGCGGGGGGAGGCCTGAAGGCCGGCTTCCGGGAGGTGCAGGAGGAGATGGCCCGGACGCGGGTGAAGGACGCGATCAACACCGGGGCCACCGAGTTCGTGACCGCCTGCCCCTTCTGCTACCAGGCGCTCCTGACCGGCATCCAGGGCCTGGGCGCGCCCCTGAACATGCGGGACATCAACGAGCTGATCATCATGTCCCTAGGCGATGAGCCGGGTGAGAAGTCCGCCGCCAAGCCCGACCTGGAAGCACCCGAAAAACCCGCCTAGTCTGGTCATCTGGTTAATTTGGTCTATCTCGTCTCTCTGGTCTTTTAATAAGTTAAATTAGAACAAAAGCGTAAAAATTGGTCATTCCTGCGCACGCAGGAATCCAGAAAATAACTCCCCTCCTTGTTGAAGGAGGGGCCGGTCTCTGACCCCGCTTCCAGCCCGTAGAGCTTACAGGCCGGAGGGTAGGGTCTACGACCAGGAGGGGGGAGATTTTCATAAATATTCCCCAGATTGTCTTTTGCCATACGCTATCTGCTATTTGCTATTTGCGTTTAACTTGCAATTCCACATGTTCTTTCTGCGGGGTTACCTTATCCCGTCATTCCGCACTTGATGCGGAATCCAGTATTTTTTATTCGCCTGGATTCCCGCTTCCGCGGGAATGACAACCCGAAACCTAAGAATCGTTTTCAGAAAGATAACTTGCGGTCTCTGCCGCGGGGAGGTTCATAAATCTTGACAACGGAATTGATATGGCATGATAATATGTATTAATCGTATGTATTCCAAAGGAGTATCAAATGGGTAAAACCACGGTTGTGATTGACGATAAGCTTCTCGAAAAAGCGGTGGCCTCCATCAACGCCAAAACCAAGCGGGAGGCGATCGAGGCCGGTCTGCGGGAGCTGGTCCGCAAGAAAAATGTCGCCCTGCTTCGGGAAGAGTTTGGAACCTATGAAATCGATCTGGACCTGAAAAAGCTGGAGAAGCAGAGGTCAGATGAATAAATGGGTGCTGGTTGACACCTCGGTCTGGATTTTTCTCCTGAGAAAATCACCCCCGGAATCATTGGTGGCCGAGATCGAACCCTATCTGCAGGAAGATCGGATAGCGGTTTCTGATCTTATCAAGCTTGAGCTTCTAGGCGGAATAACTAACGAGATGGATTTCCTGAGATTGAAAACCCGCCTGGATGATCTCCACCAGGTGGAGATATCAAAAACGGTCTGGGAGGAAGCAATAACCCTGGCCTTCCGGTTAAGAGGCAAAGGCTTGACCGTGCCCAACGCCGATGTCATTATCGCGAGCGCCGCGATCTCCGCCGGGGCCTTGCTGCTTCACGCCGACCGGCATTTTGACCTGATCGCAAAACATTCCGGCCTGAAGGTGAAAAACCTCTCCTCGAAAATTCCCGCTGTCCGCCATCTCGTAGATTAAATAAACTCAAGATCAGAAGGTTTTCCTGGTTTGATTGTTAAGCTTTTAATGATTAAAATTTCGAAAAAATCAGACTGGAGCAGAAGAATTTGATCGAGAGATTCATCATCTTTGTTTCCGATGGGCCGTACCAGAGCTTGAAGCCCTACTCGGCCCTGCGCTTCGCCCGGTCGCTCCGGTCCCGCGGGAAAGAAGTGAAAATAATTTACTACGCCGACGGGGTTCACTGCGTGAGGAAGGGAGTTGGACACGGGTCGAAGACCGTGGGCGATTACGAAGCCCAAGTCCTGGCCGCCCTCGGCGACGGGATCAAGATCTCCGCCTGCCCGGCCCCGCTTTCCCTGTACAAATACACCGAGGCCGACCTGATTTCCGGGGTGACCGTGGCCGAGAATATCGCCGACGACCTGACTGACGAGTCGGCGAGACTGCTCTGGCTTTAAAAACAAAGGGTTCGAGGATTCAAGGGTTCAAGGGTCCGAGCGAGCAGAAGAAGATATGTTTTTATGATCTTTGTTCCGTCATCCCCTATCTGAATCCTGCATTTCCCTTGGCCCCTTGGCCCCTATTTGATATCGAGGTTGTTCCTTTGAATCCCAAGGAAATCGCTGAATTAAAGACCGAGCTGCAGAGCCTGGGGGTGCGGGTCGAGGCGGATCCGCCCCGGCGCGAGGGAGGGGCGGGGCCCGCCGAGGGGATTACCCTGATCATCGAGGGCATTTCCGCCACCGTCCCGACGATTCCCCGGCTGGCGGGGAAATCGCCTTATTCCTTGAAGGAAAAAAAAGGGAAATTCGAGCTTTTTCAGGACGGAATTTCCCGGGGTGAAGTCCGGCTGGGCGGGTTGGCCAGGTTCTACGATGAACTGGATGCCCAGGGCCGTCCTCTCCGGCTTTCCGCCCTCCTCCATGGGCAGGACTGCCTGGCCTCGACGGTCAACCAGGTCTGCGCCTATTACGCGCAGGGAAAAGGCTGCCGGTTCTGCGGGATCGGGATTTCCCTGGAGCGGGGCCAGACCGTCGCGCTCAAGGATCCGGAAACCCTGGCCCGGGCGGCCAGGAAAGCCAAGGAACTCGACGGGGTGAAACACGTGACGCTGACCACCGGCACCCAGGCGACGCCCGACCGGGGGATCGCGGAACTGGCCCGGGCGGCCCGGACGATCAAGGAGGCCACGGAACTCCCCATTCATGTCCAAACCCTGCCTCCCGATGACCTGACCTGGTTAAAACACCTGGCGGATAACGGTGTGGACACAATCGGCATCCACATCGAGACCTTTGCCCCCAGGATCCGGAAACAGATTTCCATTTCCAAGAGCGAGCTGAGCCTAGAGTGTTTTGTCGAGGCCTGGAAGCGGGCGGTGGACATATTCGGCCGGGGACAGGTCTCGAGCTACCTGATCGTGGGCCTGGGGGAGGAGGACGAGGACGTGATCGGGGGCGCCGGCCTGCTCGCCGAGCTCGGAGTGTATCCTTATGTCGTTTCCTTCCGTCCGATCCCGGGGGCGCCGTTGGAGAACTTTTCGCCTCCTCCTCCGAAGCGGATGAAAAAAATTTATCTGGAGGTAAGGACCATCCTGAAACAGAACAATCTTTCGGCCCGGGAGTCCAAGGCCGGCTGTGTTCGCTGCGGGGCCTGCTCGGCCCTGCCGGTTTATGAATTAATTCCATGATGTTACGTAAGATGTACATGACGAAAAAATATAGGCACAGGTCCAAATTTTTTGTCATTCCGGGCTTGACCAAGCCTGCCCCGGACTTGATCCGGGGGAATCCATCCTCTTCTTCTGGATCCCCGCCTTCGCGGGGATGACAAAAGTGGACTGGATTCCCGCTTTCGCGGGAATGACGATTAGTGTCAATATAGATTGCTTCGTCGTCCCGCTGCAGGCGGAACTCCTCGCAGTGACTGTCTGTGGTGTCATTGCGAGACCGAGCAGGGCGAGGTCGTGGCAATCTCAAAGTAATTAAAAGTGAAACCATCCCTGATTGAGATTCGTCCGGCCCACGGCCAAGATGAACTGAAGGAGGCCTATGCTCTTCGGGAGGAGGTTTTCGTCTGCGAGCTGGGGATATTCGAGAAAACCGACCGCGATGAACATGACGGGCAAGCCGTCCACCTGGTCGCCCTGGATGGGGGCCGGGTGGTGGGAACAGTCCGGGTTTACCGGGAGGAGGGTAACTGGATGGGCGGCCGCCTGGCTGTGGAAAAACAGTTCCGGAAAGGGGTGGGCCGGAAACTCGTCAAGGCCGCCGAGGAAGAGGTGAAAAAACAGGGCGGGAAATCAATGCAAGCCCTGATCCAGTCCCAGAACGCCGCCTTTTTTGAGCGGTTGGGCTGGCGCCGGGTCGGATCCTCGATTGAATATCTGGGCCGCACGCATTATCGGATGGAAAAAATATTTGATCGTGACAGGTAGCAGGCCCAGACTTCGCCCGGCTTAAGCGGGGCAGATGCCCCGCCTCAACAGGGCTTCGTCGGGCTCGCAGAGCTCGGTAGCCGCAGCCTTTTCGCTTAGATCCCGAGGCATTATAGTCGAGGGAAGGCTGCGTTATGGAATTTATCAAATGAAAAAGAAAAAAGGATTTCCTGATTATTTAAAGAACCGGAGCCTGGCGGTCTTCGATCTGGAGACCACGGGCTTGAACCCCAACTTCGGGGACCGGGTCTGCGAGGTGGCGGTGCTTAAGTGGAGGAACGGGGAGATCGTCAAAACCTTCCAGACCCTGGTCGAGCCGCTCCGCCCGGTCTCGCCCGGGGCCTTCGCGGTCAACGGGATCACCCCGGCGATGCTCATGGGCAAGCCGCTTTTCGAGGAAATCGCCCGGGAGGTGGCTTCCCTCCTCCGGGACGCGGTGGTCGTCTGCCACAACGCCCCTTTCGACTTCAAGTTCCTGATCGCCGAGTGCCAGATCGCCGGGGTCAAGGTCCCGGAAGTCAAGGTGATCGACACCCTGGCCCTGGCCCGGGAGCATTTCCAGTTTTACAGCAACCGGCTGGGCGAGATCGCGAAGAACCTGGGGATCCGGGCCGCCCGGGAACACCGGGCGCTCGCGGACGTGAAGACCACCCTCAGGGTATTTCAGAACTTGGCCCGGAGGCTGGAAGAACAGGGGGTCGGGGACCTGGAGCAGTTAATAAATTTCTCGGTCGAATACATTCCCTACCTCAAGCGCCGGGAAATCCCCGTCCCGCCGGAGATCGAGGAGGCGCTCGGGAAGAAAAAACTCCTTTACCTCAAGTATGTCTCCGCGGACGGGGAGGAGACCGAGAGACTGGTGGAGCCGCTCGAGCTGATCACCGCCTGGGACGCCGTTTACCTGAAAGCCTTCTGCCGGCTCCGGAAGGCGGAGCGGCATTTCCGCCTGGACCGGATCGTGAAGGCGGGGATTTTCAAAGGGTAAATCGATAATTAGACCAGCAGTCCAGCAGACCAACAGACCAACAGTTACTTCCGGGTATTGAGCATTTTCTGGCCTAAGCCCAGGAAACTGCGGAAGGGGCCCTTGATGTTGATGGCCTGGTAGGTGCAGGCCTCGTTACAGCAGTAGCAGATAATACATTTGTCCTTGTCGATCCGGGCGATTTTATCGATCTCGATCGCCCCCGCCGGGCAGGCCTTTTTACAGTCCCCGCAGGCGGTACAGAGATCGGCGTCGACCCGCGGGCGGATCCGGATGAAGGGGTAAACGAAACGGTTGATCATCTGCCCGATCGGGGCCATCGCCAGGCTGAGGGGCAGCTTGAAGTTCGGAATACGCTCCAGTTTTCCTTCGATCTCAATCCGTTTTAAATCGGTTTCACCGAGTTTTCTGGCTCCGGCCACCTTCAGGAAGGGAATCTTCTCCACCGGCGCCCCCGTCATCTCCGCCATCACCCGGTCGAGGGCCACGGCGTCCTGGGAAACCAGGAGCTTCCCGACCTTTCTCAGGGTCCCATTATTGGGGCCGTATCCTTCCATCGCGATGATCCCGTCCAGGATGGAAAGATCGGGAGGGCGGATGGCAAATACATCCACCACGGCCTCGCCGAAATCGGTGAAAGTCGCGGCCCGGAGGTGGAGGCGGGATTTTTCCCCGCCCACGGCGTAGCCGAAGGTGTTTTTCACCGCCCCGGTTAGGACGGTGAGGGCGTGGGTTTTGAACCGGGGTAAAGAAACGATCAGGTCGGCTTCCAAAACCTCGCGCGAGACCACGAGCTTATCGCAGAAACGGGATTTGAAATTGATTTCTTTCCCGTTGAGGGCGATATTCCGGTAACAACCGGAGGCCGCTTCCATGATCCCGGAGACCTTCGCGCTTCTTTCGTTGGCGCCGTAGCCGCCCACGCCCGAGTTGTCGCCCACCCAGACCTCCGCGCCCCGGGCTTGGAGCTGTTTCACCACCTCCCGCACGATCGCCGGGTGGGTATCCACCCCTTTTTCCGGGGCGTGGGCCGCGAGGATGTTGGGCTTGACCAGGACCTTCTTCCCCTTGAGGTCCCCGGGAAGTTCCTTCAGTGCCCGGGCAACCGGTCCGGAGACGTCCTGGTAGGACGGCGCGTCGATAATCAAAACGCGTGAACTCATTTAAAGTGGAGAGTAAAGAGTAGAGAGTTTGGAGGGAGGGAAGAAAAATCATTTCCCTCTCTACTCTAAACTCTTTACTCTAAACTTTTTTACAGTTCGACCGCGATCGCGTTGATGATGTTGGGAAGCCGGCGGAGCTGACCCAGGATCTCCTCGCTCACCTTCTGATCGAGATGGAGGAGGGCGATGGCCTTCCCTTTGGCTTCCTCCCGCCCGAGCTGCATCCGGGCGATGTTGACCTGGCGCTGGCCGAGAAGGGTGCCGATGTTCCCGATCACCCCCGGCTCGTCCCGGTTCTCGAGGACCAGGATATGGCCTTCCGGGACCGCCTCCAGGGAGAAGCCGTTGATCCGGACGATCCGGGGATCGTTCTTTCCGAAGAGGGCCCCGCTGGCCTGGTGGAAAACGTCCCCGACCTTGACCTTGAGGATGATCATGCTGGAATAATCCCCCGGGGAAGGGGACTGGGATTCGCTGATCTTGATCCCGCGCTCCTCGGCGATCACCGGGGCGTTGACATAGTTGACCTTTTCTTCGAGGATCGGGTCGAGCACCCCCTTGATCGCGGCGATGGTAAGCGGTTCGGTCTGGAAATTGGCTACCTCGCCCCGGTATTCGAGGGAAATTTCGCTGACCTGTCCACGATAAAGCTGGCTTAAAAGCTTGCCCAGGCGCTCGGAAAGCAGGAGATAGGGCCGGAGCTGTTCCAGAACATCGGCGCTTACCGAGGGCAGATTGACCGCCCCCCGGATGATCCCGCGAATCAGGTAGTCCGCCACCTGCTGGGCGATGTCCACCGAAACCTTGGTCTGGGCCTCGGCAGTGGAAGCCCCGAGATGGGGAGTGATAATGATTTTAGGGTTCTTCCGGAAGGGATGGTCGGCCGGCAAGGGCTCGACATGGAAGACATCCAGGGCGGCCCCGGCCACCTTGCCGGAATTGAGCGCCTCCTGGAGGGCTTCCTCGTCCATGATCTCGCCCCGGGCGCAGTTGATGATATAGATCCCGTCCCGCATCTGGGCGAAGGCCTCGCGGCCGACCAGGCCCTTGGTGGAGTCAGTGACCGGGGTGTGGATGGTGATAAAGTGGGAATTCTTATAGAGGGTGGGGAGATCCACGGACTCAACCTTTTTCTTGCGGGCCACTTCCGGGGTCAGGTAGGGATCGTTGGCGATCACCCGCATCCCCATCCCCTGGGCCATCTCGGCCACCGCGCCGCCGATCCGGCCGACTCCGATAACTCCCAGGGTTTTGCCGCGCACTTCCGTGCCTAGGAAACTTTTCTTGTCCCACTTGCCCTCCCGCATGCTCGCGGTGGCCTGGGGAATCGAACGGGCCAGGGAAAGCAGCATGGCGATCGAGAGCTCGGCGGTGGTGATCATGTTGCCGCCGGGGCTGTTCATCACCAGGATCCCGCGCTTGGTGGCGGCGTCGAGGTCGATGTTGTCCACCCCGGTGCCGGCCCGGCCGATCACCTTCAGCTCCCGGGCTTTTTCAATCACGGCCGGGTCCACCTTGGTGGCGCTCCGGACGATCAGGGCTTGGTATTCCGGGATGATCTCGAGGAGCTTTTCCTTGGTCAGTCCGCTTAAATTGTCGATCTTCAAAAGGCCGGGGTCGGTCAGGATCTGCAAACCTTCCTTGGCCAGGCCGTCGGTAATCAAAACTTTCATCGTCATTTTTTCAGTACCTCCAGGGCCTTGCCCACGCCCTTCCCGAGCTCCACCGTACCGCCGAGGTCCTTCAGCGCCATCTCGATGGCGGCGATCCCGATGAGGAGATCGGGCTCGCGGATGTAGCCCATGTGGGAAATCCGAAAGATCTTGCCCTTGGCTTGGTCCTGCCCGTCGGCGATCTTGACCCCCTGTTTCTCCCAGACATGCTTGATGATCTTCCCGGCGTCCATCCCGGAGGGGACCAGCACCGCGGTCACCGCGTCCGAGGGGGAATCGGGGGCGTAGAGGGAGAGCCCGAGGGTGAGCATGGCCTCGCGGGTGGCCCGGGCCATCCGGGCGTTCCGTTCGAAAATCTTCTCCAGGCCTTCCTCCTGCATCATCGAGAGCACCTCGTGGAGCCCGATGATAAGCGAGATCGCCGGGGTATAAGCGTTCTGGTTTTTCTGCAGGCTCTTCAGCTCCTTCTTGAAGTTGAAGTAGTAGCGGGGCAGGTTGGATTTTTCCGCGAACTTCCAGGCCTTCTGGGAAAGGGCGGCGAAGGAAAGCCCGGGCGGAAGCATCAGGGCCTTTTGCGAGCCGGTGACCAGCACGTCGATTTTCCATTCGTCCATCGGGAGGGGAAAGACCCCGAGGGCGGTGATGGCGTCCACCACCAGAAGGGTGTTATCGCGGGGGCCAACGAGGGCGGCGAGTTCGCGGATCGGGTACCTGACCCCGGTGGAGGTTTCGGAAGCCTGGACGTAGACGGCCCGGATTTCCGGGTGGGCGGCCAGGGCCTCTTCCACTTTTTTCAGATCCAGGGATTTACCCCACTCGACCGGGATCTCGATGGCTTCGATTTTGTAGGCCTTGAGGATCTCGGACCAGCGCTCGCCGAACTTCCCCCCTTTAATCACCAGGGCCTTGTCCCCGGAGGAAAGCAGGTTGGAAACCGAGGCCTCCATCGCCCCGGTTCCGGAGGAGGCGAACATGATCACCTCTTCCTTGGTCTGGAAGAGCCAGCGGAGCTGTTCCCGCACCTTAGCCAGGATCGCTTCGAACTCGGGCGTCCGGTGGTGAATAATGGGCTCCGCCATCTTGAGGGCGGCCCGTTCGGGTACCGGGGTCGGACCCGGGGTTAATAGATACTGTTTCGGCATAGGACCTCCTTGATTACTAACCCAATCCCAAAGTAGTAATTTTTAGCGTGAACCGGGCTTAAAGTAAATATGCCCCGCCCGCCCGGCCGGAGGTGGGCCCGTTACTTGGAATTTTTCTTTTTCGAGGAAGATTTTCCCCCGGGGTTGGGGTCAGCGAGTTTCCGGGCGATTTTCAGCCGGAGGGCGTTCAGGCGGATGAAACCGGTGGCGTCCCTCTGATCGTAAACCGTGTCCTTCTCGAAGGTGGCGTAGTCGGTCCGGTAGAGGGATTTATCCGACCGGCGGCCGGCTACCGCGGCCGAGCCTTTGAAGAGCTTGATCCGGGCGACCCCGCTGACCCCGCGCTGGGCCTCGTCCACCAGGGCCTGGAGGACGAGTCTTTCCGGCGCGTACCAGAAGCCGTAATAAACGTGCTCGGCATACTTGGGAATCAGGCTGTCGCGCAGGTGCATGACCTCGCGGTCCAGGGTCAGGGATTCCACCGCCCGGTGGGCGAGATGCAGGACGGTCCCGGCCGGGGTCTCGTAAACCCCCCGGCTCCGGATCCCGACGAAGCGGTTCTCGACCATGTCCACGCGGCCTACGCCGTGCCGGCCGGCGATCCGGTTCAGGCGGGAGATCATCTGGAAAGGAGAGAGCGGCCGGCCGTTCAGGGCCACCGGGTTGCCCTTTTCATAGGTGATTTCCACGTATTCCGGGCGGGCCGGGGCCTTTTCCGGGCTCCGGGTCAGGACGAACATGTCCGCCGGCGGCTCGCGCCAGGGGTCTTCCAGGATTCCGCCCTCGTAGCTGATGTGGAAGATGTTCCGGTCGCTCGAGTAGGGCTTGGCTTTGGTCACCGGCACCGGGATGCCCCGGGACTGGGAGTACTTGATCAGGTCCTCCCGGCCCCGGAAATTCCACTCCCGCCAGGGGGCGATGATTTTCAAACCGGGGTTCAGGGCCTGGTAGGTGAGCTCGAAGCGGACCTGGTCGTTGCCCTTGCCGGTGGACCCGTGGGAGACCGCTTCCGCCCGGACCCGCTCGGCCAGGTGAACCTGGCCCTTGGCGATCAGGGGGCGGGCAATCGAGGTGCCCATCAGGTAACCGCCCTCGTAGACCGCGTTGGCCCGGAGCATCGGGAAGAGGAAATCCCGGGCGAATTCCTCGCGCAGGTCCTCGACCACGGCGGTTTTCGCCCCGGTTTTCAGGGCCTTCTTCCGGATCGCGGGCAGATCCTCCTCCTGCCCGAGGTCGGCGATATAAGCGATGACTTCGGCCTGGTACTGCTCGATCAGCCAGCGGAGAATTGCCGAAGTATCCAGCCCGCCGGAATAAGCCAGAACGATTTTCATGAATTTTTCTCCTTGGTTTTCAGATGACCTGGATCACACCCATCCGCTTCAGCCGGGCGAGTCCCCTTTTGGTTTCCTCGGGTCCCAGCCCGCTGGAGGCGATGATTTCCTCGAAGGTGAGGAAGCCATCAGTCAGGGAGAGGATGTAACCGATCTGGGGAGAGATCTTCAACTGCAGGATCTCCTGGTAACTCAGGGCCACGATCGGGGCCTTTTTCAGGTCTCCCAGTTCCTGGTGATCCGCCTTTTCCTGTTCCTCGATGAAAGTGAGGTAATCCGCCGCCTGGCGGTTCCCCGGGGCGGTGGCGAGCACCTGGGAAAAAATCTGCCGGGCCTTGTCCCGGTTGCCCCGACCGAACTCGGCTAGGCCTTCCTCGACCACTTCCATGGGTTTCCGTGTTTCCATGGCTCAGTCCTTGACCCCGTCCGCCAGTCCGAGGCGATCGGAGGTTTTCGACATCCGGGCGATATCATCTTCGGAGAGGCTGTGGGCGCTGGTAACGGTCAGGGAGCGGCTCCGGCCGCTGGCCAGGTTCCGGGCGTCCACCCGGACGATGCCGTCCGCGTCCACCGCGACTTTTACCTCGATCCGGGGCACGCCCCGGGGGACCGGCTCGATCCCGGAGAGGATGAATTTCCCCAGCAACTCGTTCTCGGTCGCCTTGGCGCTCTCACCTTGGAGGAGGTTGATTTCCACCGCGGTCTGGTTGTCGTTGGGGGTGGTGAAGGTATGGTCGGTGGCGGTGGGAATCCGGCTCCCCCGCTTGATCAGGGGGCTGAACCGGCCTCCGTAAGTGGCGATTCCCAGGGAGCGGGGAACGAGGTCGAGGAGCAGAATCCCCTCGCCTCCACTTAACAGCACCTGGGCCTGGATGGCCGCCCCCAGGGCGACCACTTCGTCCGGATTCACCCCCCGGACGGGCGGCTTCCCGAAAAATTTCTCCAGTTCCCGGCGGACGATCGGCATCCGGCTTTGCCCGCCGACCAGGACCACGTGGTCGATCTCTTCCGCCTTCAGGCTGGCCAGGGCCAGGGATTCGGCGCAGATGTCGATGGTGCGCCGGACCAGGTGGGCGGACATCTCCTCCAGGTCATTCCGGTGCAGGTTGATTTCCAGGTGCTGGGGTCCCTTGGCTCCGGTCGCCAGGAAGGGCAGGAGGATTTTGGATTGCATCCGTTCCGAAAGTTCGATCTTGGCTTTTTCCGCCGCTTCCTTGAGCCTTTGCCGGGCCAGGGGGTCGCCGGAAATATCCGCCTGATGGATGTCCTGGAACTCCCCGAGGAAAAACTGGACGATGGTATTGTCGATGTCTTCGCCGCCCAGGTGGGAATCCCCGTAGGTGGAGAGAACCTCGACCACCCCGGGTCCGATCACCAGGGTGGAGATGTCGAAGGTGCCTCCCCCCCAGTCGTAAACTGCGATGGTTTCCTCCTGCCGGCGGCCCATGCTGTAGGCCAGGGCCGCGGCGGTGGGCTCGTTGATGATTCTCAGGATGTCCAGCCCGGCGATTCTCCCGGAGTTGCGGGTGCCCTGCCGTTGGGCATCGGTAAAAAAGGCGGGAACGGTGACCACCGCCTCGCGGACGTCGGTCCCCAGGAACTCGGAGGCCACTTTCCGCATCTCCTTTAAAATGAAGGCGGAAATTTCCTCCGGAGAGAAAAGCTCGTTGCCGATCTGGATCCGGACCTCGTCATTCGGGCCGGCCGCCAGCTGGTAGGACAGGTTCTTGATTTCGTCCTGGACCTCGGGGGAGGAAAATTTTCTCCCGATCAGGCGCTTGACCCCGTGGATCGTGTTCCGGGGGTTGGTGATGCCCTGCCGCTTGGCCGGGTGCCCGATCAGGACTTCGGCGGAAGCTCCGACCGCGAAGAAGGAGGGGGTAATCCGGGAGCCCGAACGGTTGGGAATCACCTCCGGCCGGGTTCCATGGGCCAGGGCGACACAGGAATTGGTCGTCCCCAGGTCAATCCCGATGGCTGGTTTGTCTTTCATTTTCCTCGCAAAATGATTCGGGGGTTCAGGTTTTCGTCCTCGGGTTGGAAATATTCAAATGCGCCTCAATCCGCAGAAAAAGCTCCCGATATTTCGGGTTCCGCGGGTTTATGCTTAAAGCTAGCTTACTCTGAGAAAAGGCAGCCTTCAAGTTCCCGCTTTTCAGGGCTTTCTGGGCCTCGGCAAAGAGCTCTTCGGCCGCGGACTCTTTTCCTTTTTCCCCGGCGGAGCCGGCCGGGGATTGGGTTTTCAAGGCCGGCCCGGGTTTCGCCCGGGGACTTTTGATCTCCTGGTAGGCCTCGGTGATCCGGGAGTTGATTTCCAGGATCAGGGCCCGGTACTCCCCCAGCTCGATCCCGGTATAACGGTCCGGGTGGAATTTCCGGGAAAGCTCCCAGTAGGCCTGGCGGATTTCCGCGTCCCGGGATCCCGGTTTCAATCCCAGCCGGTCGAGGGGGTCTTCCTTCGCCATCCGGAGCCAGGTGAGCCGGATCTCCTCTTTCTCGGTTTCGGAGAGAACCCGTCCGTAATTATCCAGGAAAACGCTGGCCCGCAGGTTATCATCGCCGAAATCGACCAGGCCCCGGGAAAAAAGATCCCCGAACCGCTGGATGACTTCCCGGCGCCCCATCCCGGAAACAACCATGATTTCGGACACGGTTTTTCTTCCGTCCATCCGGGAAAGGAGAAAGCCCGAGCGGGGATCGATATCCTCCGCTTTTTTTTCGGCCTCCCCGCGGAACCGGGGAAACGATTTGAGAAAAACCTCTTCCGGGTTGGGCTCGGGTTTTCCCGGCCGTAATTCCCCGTAAAGGAGTTCTTCCAGTTCCGTTTTGGTTTTGGCGTCCACGGGTTGGCCGGCCTTTTCCGGGGCGCTCAGCGGATAAACATTTCCAGAAGGGCTTTCTGGAAATGGAGGCGGTTTTCCGCTTGGGAGAGGACCGCTGATTGCGGACCGGAGAGAACCTCCTCGGTTACCTCCCAGCCCCGGTGGGCCGGGAGACAGTGCAGGAAACGGGCCCCGGGTTTGGCCAGGGCCATGAGCTCCGAATTTACCTGAAAGCCGGCGAAGGTTTGCCGGACCTGTTCCTCGTCTTTCTCCTGCCCCATGCTGATCCAGACGTCGGTGTATATTATGTCCGCCCCGGAAACGGCCGAACGCGGGTCGGAGAAAACCGAAATCCGGTCGGGGTAAAGATCCCGGGTTTCCTTCAGGACCTCCCGGTCGGCATCGTAACCCGGGGGAAAGGCGAGGGCGAGCTGGAAGCCGATCCGGCCGCAAGCCTCGATCCAGGAGTTGGCCACGTTGTTGCCGTCCCCGATGTAAGCTACCCGGATCTCCTGGTAGTTGCCCAGGGTCTCCTGGATGGTGAAAAGGTCGGCGAGGATCTGGCAGGGGTGAAAACGGTCCGAGAGCCCGTTAAGGACGGGGACGCGGGAATTCAGGGCGAATTCCTCCAGGCGGGCCTGGGCATGGGTTCGGAAAATGATTCCATCGCAATAACGGGAGAGGACCTGGGCGGTGTCCCCGATCGGCTCGCCCCGGGAAATCTGGGTGTGCTCGGAGGAAAGGTAGATGGCCTTGCCCCCCAGGGCCAGAACCGCGGCTTCGAAGGAAACCCGGGTGCGGGTGCTGGGTTTTTCGAAAAGCAGGGTGAGGATTTTTCCCTGGAGGGGAGGGGTGCGGAATTTTTTTGACCTGGATTTGAGCACCGCCGCCCGCTCAATCAGGTGGTCAATCTCTTCCCGGCTCAGGTCGGTAATGCGGAGAAGGTCGCGTTTGGCCATTATTCCCCCCGGGGATCCCGGGCTCCCAGAATCTCGGCCAGCAGTTTCTCCAGGATTTTCAGCCCCCGGGCAAGCTCGGCGGTGGTGATGTTCAGGGGCGGGAGGAAGCGAACGACATTGCCGTGGGCCAGGTTCAGGATCAGGCCCGAGTCCAGGGCCCGCCGGATCAGGCGCTGGCCTTTTTCCCCGTCCTCGAGCTCCATTCCCACGATCAGGCCCCGGCCCCGGATTTCCCGGATCCCGGCGTATTTTCGCGCGAATTTTTCCAGGGCCGAGCGGAGGGCTTTCCCCTGTCGGCGGCAGTTTTCCAGGATCTTTCCGGTGAGGATGACATTGAGGACCGCCTCCCCGGCGGCCGTGGCGACGGCGTTCCCGCCAAAGGTGGTGGCGTGGGTTCCCGGCGTGAAGGCCGAAGCCACCGCGTTGGTGGCCAGGACCGCGCCCAGGGGCAGACCCCCGCCCACGGCCTTGGCCAGGGTGAGGATGTCCGGTTCCACCCCGTAGTGCTGGTAGGCGAACAGCTCCCCGGTCCGGCCGATTCCCACCTGCACCTCGTCAAAGATGAGCAGCATGCCTTCCCGGTCGCAAAGCTTCCGGACCCCGGTAATGAATTCGGGGGTGGCCGGGAAAACCCCTCCCTCTCCCTGAATCGGCTCAAGCAGGATGGCACCCGCCCAGCCCGAGGCGGCCGCCGTCACGCTCGCGAGGTCGTTGAAGCGGGCGGTCCGGAAACCTTCGAGCAACGGCGCGAAACCCACCTTGACTTTTTCCTGCCCGGTGGCGGAGATCATTCCCAGGGTTCTTCCGTGAAAGGAGTTCTCCATCGTGACCACCCCCACCCGCTCATCCTTCCGGCGGTTCCGGGCGTAGATCCGGGCGAGTTTGACCGCGCCTTCATTGGCTTCCGCTCCGCTGTTGCAGAAAAACACCTTGTCGGCGAAAGAATGCTCGACCAGCGCTTCCGCGAGGCGGACGGGCGGCTCGGTGTAAAAAAGATTGGAGGTGTGAAAGAGCAGGCCGGACTGGGCGCGGACGGCGGAAACGATTTCCGGGTGGCAGTGCCCGAGGTTCAAGACGGCCAGGCCGGAAAAGAAGTCCAGGTATTCCTTCCCCTCCGGATCCCAGAGCCGGGCTCCCTCGCCGCGGACAAAGGCGACCGGGAAGCGGGCGTAGGTATTCATCAGGACCCGGTCGCTGCGCTCGATCAGGCTCGCGGTAGTCACTTTTTTCGCTTTTTTCATCTGAGTATCTCCGTGCCGATCCCCAGATCGGTAAATAGTTCCAGGAGCAGGGCGTGGGCGACTCGGCCGTCGATGATATGGGTCTTCCCCGCTCCGCCCGCGAGGGCGGTCAGGCAGGCCTGGGTCTTGGGAATCATTCCCTCCGAGATCCAGCCCTCGGCGATGGCCTTCTTCAGCTGGCGGGCCTTGAGGCTGGCCACTAATTTGCCCTCCCGGTTTTTGATGCCTTCCACATCGGTCAGGACGATCAGCTTCTCCGCCCGGAGCGACCCGGCCAGGTGTCCGGCCAGGTGGTCGGCGTTCAGGTTGTAGCTCTGCCCGTCCGAGTCCGAGCCGATCGGGGCCACCACCGGGATATAACCGGAGCTTTCCAGGGTGCGGATCAGCCCGGTGTCAATGGCCTCGATCTCGCCCACGAAACCCAGGTCCACGCTTTTCTCCGGGGCGGGCTCAAGCTCGTCGGAGTGCATTTTCCGGACCCGGATGAGTCCACCGTCCTTGCCGCAGATCCCGACCGCTTTGCCCCCGGTGCCGTTGATCAGACCGACGATTTCCGAGTTGATCGTGCCCCGGAGAACCATTTCCACCACCTCGAGGGTTTCGGCGTCGGTGACCCGGAGCCCGGAAACAAACCGGGACTTGAGTCCCAGGCGTTTCAGATATTCTCCGATCTGCGGCCCGCCGCCATGGATGATGACCGGGTTGATCCCCACGTATTTCAGGAGCACCACGTCCCGGGCGAATTCGCGCTTGAGTTCCTCCTTGACCATGGCCGCCCCGCCGTATTTGATGACCAGGGTCTTCCCCGCGAAACGGCGAATATAGGGAAGCGCTTCCAACAGGGCCCGGGCCCGGGTGATTCTTTCTTCCATGTTTTTAACCCTTTCTTTCCGGGGCCGAGCGGATTTTTTTCAATTCCTCCAAGGCGCTCCGTCTTTCCTGGTCGGATTTCAGCAGGGCCTTTTTCAAGCGCTGGGTCTGGCTTTCGGCCTCGGCCAGTTCATCGATCCGCAACTCGATATTTTTATGGAGCCAGTCGATCCGGAGCACTACGGAGAGGCCGAGGGCAATGGTTGACATCGGGTCGAGATCGCCCTGGCCAAAACCCGAGGGATTCCGGCAGTTGGCGGCGACCAGGAGACCCAGGCACCGGCCGCGCTGGAGGATGGGGACCAGAATCAGGTCGGTCAGGGAGGAAAGCTGTTTTTGGTCCACTTCCGGGTCGAAGCGCGGGTCGTTCCGGGGTTCCTTCAGGATGATTCCTTCCCGGCTGTCCAGGGCCCAGCCCAAAAGACCCTGGCCGTGGTTCAGGGTTTGTTCGGCCCGGATCTCTCCGGCCGGGCCCCAGCCGGCGGTCAGGGTAAAAGCTCCCGCTCCGTCCTCCAGGTATATCAGGGCTGTCTCGCTTCCGGTCATCTCCCGGACCCATTCCGAGAGGTCCAGGTAAATCCGGCCGATTTCGGATCCCTCGCTCAGGATCCGGAACATCTCTTTCTGGATCTCCAGGCTTTTCTGCCGGCGGGTATCTTCGGCGGGCTCAACCGGGGGTTTTCCCGGGGCGTCCGGTTCCGGCGTTTTCAGGCGGGTGATCCAGCCCAGGACCCGGCGCACCTCCCGGGCTTCCGCCGGCTTGATCACGTAATCCAGGGCTCCCAGGGAGAGGGCCCGGTCCGCCCAGGTCTGTTCCCGGGCTTCCGCCAGGACCAAGATAGGAAGTTTCGGACGGATCTCCTTGACCCGTTTCAGGAGATCCAGGCCGTGCATTCCCGGCATGATGATATCGATAAAAACCACGTCGAAATCATTGTTTTCCAAGTGTTTCAAGGCTTCCCGCCCGCTCCGCGCCGGGATCACTTCATAATCTTCCGCGCGGACCAGCTGGGTGAGGGCCTCCCGCTCGTTATCGTTATCGTCGGCGATCAGGGCTTTTTTCGCGATTTTTTCCTGGCCCGGTTCTGTTGCCATGGTTTTACGGGTTCCCGGCTAGAGAATATACCGGCTCAAATCCTCGTTTTTCAGAATCTCTTCCAGTTTTTCCCGGACGTAGGGGGCATCAATCTTAACCTGGACCCCCGTCATTTCCGGGGCGGAGAAGGAGACCTCGTCCAGCAGTCTTTCCATCACCGTGTGCAGGCGGCGGGCCCCGATATTTTCCATCCGCTCGTTCACCAGCCAGGCCAGCCGGGCGATCTCCCCGATGGCCTCGGGCGGGAAGATCAACTCCACCTCCTCGGTTTTCAGGAGGGCGATCGCCTGGCGGATCAGGGAGTTCTCCGGCTCGTTCAGGATCCGGACGAAGTCTTCCTGGCTTAAAGGGCTGAGCTCGACCCGGATCGGAAACCGGCCCTGGAGTTCCGGGATGAGATCCGAGGGTTTGGATACGGTGAAGGCGCCGGCGGCGATGAAAAGAATGTGATCGGTGCGGACGGCCCCGTATTTTGTTTGCACGGTGGTGCCTTCCACCACCGGCAGGAGGTCCCGCTGGACCCCTTCCCGGGAGACCTCCGGACCGTAGCCTTTCTCTTTCCCGGCGATTTTGTCGATTTCATCGATGAAGACGATCCCGGCGTTTTCCGCCCGCTCGACCGCGCGGGAGATGATCTGGTCCAGGTCAATCAGCCGCTGTTCCTCCTCGTCGGTCAGGAGCTTGAGCGCCTCGGGGACGCTGGCCTTTTTCTTGCGGGATTTCTGGGGAAGGAAATTGCCCAGCATCTCCCGGAACTGCATTTCGAAGTCCTCCATGCCCCCGGCGTTGGAGAAAATCTCGACCACCGGCAGGGAACGGCTGCGGGTTTCCGCCTCCACGAAGCGGTCGTCTAGTTTGCCGCTGCGGAGAAGCTGACGGAGCCGTTCCCGGGTGGAATCCGGGGCGGGTTCCGGGGGGAGAACCGGGGAGGGAACCGGGGCTCCCGGGGGTAAAACCGCCGGATTCGGGAAGGCCGGGGGGCGGGACGGAAGCAGAAGGTCGAGCAGGCGTTCCTCGGCCAGTTCCCCGGCCTTGGTCCGGACCCGTTCCAGTTCCTCTTCCTTAATCATTTTGACCGAGAGCTCAACCAGATCCCGGATCATGGATTCCACGTCCCTCCCCACATAGCCGACCTCGGTGTATTTCGAGGCCTCCACTTTCAGGAAAGGGGCCTGGGCCAGGCGGGCCAGGC
>Ga0315295_10000657_pt1 | contig 29989 bp, 30 predicted proteins | sample YL17G14_0_MG_FD_204453 | JGI IMG/M metagenome (GOLD analysis project Ga0315295, IMG submission 204453) | Sediment microbial communities from Yellowstone Lake, YNP, Wyoming, USA - YL17G14_0 | ecosystem: Environmental > Aquatic > Freshwater > Lake > Sediment | place: USA: Wyoming | collected... | reverse complement strand
GGGGAACTTGATTACCAGCTTCGCCGGCAGACAGACGACTATACCGGCCTTAATGAATTGATGGATTGAATTGCCAATAAGGAGACACATTGTGAGCAGCATCACCAAACAACTGGATTCTATCTTTAAGCCTAGAACTATCGCCATATTAGGCGCCTCCGACAGGCCCGGCAAATGGGGATACGAAATGGTTGATAGACCGCTAAAGACAGGTTTTCGCGGAACTATATATCCAGTGAATCCGAATAAAAAAGACATTCTCGGTCTACCTTCTTACCGAAGTGTCCTCGACATTCCCGACCAGATAGACCTGGCAGTAATAGTTGCTCCTGCGGCCACCACCCCCAAGCTGATGAGAGAGTGTGTCGCCAAGCAGGTGAAGGGTGCAATTGTCATCTCAGCTGGGTTCGCTGAGGCAGGTAAAGAGGGTAAGATGCTTGAAGATAGGGTTATAAGAATAGCCAAAGAAGGAAGGATACGATTTGTGGGACCCAATTGTATGGGAATATGGAGTGCCACTGGACAACTCAATCTGTGCTTTCCTCAAGCACCCCAACCAGGAGCTATCGCCTTCGTTTCCCAGAGTGGCACCTTCGGTGGTTATTTATCCGAAATAGCCAACGCCAAAGGTTATGGATTGAGCAAATTCATCAGCATCGGAAATCAGGCAGACGTCACCGCTTCCGAATACTTGGAGTATCTAGCAGGAGATGATGAGACAAAAGCCATCGTTTTTTACATGGAAGGTTTTAAAGACGGCAAAAGATTCTTCCAACTCGCCAGAGAAGTTATAAAGGAGAAACCAATAATCATCTATAAGGGCGGTAGGGCGGTAGCACGGTTGCCGGTGCCAGAGCCACATTATCCCACACTGCCTCACTGGCCGGTTCTGAAAATGTATTTGAAGGTATGTGTAGGCAGATAGGTCTCATACGGGCAAGCGAGGCTATTCATTCCTTCGAAATGGCTGAGGCGCTGGTAGGACAACCTTTACCCAGGGGAAAACGAGTGGCCATCATGGGAAGCGGTGGACAGGGTGTTGTGGTTACTGATGCCTGTGCCTCTCTGGGGCTTGAAGTTCCTGAGTTCGATAGTAAGACCACGAGTAGCCTGCAGGAACTGTTACCAACTCATGCTCCACCGGCTAAAAATCCAGTTGACTTCGCTGGTAGCTACCGCACCACCCTCAATGAGACATCGGTGGTAGAAAAGCTACTCAGTCTCGACTATATCGACGGTGTGATAACTAATGTCCCCGTAAACCCAATGATTTGGGGGCTTAAACCTGTATCAACGGAAGCTGATAAGGCATTATCCGATTCAATCGAAGCTTCGCTTCAAGCGGCTAGGCGTTTTGCCGCCCTGCCCCAGCAGTATAACAAGCCAGTAGTTACCATGCGCTTTCGCCGAACTGATGATCCCACTATCGATATTTTGAAAGACGCCGGGATACCTGTATATGACACTCCCGAGCAGGCAGCACGTGCCATGTATGCCCTGGTTAAATATGCGGAAGCCCGAGGAGCTATTGAATCTGATACATAACCTCAAAGAGCACCAAAATAACCTTGACACTATCTAAGCCCAGAAGCTATACTTTTTGCCGGGGCCATTAGCTCAGTCGGTTAGAGCACGGTCCTGATAAGACCGGGGTCTGTGGTTCGAGTCCACAATGGCCCAGTGTCCTTTAATTGAACTTTAGTATCCAAAAGTTGCCAAAAAGTGAACTAGGTCGTCATTTCAATATGGTTTTCAGAGAGGACGATACCTAGAACTCTTCCGCCAGAGAGTCTTTTCAATGACTTACCCTTGGAAGTAGGCCAAGGGTAAGCTTAGCTATTTCCTTGACTGTTCTGTCGCATAATGACATCATTAATGAGGGTACAAGATGTTAGAAGAGTTTTTCTTTATCCTCGGCATAGTAAACAGCATCTTCTTGATTGTTATCTTCATGATTCGGAAGAATAGATTAGCGCTTCTGCAATGGATTGGGCGGGTGTATTTACTGTTAGCGATTCCAGCGGCTTACGGGATTCTCCTGGTACAACAGGAGCAGAAAGCCATACAATATAGTATCTTTCTGTGGATCTTTCTAGCCTATTTACTCTTAGAATGGCTATTTGACTTCGTCTTGAAAATCAATTTTCGTGAGAACTGGAAGAAAAACTGGAAATTCATGGTGCCCTATTTAGTTCTCTATTACGCGATTAACTATGGATTTGTGAGAATGCCATGGAAAACTTCTGTGATATGGGGAATCATAATGCTGGGTCTTTTCATTATCCAGATAATCGCAAACCTAAGAAGTCACCCCAAATTGAGTGGATGAAACTGTACTTCGAGTAGGGTATAGATGAAGTTGAAAGTAGGCTAAGGGAGAGTACCATTTCTGTCTATTGTTGGATGCAGCTACGGTTTTATTATAACCCTGTTTTAGAATATGGAGGTAGTATTGGCGAGGACTGCTAATTTAGTCGGGGCAATAACAGCTAACGTGTACATGCTTCTGGTCATCGCTATGTTCAACGCACGTATTTTGGGGTGGCTCGAAATTGAACGCTGGACCGGTATCATCTCTTCTCTTGTTATCTTTCCTCTGATATACCTGTTCGTCGTTGGACTCAAGACAGAACGGCGTATGATTTACTTCGTATGGCTCGTGTTAATGATCCTATTTTCACTTTTTGAATTGATAGTTGACGACATTCTCCAAGTTGACTTCCGCAGTGTAAATTGGGCAGTGATACCCTATGTGATGTTCTTCTTCGCCGCGACAGGGGGTATGATTGGTGTAGCGATGCAGGCAGGCAAACCATGGACCAGACTAACTTGTATTATGTTCCTAATCATGGCAATCATGGCTTTCGTTCAACGTGGAATAACGGGCCTCTAGTACAGCAGCACCTTAGACCTTCCTCTTCTTGGCAACAACGTAACACTTTTTAGGTGCATTTTGTATACTTTACTTCAGCTGTGGGGACTAGAACCGGTCAGGAAATTACAGGCTAAAAGTTAATTCGAAGGTTTTAGTTCTGTCTACCGTACAGTACCGCCCACCATGAAGTCAAAAACATAACCATTCAGTACAGTTCCCGAACCTGTTTCCAAATTTTTCACTCATTAATCCTGTATTTTCTTGAGTCAATTCGACGTAGCTATCCTCAGAACTACAAAATGTCAATATCGTCACGTAGTACTTGACAAATAATGATACATTAAGCAATAATAAGAACTGATACTAATAGGATGAGAAGAAACACAAACCAGAGAGAAGACATCCTTAAAATCCTGATGAACACCAGAAGTCATCCTACGGCAGATGATATCTATGATGAGGTCAGGGAGGAAATACCCAACATTAGCAAAGGAACGGTTTACAGAAATCTAAAAGTTTTACAAGAGATTGGAAAAGTTCGAGAGCTTAATTTGGATGGAACAAAAAGCAGATTCGAAATGGCCTACAGCAATCATTATCACTTCAGATGTGAAAGTTGTGGCAGGGTGATGGATTTGGATGCGCCGATAAAAGCAGAATTGGATCATGAAATGGCTGAACGAACGGGCTTGAGGATTTCTCAACATTTACTTGAATTTCGCGGGCTTTGTCATGATTGCCAATCCAATGTATGCAAATGAACTACGGTTAAAATAGCAAGATAAAGGTAATTGTTAATCAATAAAATATGAAAGGGGGGGATACTCGAATGAAACTACCGGAATACGTATCGAAGGCTGAGGTCAAGCGGGTATGCAAGGAACTTGGATTCAGGGACTGGTCAGCACTCAAGGAATTTGCTATCACCAAAAAGGAAGCTGCTACCATTTTGGAGATAGTGAATGTCAAGAAGATGGCAGTACCTGTTGAAGAGTTCAGACAGGGTTTAGACGTAGAACTGGAGCATGGAACAAGGTACACCGATGCAAATGTGACAAACAATCACCCAATATTGACCGGGAAAATTGTACTAGCACATCTTAAAGAGATGATGGACTATTACGAAAGGCTTGAGGTTGCAGAAATAGAAGGTGACCTTCTGAAAGCAGTTATTGCGAAGAACTTAAATAAAATCGAAGAGAAATACAACAAGCTAATCAAAGCCGAAAGCCTGTTGAACAAAGCAGTAAAAGAGCAGTTAGAATAGAAAGCAGGGGGTAGAAAATATAATGGAGAATGAACAGACTAAGCAAATAGCTACATACATAGGCAAGTGTTCTGTATGTACTATAGCGACTGCTAGTCTGGATGGCGAACCGAGCGCATCTACAGTCTATTTCAGTAATAATGGCCTTGACATATATTTCAATACATCAAAGGATAGTCAGAAGGTACGGAACATTACCTCTAATCCTAAGGTTGCAATAGCCTTGCAAGACATATCAAATATAAAATCTGACCGGGATATAAAAGGAGTCCAATACAGCGGAAACGCTGCAGTATTATCTGAAGAAGAGATTGCTGGAGTGCCCTCAGCAGTACGTAACAGGCACCGCGCTTTTAATAGCGTTAATCGCGGAAACTCAGTGATAGTGAAGGTTTCCCCTGTCACAATACATTTTATTGATTATTCCAGAGGGTTCCGATACAGAGACGTATTACAGTTCAAGTAAAATAGTCTCCTGATAGAGAATAGAAATTCATTCTCTCAACAATATGAATAGGAGGGGTGGGTATCATGAAGAAGAAATACCTTCTGCGGGTATCGTCACTAATCTTGTGAATTGCTCATTGAAAGATGAAAATAAAAACCCAATAGCTATAGCGAAAGGAGAATTAAATGGTAAAAAAGAATGATAGTTTAAAGAAACTAACCGCTGCTGGAGGTGGCACATCAAACCGAGACTGGTGGCCGAACCAGTTGCGGCTCGATATCCTGCACCAGCACTCCTCCAAGTCCAATCCGATGGGCGAGGATTTCAACTACGCTAAAGAGTTCAAGAGTCTGGACCTGGAGGCCGTGAAGAAGGACCTCCGTGAACTGATGACCAAGTCACAGGACTGGTGGCCGGCCGATTTCGGCCACTACGGACCCTTATTCATCCGCATGGCATGGCACAGCGCCGGCACCTACCGTATGGGTGACGGTCGCGGCGGCGCAGGTGCAGGCCAGCAGCGCTTCGCTCCCCTCAATAGCTGGCCCGATAATGTGAACCTCGACAAGGCGCGCCGGCTGCTCTGGCCGATTAAGCAGAAGTATGGCCGGAAAATCTCCTGGGCCGATCTGATGATCCTCACCGGCAATGTCGCCCTGGAGTCGATGGGATTTAAGACCTTCGGTTTTGCTGGCGGTCGTGAAGATGTCTGGGAACCGGACGAATCCGTATACTGGGGTTCTGAGGGAAAGTGGCTGGATGACAAGCGCTACTCCGGCGAACGTGATCTCGAAAACCCGCTGGCTGCTGTGCAGATGGGCCTGATCTACGTCAATCCTGAAGGCCCGAACGGCAACCCGGATCCGATTGCCGCAGCTAAGGATATTCGCGAGGTCTTTGCCCGTATGGCGATGAATGATGAAGAGACGGTAGCCCTTATAGCTGGAGGCCATGCTTTCGGAAAAACACACGGAGCCGGATCTGCGACCCATGTGGGGCCTGAGCCCGAGGCTGCCAGCATCGAGGAGCAGGGCCTCGGATGGAAAAGCAGCTTCGGCACCGGCAAAGGAGGAGATACGATCAGCAGCGGCCTGGAGGTCACATGGACCAACACGCCGACGAAGTGGAGCAACAACTTCTTCCGGATATTGTTCGACTTTGAATGGGAATTAGTAAAGAGCCCGGCCGGTGCGCACCAGTGGCAACCGAAGGGTGGCGCAGGCGCAGGCACTGTGCCGGATGCCCACGACCCGTCCAAGCATCACGCGCCTTCCATGCTGACCACTGACCTTTCCTTGAGGTTCGACCCTGTCTATGAAAAGATTTCAAGGCGCTTCTACGAGCATCCGGATCAGCTTGCAGATGCCTTCGCCCGTGCGTGGTTCAAGCTGACACATCGCGACATGGGCCCGCGCGCACGCTATCTCGGCCCGGAGGTTCCTGCCGAGGAGCTCATCTGGCAAGACCCCATACCCGCAGTGAATCACAAGTTGATCGATGAGCAGGACATTGCCTCCCTCAAGGGCAAGATCCTGGCTTCGGGGCTGTCCGTATTCCAACTGGTGTCAACCGCCTGGGCCTCGGCGTCCACCTTCCGCGGCTCCGACAAGCGCGGCGGTGCCAACGGTGCCCGCATTCGTCTGGCACCGCAGAAAGATTGGAAAGTCAACCAGCCCGAGCAACTGGCAAAGGTGCTCAAGACCCTTGAGGGTATACAGAGAGAGTTCAACAGAGCACAGTCAGGCGATAAGAAGGTTTCGCTTGCTGACCTGATCGTTCTGGCCGGTTGTGCAGGCGTCGAGCAGGCTGTGAAGAATGCCGGTCACGAGGTGACGGTTCCCTTCACGCCGGGACGCATGGACGCCTCGCAGGAGCAAACCGATGCGGCCTCCTTCGCCGTGCTCGAGCCGAAGGCGGACGGCTTCCGCAACTACCAAAAGACCCGCTATGCGGTATCGGCCGAGGAGTTGCTTGTCGATAAAGCGCAATTGCTGACGCTGACGGCGCCTGAGATGACTGTTCTCATTGGCGGCATGCGAGTCCTGAATACTAATTTCGGTCAGACCAAACACGGCGTCTTCACCAAACGGCCGGAGACGCTGACCAACGACTTCTTTGTGAACCTGCTCGACATGGGCACGGAGTGGAAGGCAGCCTCGAAGGACGCTGACGTGTTTGAAGGGCGCGATCGTGCAACAGGCGAACTCAAGTGGACCGGCACCCGTGTCGATCTGATCTTCGGTTCAAACTCACAACTCCGGGCCCTGGCAGAAGTCTATGCAAGTTCGGACGCGCAGACGAAGTTTGTCCATGACTTTATAGCGGCATGGAACAAGGTGATGAACCTTGATCGCTTCGACCTCGCCAGATCGTAGCATAAACGTTTTGGCGGGCTTCTGAAACGTATTCTGAACCGCAAATCAGATGATCAGGCAGCGATAACCGTCACGAACTGACGGACGTTTGGAACGCTCTAAAGTAGTAAAATAAGCAAGGCATTATGGAAGGTTAGTCAGGCCTTCGACGACTGAATTTGCCATAAATAAAAATACTTGCCCAACATAGCGTTTAGGCGGAGTGAGGATATTCCCGTGTAAACGTATAATAAAATTTATCGGGATTTTATAGCCTTGCTAACCTAAAATACCCTGCAGGACTGTTCTATCGGCCCCGAAATATACCTTGTCGCCAATACGAACGACGGGTCGGCGGACCAGTCGCGGCTCCTTAAGCATTAAATTAATTAGTTCCTGGTTTGAGAGTTTATCCCGCTCAAGACCGAGTTTGCTAAAGCTTGGGCTTCTGAAATTGAACATTGCTGTAGCTGGTTTTCCCTGGAGCAACTCCTCTATCTCAACACTAGTAAATGGAGTCTTAAAGAAATCGCGTTCGTTGATTTCCACTTTTTTCTGCGAAAGATACTCCTTCGCCTCACGGCAGGTATTTCATTTAATCCAGCAGTAGAAGTCAACTTCAGTAGCCATGCCAATCTGCCTTCCTTCTATCTATATTCCAAATGGCTTTGATAATTGCTATTTAAACAGCGCCGCCCAGATGATGGCGTCCAGAATAGCGGTATGAAAGGCAAAGTAAGCGCTACCGGCTACTGCCAGCCAGTAGGGAATACTCGGTAATTTGGTCTGCAAGCTGAGCAGCGCCCATAGCAGGGCGATTGACCCCAGGCCTACAAGCGCCAGAACAGTACGTACGCCAATCCACATACCTGTGCTTGGATTGGCCACGTACAAATTGGTCAGCGGCATCCACAAAGCCGATGCTATAAGAATGAGCAGAAATATTACGTAAAACAAGCTGAAACCGAACCGTCCCGCAATGGAGACTTCACCTGGCAATACCCGGAAGAAAATAAAATAGCTAAAAGCAAAATAACCAAGGGCCGCCAGAATCATAGAAATACCGTATATCGGCCGGATATTTACCGGAACACCACCCCAGAGAGCATTAGCACCACCTGCCCCTGCTTTTAGCCCAACAATATAGCTCCCGATAACGGCAATCCCACCCAGAACATTGATTACGAGAAGAATAATGAGTTGCTTGGCCATTATTTACCTCCCTCATTCGCCAACGCGGATACTATTAACAATAGTAACAGTTCTAACTACTCGCCAGTTACTTGTCTCCAATTAACGGCAAGACCTTCTCAACATTAAAGTACACTATATACCTGTTGCCCACTTCATAGTGCGAATAGTCACATTTTCGACATATTTTGCTAAGTAGCTCTTGGTTTTTCTCTTCTTTCAGTTTCTTAAGGTACAAACGTTTCCCTTTATATCCTTTTCCGGATTCAATAAATAGATACGTAGCCCAGGGATTGGCTTGGATATTGGCATGAGTTGAACGCTCCGCCATGATAAACACTGCGGTCTTATCGTCAATAAAGTACGGTCGAGCATAGATGGCCGCATTCACCTTCCCATCGGCATCTGCCGTAGCCAGGATACCATGACCTTGAGCATTATCAAAATATTCGCCTAAATTCATTTTTACCTCCATCACCTCTATTACTTATAGCAAGTATAGCAATTCCGTGTAAAAAATAATATTAACTATAAATGCACGCCCTAATATAAATAATATAATTACTAATGATTATTATTATCAGTATAACAAAGAGTAATTTTCATGTCAATAATTTCCCAGCTCCGAATTTAGCAATCAGTAGAAATTGCGCATTCGAACATTGTACAATACAGTGTAGACAGGCTATCTACAACATATTAATAACCCAGACATGTATTGATATTACAATCATCGGAGGGAGCCATATGAAATATATCGATATCAGTACCAGGATTAGCATAGTAAACCTGGGTAAAGAGATCACGTCAGCACATGAAAAGCAGCTTTTAGATGTGTGCAAAAAGCTGGTAGATAACGGGCGGAAATCTTTAATCCTGGATTTTAGCAGCGTCGGGTTACTGGATAACACTGGAATAAATGCACTGGTTAAATTACATGCTTGTACAAGAAGAAAAGGAACCAAATTATTGGTGACCGGCTTAAGTGAGACATACAAGAACGTATTTGCCCTGACCGGTATTAACAGAGGATTCCTTATCTGCAACAGCGAGTCCGAAATATATCAAGCTGCTGAGGTCAAGGATTGTACCACAGTTAGAAACATGCGTGGCAATCTTTCGTTCAAAGAACCCGCCAAAGCCCTTGATGCTGCTTGCTGGGCTGGATCAGTAGAAAAATTAAAAACAGGTAATATTAAGGGCGACCCTATTGATCTCAACGTCAATGGTCGCCATACTGCAGGGCCGATACAAGGCTTCGGTCAGCTCTGGGAAAAAACCTACAGACTGGACCTGTCTGATACAAAGCTAAGTCCCAATCAGCTTATTGATATCTTAGAGAATAACTTCCCGAAATTTCAACCGCCCGAGAATAGATTCTTTCCATCGAAAGCGGGAATAAAAACAGGCGAGGTAGTGCTCATAAATGCCGATACTCCAGGCGGCTTGGTGGCCACCGGCATTCTGGTGCTTTACGCAGGCAAAGATACTTTTACATTCATTACCCCGCAAGGACATCCGGAAGCAGGCTGGGTGACCTTCAAATCATTCGAGGAAAAAGGGCATGTTATTATGCAAATAAAAGGCCTGGCCAGGGCCAGCGATCCGGTATTCGAGATAGCCTTTAGGGCAGCGGGATCAAAGCTGCAGCGCCAAATCTGGACACATGTACTTGAATCCCTGGCCAAATACACAGGCAGTTCTGCGCAGGTAAAATTCAATGCTGAGCGCATAGACAGTACGCTACAATGGCCCCGATTTTTTAATGTTTTTCGTAACGCTCAAATATCCAGCATCATGTATAGCATCTCTCACCAATCAAATAAAGCGGCCGGGAAAGCCTGAGAATAAAATTGGCTGAATATGACGCAGTGATTGTTGGTGCCGGTCCGAATGGACTGGCTGCCGCTATAACACTGGCAGAGCATGGTCTTAAACCAATAATTCTTGAGAAAAACGACAGCATAGGCGGCGGAGCACGTTCGTCAGAACTGACTTTAAAGGGATTTGTTCACGACACTGGTTCAGCAATCCATCCCCTAGGCGCCGCCTCACCATTTTTTTTATCGCTAACTTTATCTCGATTCGGTCTGGAATGGATAAAATCGCCGGCGGCACTGGCGCATCCGTTTGATGATGGGTCTGTGGCTATACTTGAACCTTCAATATCGGCCACTGCTGAGCGACTAGGGGCTGATGGAAAAAATTACATTAATTTAATCCAACCCTATCTTAAAGAATGGGATAAACTAGTCATCGACCTTCTCGGAACCAGGAGATTTCCTCGACACATTATGGCTTTAGCTAAATTTGGAATGAAAGGACTATGTTCGGCGAAAAATTTTGCAGATAAATACTTTTCTGGTTTCAGAGCCAGGGGTTTTTTTGCTGGCCTGGCTGCTCACTCCGCACTTCCCTTAAACGAGACACCATCCGCTGCATTTGGCTTAATGTTGTGCATAGCAGGACACGCAGTTGGATGGCCAATTCCCAAGGGCGGGACTGGTTTGATAACCACAGCGCTTTCAAAATACTTGGAGACCTTAGGCGGTGGCATCGTAACCGATCAGTATGTAAAATCCACCGCCGATCTGCCAGACGCAAAGGCTGTTTTCTTTGATACCTCACCAGCCACATTGGCCAATATCTACCGTGACCTTTTACCTGCGGGATATAGGGAAACTTTACAGAATTATCGCTATGGACCGGGCGTTTTTAAAATTGACTGGGCATTATCGGCTCCTATACCGTGGCATGCCAAAGAATGCGCTCGTGCTCTGACTGTCCATCTAGGTGGAACCTTTGATGAGATAGCAGAAGCAGAACTGGCTGCCTGGCGGGGGCGAATCACGGATAAACCGTTTGTGATTCTGGCACAACCGAGCTTATTCGACCCGACCCGCACCCCTCCCACAAGGCATGTCGCATGGGCATACTGCCATGTTCCAAATAACTGTTCCTCAGATATGACCAAACATATCGAAGCGCAGATCGAGCGTTTTGCACCTGGGTTTCGGGATGTCGTTCTGGCAAGACACATCTTAAAACCGGCAAAACTGGAAGCTGAAAATCCTAATCTAGTTGGCGGCGATATTGTGGGAGGTGCGCAGACGCTGAAGCAGATATTATGCCGACCGACATGCCATCCTATGCCTTATTCAACACCAGTTCGGGGCATTTATATTTGCTCTTCATCGACGCCACCCGGTGCCGGAGTCCATGGTATGTGCGGTTACCATGCAGCCAACGCATATCTGAGAAGAATACTGTGATTAATGAGTTTATATTAGCCGGAAAATGCGTATGATTTTTGTTTCACATGTTACAATGGTTCTTAGATAGATGATTATGGACTTTGGAATGCCATTTGCACTAACGGAACTGTTTCTCAAATAGAATAGTAGCAGAGGTGTAATATGATAAAAGTCGTGACTGACAGTACAGCTGATTTGCCAGCCGAAATTGCCAATGAACTTGGCATCGAAGTATTGCCTGTCTACATTGTATGGAACAATAAGTCATATCGTGACGGTGTAGATATTAAAACTGAAGAATTTTATCGTAGACTAACAGCGTCCAATATTTTACCTACTACGTCACAGCCGACAATTGCCGACTTCCAAAATATTTACAATAAATTGGCTGGAAAATGCGAGGGAATCGTTTCCATACATATATCTTCTAAGATTAGCGGCACATGCAATACGGCATTGCAAGCTATAAAATCTTTGAAAGGCGAATTCCCTATTGAAGTAATTGACTCACAATTAAATTCGATAGGACTTGGCCTGGTGGCTATAGGCGCTGCCAGAATGGCTAAAGCAGGTAAAAACCTGAAAGAAGTCGTCCAGGAGGCAAAGCTGGCAATAAACCAAGTGCAAATGCTGGGCGTATTCGATACCTTGAAATACGCTATAGCCGGCGGAAGGATTAGCAAATCAATTGGTAGCATAATAAATATTTTGAATATCAAACCAATGCTTACTTTTAAGAACGGTGAAATAGTACGTGCTGGTCTGGCTCGGACATATTCAAAAGCGATGGAGAGGCTCGTTGCATTCGTTAAAAGGAATCTACCCGTGCAAGATCTGGCAATAGTACACAGTGCAGCCTTCACTGCCGCCGAAAAATTGAAGCAGGAATTGGGCAAGCTATTTCCAGAAGATAGAATATTGGTTAACCAGTTGGGAGCAGCTTTAGGCGTTCACGGTGGGCCAGGTATGCTTCTTATAGCACTTAGAAAAGCCTAATCGACAAGACTGTCAGAATCCAGAATAAGAAATATAGCCAATTTTTATGTTCTATCTCGTTTAAATCTTGCCTGCATTTTTGCAGTATCTAATTTAGCGTTCTATTAACTCAGTTTCCTCAATCGTTCTCTTTAGAAAAGACAAGGAGTTGCTGCAAGGCCGGAATAAATTGTTTCTTCTCAAATAAAAGTTCGGGAACAGTCCAGAGTGGCCCACCAGTTAGGACATACTACATAGAGTCAACACCCTCTATATTAAATTTCCCCTTGGCGCTGGACTGGATGACTGCACACATTTCTGCTCCGTTATCTTCTATCTTGGACTCTTTCAGACCTTGACACCTTATAAGTAGGAGAATTAACATTACTGCAATTAATAAGGATGACACTGATAACAACAGGAGGTATAGAGCTGTGAAACTGAAAATGTCGCTTAAAGAAGCTAAGGAACGTGCCATCGAACTGATGCACCGAGGCTATCACTGAGGTCCGGGCGTCCTGCAAGTTATGTGGGAATCTTACGGACTAGGCAACGAAGACCTTCTTTGGTCTGGTGTAGCCTTTAATGGCGGCATAGGCGGACAACAGCAAGCACCGTGCGGCGCCGTATCTGCAGCAGCAATTTGCCTCGGTTTGCGTCATGGTAATTATGCAACAGATAAACAGAAGGTCAAGCAAGCACGATTAGATGCACGTCAACACGCCAGTGAACTTATTAAGAGCTTCACCCAGAAGTTCGGCTCCATCATTTGCCTCGATTTGGTCGGGATCGATTTTTCTGAACCTGGGGGATACCAGCGGTTCCAGGAATCAGGCATCTGGAAGGAAAAATGTGACCACTATGTCCAGTTCATTATTGAGAAGCTCTACGAACTGGATACGAAGATAAATGTTATTCAAGTGCCAGGACAGGTTACCATATACACAAAGCCGGATTGTCCCTTTTGTGCTGCGGCTAAGCAGGACCTTGAAGAGCGCGGTGTCCCATATAAAGAGTTAAGCATTGAGGACGACCCGCAGGTTGTCCAGGAGGTAATGCGTCTTTCGAACGGTAAGGGTATAGTTCCTATTCTGGTAATTGGTGAGGAAGTCAAGGTAGGTTTCGGCGGCGGCTGAGCTATTTAGACTGCGGCGGTTCGCCGCAGACAAAGTGCCATAAGAATTTTTACCACAATATTCTCTATCAGGAAACATCAACCAAAGGAGATAGGCGTTCGATTGTCTTTTCCACGAATTGTTCCTCATCGATTGAAATTTGAATGGCTCCCTGGGGGCAGACATCAACACAACGGCCGCAACCACGACATTCATCAGTTCTGACCGCATGATTGTCGACCAGACGGATAGCGTCAATAAAACATACGCCTTGAGTACAGGTTCCGCAACCTGTACATTGCCCGTTAACCGTTACCGTAACGCCAGGCATTCTCGTTGTCTTGGCACTAATTTGTGGGGCAACATGAGGCAGTATCCGCCACAGACAACAGCAGGGGCAGCAGCTGCATATAGTTAGTAGTCTGTTACCGGGGCCGATTCCGAGCCAGATTGTGTCCAGCTTGTTCCGGCCGATGAGATGAACCAAGCCGGCTTCCCGGCAGCGCCGCACATGGTCATGTGCCTCCTCTTTTGTCACTCGGCGGCCGAGTTCCGGATTGATACCTAATACCGCATCCCCAAGAAAAAGACAGCCAAGGTCAATCGGGTAGTCTTTACACTTAGAGGCATCACGGCAGATACAGGTATTCATAACCCAGTGATAATTTGCCTTCTCAATAAAATGTGCTACCACTTGAGATGGCAATACCATCTGGTCAGGCATATCAACGGATATATTCAGGCGAATTACTCGGTCTTTGGGCAGATAAATTATGTCGTCGCCGGCAAAAAACCAATGGTCAATTACCGTGCCAATAAATGGCACCCTAGTTAGTTTGGCAGCTACAAAACGGCCGGGGAAACCTTTCTTAATCAGTCCAACAAACCATAAAGGTCGTCCCATAACCAGAACAACCCTTTATAGAATCAGTGCATCAAGCTATCAGCAGCTAGATTTGAAACTAAAGAGCTGGGTATCTATATCTGATAGAATCCCAGCTCTTTTGGTAGTCTAAACTACTGAATAACTTTAGCTTTTACCTATTCTGAACATTTTAGTCCCGCACACAGGGCAGGCACCCTGGGTTGCCGGCTTGCCATTCTTCATCTTTATGCTCTTTGGATCCTTCATTTCCCTCTTAGTGCGGCACTTCATGCAGTATGCTTGCATTTCTTCCCTCCTTAGCAATACACAATAAACCATAACGAGTAAAATGTCAATAGTACCAACGTCATGAATAGCTAGAAAATTCAAATTTTATAGACTCCGATAGGAAAAGGTGAAGCTTTGTTGGTAACATGTTTTAGGCTGCCCAACAACCTCTTGACAATGATATCAGTTAATGCTAGATTTGTTTTTGCCGATTTTCTAATGAGCGTTCAGTCGATAAACTAGCATTGGCTAAATTACTGGCAACTACCAGAGGATAAAAACTAAAAGGAGGTTAGTTTAATATGGTAAAGTACGCTACACAGGAATGGTTCGATGTTTACAAGGAGGAGATCAATAATAGCAAGGCATACGAGGAAGCGGCAAGGACCTGGGAGGGTGATTTCTACTTTATCTCAGAAAAGGGTGGCCCGGTCAAAGAAGCAATATATGGGTACGTAGACCTTTATCATGGCAAATGCCGGGCAGCAGAAGTCGTTACTAACCCCAAGAAATATAACCCTGAATTCATAATTCAGGCTCCATATCATATCTGGAAGAGAATATGCCTGAAACAGCTCGATTCCACGCAGGCACTTATCACCAAGCAATCCAAGCTCATGACGGGCAGCAAGGGCACTATGGCCAAAATCATGCGCTACACCAAGGCGGCTAATGAGCTGACCAATATCACTGCACGAATACCCACCGAATGGCTGGACTGATGGTGTCACCTCTTGTCAGGTTTAAGCGTTGCAAAATACTGGATAAGCATATAATAGCCTAGAAGGGAGGTTTTGTAATGGCTAAGTTCTTCACTCAAGAATGGGGCGATTTATACAAGGAGGCGATCAATAGCAACAAGGCATACGAGGAGGCGGCAAAGACCTGGGAGGGAGATTTTTACTTTATTATGGAGGCAGGCGGCCCGGTTAAAGAGCCAGTTTACATGTACATAGACCTTTACCATGGCAAATGCCGCAAAATAGAAAGCCCTACCGCCCCCGACAAATACAAGACTGAATTCAAGATGGCAGCTTCCTATCCTGTCTGGAAGAGAATAGCCACCAAGGAGCTCGATCCTATAAAGGCAATGATTATCAGACAAGCCAAGCTCTCAGGCAACATGGCTAAAATCATGCGCTATGTCAAGGCGGCTAACGAGCTGACCACCAGCACCACACGCGTGCCAACTGAGTGGCTCGACTAAACTGGGTTAATCATTTATATAAAAATAGAGGAGGTTAGTATGTGGACTTTTTCGTGCCCCTTCATCGCCTATGGCGACAATTCTCTTGAGTACATAGCACAAATTCAGGGCAAAAAAGCTTTCATTGTCACAGATAAAAACATCGTAAAACTCGGGCTGGTAAAGCTGGTTACAGACCAACTGGATGCGATAAACATCAAATGGCAAATGTTCGATGAAGTAGAACCTGAGCCTTCTCTTAATACTGTTAAAAAGGGAGGCGTAGCAGTTGGAAAATACCAGCCCGACTGGGTAATCGGTATAGGTGGTGGTTCCTGCATGGATGCCGCCAAGGCTATCATTGTATTGCTGGTACGGCCGGACCTGGAGCCGGATTCAATTATTGCCTCCGACACTTATAACTTCAGAGCCAAGGCCAGGCTCATGGCTATTCCTACCACCAGCGGCACTGGTGCTGAAGCTACCTCAATCATGGTGCTCACCGACACCAAAGAACAACGTAAAATCGGGACGATGAATACCGAATGTATGCCGGATGTAGCCATACTTGACCCTGTTATGGTTGCCGGCATGCCTCCGCTAATCACAGCCGACACCGGCATGGATGTCATCACTCACGCTATAGAGGGATATGTGTCAACATGGGGAACCAGTATGACTGAGGGACCGGGATTGATTGCAACACGAAAGGCTTTTGAATATCTGCCCAAAGCTTACAAAGCCGGGGACGACGTAGAGACACGTAAGGAGATGCAGAACGCTGCCTTACTCGGTGGTATGTCCTTCGGCAATTCCATGGCAGGATTGGCTCACAGCACCGGACATGCTCTGGGCGCAATTTTCCATATTCCTCACGGACGCACTGTAGGTCTCTTCCTGCCCTATACCATGGAGTATCTTATAAACGGCTCCGAGGAAACAACAGCCAAATATGCTGAGATGGCCCGCTATTGCCGAATTTCATCCGCCGGTTCCGACAAGGAATGCGCTAAAGCTCTGGTAGCCAAAATTCGGGCACTAGCCAAGGAAATTGGCCAACCGCTCTCGGTCAAGGACTGCGGCATCGACAAGGCAAAGTATGAGGAATCAATTCCCGGACTGATAGATAGAGCCTTGAACGAGGCCGGGTCGATGACCGTCACCCGTGTTCCGGAGACCGAAGACCTGGGCAAGATATTCCGCTATGCCTATGAAGGCAAAAGCATCGACTTTTAATTAAATATCCTAAGGAGGAAACCGTGAACGGATATCATGGCAAAATCCTGATAGCTGACCTGAGCAAGGAAAAGCTTATCGATGAGCCGCTGAATGAAAAATATGCCCGCGACTTTCTCGGCAGCACCGGCCTGGCTGCGCGCTACCTGTATGACATGGTCGACGAGAAAACCGACCCGTTAGGACCGGATAACCCGCTTATTCTCATGCCAGGTCTCCTTAATGGCACCAGCGGTCCCAGTGTCAGCCGCTGGGGTGGTGCTACCAAATCTCCTTACACCGGGCATTATGGTGATGCCAATGCCAGCGCCTGGTTCGGTGCCGAGCTCAAAAATGCCGGTTACGACGGCATCATACTCAAAGGCAAGTCGGTCAAACCTGTGTATATTTATATCAAGGATGGCACTGCCGAACTAAAGGATGCCGGCAGCCTTTGGGGTAAGGATACCTACAAGACTCAGGAGGAAATTAAAAAGGCATGCGGTGACAATCGCACACAAATTGCGTGCATCGGCCCTGCCTCGGAGAATCTGGTGCTTTATGGCAATATTATGTCCGAGTATGGCCACTGCCTGGGCCGGGCCGGGCTGGGCTGTGTTATGGGCTCCAAGAAGGTCAAAGCCATTGCAGTTCGGGGTAAAATGAAGTTGCCTATGAAGGAGCCTAATAAGTTCCGCGAGGTGGCACGGCAAGCTATGCAGGAGGTGAAGGAAGGATTTTTTACACAATGGATGCATGAAGGCGGCACTGCCTCATGGGTGGATTCTGCCATCGCCTATGGCGACGGCCCAACCAATTACTACACCGCCCCCACTCTGCCGGAAGCAACCAAAATAAGCGGCGCCGAGCAGTTTGAGAAATTTCAGACCGATAGTACCGCCTGTTTTGGCTGTCCCATACGCTGCCGTAAGATACTCCAGATAAAAGAAGGCAAGTACTTATATGATAGGGTCGAAGGTCCTGAATATGAAACATTGATTGCTCTGGGGGCAATGATGGGGCTGGACCTTGACATGTCCACAGCGGCTTACCTTAACGAGATGTGTAACGCTTATGGGTTCGACACTATCAGCAGTGGCGCCAGTGCCGGCTATGCATTTTATCTCTACAGCTTAGGCGTAATTTCTGAGAAGGACACCGGTGGCCTTAAGCTCACCTGGGGTAATGTCGATGCCGCTATTGAGCTTTTACACCTTATCGGCAAAAACCAGGGCTTCGGCGCTATACTGGCGGGTGGAACAAAACGGATGGCTCAGAAATATGGGCGCCCACCTGGCGAGGCTATCCAGACAAAGGGCCTAGAGATTCCCATGCATGACCCCAGAGCATATCACTCCATGGCTCTCGTTTATGCCACCGCCCCACGCGGAGCCGACCATAACAAAAGCAACGGTTACCAGATAGATGGCGGCACAGGCCACCCTGACTTGGGTTTTGAGATAACAGACCGCTGGGCCGATGATAAAGCCGCAATGGTTGAAAGAAGCCAGAACTGGGTGGCTGTAAGCGATTCAATAGGTATCTGTCTTTGGGCACTTATACCAGTTAAGTTGATAACCGCTATGATCAATACTTCTACAGGCTGGAATACTGACCTGGAGCAATTGTTGAAGGCCGGGGAACGTATCTTCCAATTGCAGAGAGCCCTTTCCTGCAAGCTCGGTATCTCTGCGAAAGACGATGTGCTGCCCGAACTCATCATGAGGCCGATCCCCGAGGGTGGAACGGAAGGACATGTGCCCAACATAGGGAAGATGCTGCCCGAGTATTACGCGATTAGAGACTGGGACAGCACTACGGGCAAGCCATCAAAGAAACGCTTGGAAAGCCTGGGTATGTCAGAAATCGCGGCCTCAATAGGGGCTAAATAGTACTGAACAAAGATGCCGGATTAACGACTAGCCGCCTTAAGACGGCCAGCTTTTTTAACCGCCGGCAACTCTGGATAACAAATCGAGGTTGTCGCCGTCTTTAAGGACCGGTTTATCCAATTGCCTGATATTCCTGCCATTAAGCAGGACATTGCTGTTATCCCAGATCGATTGTTTCTTTGTGACACCCCTGTACTTAAGTTTTTTCTGAAATACGGGCCCATAATTATTCTCAACGTAATCCCTGGCTTCGTCAATGCTGTTTACTTCCACCGTTACAGACCGCACACCCAGAAAGATCCGCCACGGCCCAACGAAGTTGATATTGACTCTAGCCAAGATTAATCACCCAAGTATTATTATAAACAACGAATAATCCCTTGACAAAGATGGCAAGCAATGCTAGATTTGTCCCATCAATTATCGAACGAGCAGTCAGTCGATTTGTTAAACCTTTTTAAAAGAACTGCCCCAATAAGTACAAACCGCTGGATTGACCGGGCAAAGGAGGGTGTATGCAGTAGTGAAGGAAAAATTTGAAGCGGACAATGACTAGTAAAAAGGAAGGAGGATTAAACATTCGATGAAAAAGTGGTACAACGTTGTGGCAATTTTAATGGCCACTGTAATTGTGTTTGGCGTATTTGCCATAGGCTGCGCCAAAACAGCACCCCCTCAGCCCACCGGACCCATCACCATAAATATAGGATTACCAACGCCTCTGAGCGGTTCGGCAGCCCCCTGGGGAAATATTGGCATGGCCCCCTATTTGGCCTTTGTCGAACTATTGAATAAGGAAGGTTTTCAGGTAGGTGGTCAGACTTACAACTTCAAGTTGATTGCGGTTGACGACCAGAACACACCCGAGGGCGGTGCTGCTGCGGCTAAACAGCTCATATTCGGCGATAACTGCAAGTTCTTAGCCGGGCACTGGAGCTGGAACTTCCCGGCTATATCAGCCGTGACCAACCCGGCTAAAGTCATCTTTGTGACCAGGACCGGCAATGAGGCTGTACCTAGCAGTTGGGGCGGTTTATATGACCCGCAGACGATGCCTTATGTCGTTTTTGGCAATCCGTCTCACAGCCAATTCGCATCCGATTGCTTTGCAATTGTCGAGGCATACCCCAATTACAAAAAGCTAGGCATTCTGGACTCAGTTCAAGGCAAAGGCGCAGGCTGGGCCGACGTAGATAAGTCGCTTGATGATGGGGGAATCAAATATCACCATGAGTGGTTCACGGTTGGTACAACGGACTTTACTCCCTACATCGCCAGATTTAAAGAGGCGGATTGCGATATTGTCTATATAGCCGGATGGATCAGTGAAACATGGGCATTCGCCAAACAGCGCTGGGAAATGGGATACAAGGACATGAAGGTCGGCCATTCTGGCCCATTCGTCGATATAAATATGTATAAAGCGATCGTTGGTGCTGATGCTGCTCAGGGCCTCATTGGCCAGTACTGGGCTAACTGGGACTTAAAGAAGACCAAGGTGAACCCCAAATACGTTGCCATGTGCCAGGAAGCAATGAGTATGGTGGCAGAGAAGCAGGGTAAACCATTTGCTTACTCCGGCTGGATAGGCTGGTTCCCGTCTCACCTACTGATACTGAGTCAAGCGATGCAGAAGGCTGGCACTGTGAACGACCCGGATGCCATCATGAAGGCTATACGCGGCGGCACCTTTGACACCACGACGGGCAAATGGACAATGTCGGGGGCGAAGACTTACGGTTCACCAATAGTTTTTGGAACTCCTAGCGCCCTGTGCACCATTCAGGGCGACAAGGAAGTATACCTCGCTGAACATCCCATGGAACCCATCCCATAACAACACGTAAACGAGGAAAGGTGCAATTGTTCAATAGGAGGGGGAGGTCAGGCCTCTGGATTTAATTCACATCTCAGAAGCCCCTGCCCCCTCTTTAATGACCATTATAGATACCTAGACATAGTAGATTATGTAGACCAAAGTAAAAAGATGACTTTCAGAATACTCCAAATTTTACGAAATCAGAGTGTCTTTAATTAACTGTGCAATGTCCCAAATTTGAGATAAGGCATCTAGGTTGGCCCGGGAAAGGAGGGTCTATGAAGTAGTGAAGGAAAAATTTGAAGCGAACAATGACTAGTAAAAAGGAAGGAGGATTAAAAAGTCGATGAAAAAGTGGTACAACGTTGTGGCAATTTTAATGGCCACCGTAATTGTGGTTGGCGTATTTGCCATAGGCTGCGCCAAGCCAGCGCCGCCTCTGCCCACCGGGCCCATAACCATAAATATCGGAGAACCAGTGGCTCTAAGCGGGTCGGCATCGCCGTGGGGTCAGATTCCTACGCCATTCCGCGAAGCCTGGTTCGAGGTGTTTAACAAGGAAGGGTTTAAAATAGGCAACCAGACCTATAACCTTAAGTTAATTCAAGTTGACGATCAGAACACAGCTGAGGGAGGCGCTGCCGCGGCTAAGCAGCTTATATTCGGCGATAAGTGCAAGTTCTTAGCCGGGCACTGGACCTGGAACTTCTCTGCTATAGCAGCCGTGACCAACCCGGCGAAAGTCATCTTTGTGACCAGGAGCGGCTCTCCGGATGCTTTGCCTGCCAGTTGGAATGGTGCATATGACGCAAAGACAATGCCTTATGTTGTTTTTGGCACTCCGTCTCAAGAAGAATTCACGTTTAATTGCTTCGCGCTTGTAGATGCATTCCCCAATTACAAGAAGCTAGGTCTTTTGGACTCAACCGTGGGTAAAGGTGGCCCAGGCTGGATTAAGGTGCACGAGACACTTGATAAAGCGGGAATCAGGTGGGCCGATGAGTGGTTCACGCCCGGCACCACAGACTTTGCTCCCATTATCACCAGATTTGCAGAAGAAGGTTGTGATATCGTCTTTGTCGCCGGGTGGATCGGTGAATATATGACGTTCCTCAAACAGCGGTATGAGATGGGCTACAAGGACATGACTGTTGCCTGTTCCGGCCCATTCGTAAGCATGGCCATGTACAAAGCGGTTGTCGGCGCCGATGCTTTCGAGGGCGCCATTGGTGCGTACTATGATAACTCACAATTCAAGAAGACCAAGGTGGACCCCAAATACATCGCCCAGTGTCAGGAAGCCCTGAAGATTGCGGCGGAGAAGACGGGCAAACCGTATGCCTATACCGGTGAAATAGCCTGGCTGCCGTCTCACGTAATGATACTGGTTCAGGCGATGCAGAAGGCCGGCACTGTGGATGACACCGATGCCATCATGAAAGCCATCCGTGGTGGCACCTTTGACACCACGATAGGCAAATGGACAATGTCAGGGGCAGAGACATATGGTTCACCTGTAGTTTTCGGAACCCCTGCTTGCCTCTGCATCATCCAGGGTGGCAAAGAAGTATATCTTTCCGAACACCCGATGGAACCGCTTCCATAGCGGCACAGAAACGAACTAAGGAGGATTGGTATGCCCCCTGCCGGAATATGGGTTGACGGGCTGGTTCAAAGTTGCATCTATGTGACGATGGCGTTTGGCATGGTGCTGGTATTCAGCATACTGGGGATTCTGAACTGGACACACGGCCAGTTCTATATGCTGGGCGCTTTCGTTGTCTATTACGCAATAACGGCAGCGGGCATACCATTCCCTATAAGTTTACTGGTATCCGGTGTAGTTGTAGGAGGATTGGGTATGCTGGTGGAGAAGTTCGTCATCGAGCGCCTCACCTCACCTGGCTACGGCATGCTATACGTAACCGTAGCCACCCTGGCGCTCATCTTCTTCTTCGAGGGCGCGGCTGGTATGTCCTTTGGCCTTATGGATAAGGGAATGGCCACGGTACTCCCCGGCGTACTTGACCTGGGTTCATTCAGTATTAGCTATCAAAAAATTGCCGTGATCATTTTCACCCTGGTTATTATGGCCGCCATGTACATCGTGCTCAACCGTACCAAGGTGGGATTGGCTATCAGGGCGGCAGCCCAAGAACCGGTGGCCGCTAGCTTATACGGTATCAGCGTAGGACGAGTTTCATTAATTGTCATGGGTATCGGCTGTGCGCTGGCGGCCATGGCCGGCGGCATTATTGGACCTGTCTATTCAGTTAATCCTTTCATGGGACGTATTCCTATGATTATGTCCCTGCTGGCTATTATCATCGGAGGTCTGGGCAGCCTCACCGGCGCCATCGTGGGTGGCATCATACTGGGTTTCCTTAACAGCGTCATAGCATATAAGATATCATATTTCTCCGAGGTCGCGTTGTTCGTGCTAGTAATTCTTATCTTGCTAATCAGACCGCAAGGCTTGTTTGGAGCTCCTGCGAAATGATGCCGTATATCGATTATAAAACTTTAATACCAAGAACGGTTATCTGGGCGCTGATTGCCCTGTTCCTTATCCTTCCTGCTTTCACGACTAATATGATAACCCTGTCCATATTTATATCAAGCGGTATCTGGGCAATTGCGGTTATGGGCTTTGTGCTGATATTGAGGACCGGGCAATTCAGCATGGGGCAGTCAGCTTTCATGGCTATAGGTGGCTATGTTTCAGCTATACTCACGTTTAAACTAGGCATCCCCTACTGGCCAAGTTTTTTAGCGGCAGGTGTTGTTTCAGGGCTGATAGCATTAGTTATCGGCGTGATTGTGCTAAATGCGGGTGGTATATATTTCTCAATCATTACAATTGCCTTCGGAGAGATAGTGAGGATTGTGGCCCTGAATTGGGAGGCTGTTACTCGGGGCGCCTCTGGAATATTGACCTCGCCACCAGCCCCCATAACAATAGGAAACTTTGAAATAAACTTCGCTACCAGCGTGGTGCCATACTATTACTTTATGTTCTTGCTGGTAACTATGGCAGGATTGGTCTTCTGGCAAATAGACCGGACTCGTATAGGTGGTACATTCCGGGGCGTAGCTGCTAACCCGATGCTATCCGAGCATTTAGGTGTTCATCTTATGAAGTACCGTGTGATTGCGTTTGCTGTTGCTGGCGTGTTCACCGGCCTTGCCGGAGCCTATTATGTTACCTTTCTTTCAGTAATAACTCCGCTGATGTTTGATTTGTGGAAGTCCATGCAGATAGTGATGATGAGCATTGTGGGCGGCATCAGCTCGATAGTCGGTGGGGCGCTCATAGGAGCTACTCTGCTGTATACTTTAGGTATCTATCTGTCCCGCCTGCCAATATATAATATTCAGTATTTGTTATTCGGCGCTGTCGTGGTGCTGGTGCTGCTGTTTCTGCCCAAGGGTACCGGGCTGGTTGACCTGTGGGGTAAGTTCTGGCACAAGGTGTTTAGAGAGCCTGAAGAATATGAAATACCTGAAGAATCTGAGATGGCTGTAGAATAAATTGGGAAATTAAACAGAAATGACGTTACTTGAACTGAATGGTCTAACAAAATTTTTTGGCAAGCTGGCTGCACTTGAAGATATCGACCTCAAGGTTGAAGATGGTGAGGTGCTGGGTATCGTCGGTCCTAACGGCTCCGGCAAGACGACGTTGATTAACATCATCAGCGGTTATTACCGTCCTACCATGGGAACAATTTTTTTTAATGGCGAGAAAATATCCGGGTTTCGGCCCGACCAGATAGCTGCTAGAGGCATAGTCAGGACTTTTCAGTCGAATGTGCTCTTCGAGGGAGCCACAGTGCTGGAAAGCATGATAATTGGTTCCTTCTTGCAATATAAAACGAAGGACTGGCAGTCTATTCTTGAATCTAAAGCTTATAAAGATGACAACGAAAGAGTTGTAGGTAAGGTGATCGAGCTATTGAAGACATTTGATATATTTAACGATATATTTCTGCCGGCAGCAGGGCTGTCACATGGTTACCAAAGGATGCTGGGTATAACGTTGGCGCTCATAGCAAACCCTAAAGTGCTGCTTCTTGACGAGCCTACCACCGGCATGAACCACGAGGAGGCTATGTTCGTAGTTGAGAATATCAAGAAGATAAGCGAACAGGGCGTTACGGTTTTAGTGATTGAGCACAATATGAAGGTAGTTTTGAACATAGCCACCCGGATTGTCGTGCTCAATTTCGGCAACAAGATCGCCGACGGCAAACCTGAAGAAGTGATGAATAAACAGGAGGTCATTGAGGCCTACCTGGGAACAGAGACCATATAGAAGATGCTGGAACTCAAAGATGTCTGCGTTTATTACAAAAAACATGTCGCCGTCAGGAATTTGTCCTTATCTGTAAATAAAGGTGACTTTGTCACCATCCTGGGGGCAAACGGGGCTGGCAAGACAACTACACTCAATGCCATTAGCGGCATCATAAAGGTGAGAAAGAGGCTTGGGGAAGAAGGATTAAATGGTGAGATTTATTTTAAGGGGCAGAAAATAAGCGGTCTGACGGCTGCCAAGATAGCCTCCATGGGTATTATCCAGATACCTGAAGGCAGAAAGATTTTTCCACAGCTTACAGTCAAAGAGAATTTACAGGTGGGAGCTTATCTACGCAAAGATAATGAACAGGTGCACAAGTCACTTGAGAAAGCGCTGGCCCTTTTCCCCGACCTTAAAGACAAACTAAATGACAAGGGACGGGAGTTGAGCGGTGGGCAGCAGCAGATGCTTGCCATTGCCCGCGGGCTCATGGCACAGCCAGAATTACTTCTGCTTGACGAACCTTCTCTGGGTCTCAGTCCCCTACTTCGCCAGCAGCTCGCCGAAAAAATAAAGGAAATCAGCCGCGAAGGAACAACAGTTGTGCTGGTGGAGCAGAATGCCCGTCTTGGCCTCATGCTGGCATCTTACGGCTATGTCTTAGAAAATGGCCAATTGGCATTGGAGGGCAAGACTTCTGACCTGCTTAACAACGAAGATGTAAAAAAAGCATACCTCGGAGTTTAAGAGTTAACAGGAATCTATAATCCGCACATCGAATTGCAGGTCATGGCACAAATATTCAAGTTCAAGCTGGCTTTTCTGACTTTCAAAGTTATACCAGTTTTGTTGATTCTAGGTGTTTTCGGCCTATTGAGCTGCTCATCGGGTAACATTGTGCCGCCGGAGCTGAGCAAATACGCGCGGCATTATCACTGCCAGCTACCCGTTTTCAAATCGATAGTGACATTATTATCGGGTGGCGGCAAGTCATGCCACAGTCCAATAACCAGGTCCTTGCGCAAATTAACTACCACCCAGCCGGGTATGCTAAGACCACTGGCCTGCATCGCCTCCTGACCTGACGGAAGATTCTCGTCACCGGCATAATGGGCTAGGAAAGCTTGAGCAACTTGCTTAGCAAGTTTTTCCGCTTCAGCCTGGTTGACCTTATAGCCCATTATAGCGCGCGTGGCAATGCCTTCTATAACATTCTGCACATACTCTCTGGCATACTCCTGAAAATCATCGGGGTGGGCACGTATTGCTTCCACGTGTTTCGTTCTTATTGCGGCTTCCTGCGAGTTGTCTATGCTTACGATTCGATAAGGAGCAGGATATGTGACCAGAGAGCCGGTTTCAATATCGAAGACGAATTTATTAGGTTCCGGCCAGCGGGCCAGGGTAATATCCTGCGCATGATAATGACCGGTGAAAACGAGGCGCGCATTGTACATTGCCAGTAGCTTGGAGACAGCCGGAAAATCATCGATTATATATTCGCCATAGTTCTTTTCTTGTCCAACGTAATGTTCAACTATGCCGTGATGAACCATCACAATAACCGCCTTTTTCTCCGCCCCCGCTTTCTCCAGCATCTCTTCGATCCACTGTAGTGTAGCGGCGCTGAACTTGCCGTCAGTGATGGACGCTTCATTCTCTATGTTTTCGGCATAGCGGCAGCCGTCAAGCGCGAGTAACCACAGGCCAGATTGCGGCTCAGCTACATAACTGAGCGAACTGGTATCACGATAAAGGGCCTCTTTATATCCGAAATCACCATACATATCAGCAAATTCTGCAGGCGTTATATTTGGCACACGTTCGGCTGCATCGCCTATATATTTGAATGAGTGCCCGTTCTTAATGTCGTGATTGCCCGGCACCACGTACACCTTTTTACCGCTGGCTTCTAGCTGCTCCAGATAACTTACAACGAGCCGGTGTGAGCTGAGCTCACCATCTTTCGTCATGTCTCCCGGTATCAGCACAAAACTGGCCTTTTCATTCTTAATTGCGACAACAGCAGATTCCAAAATTTCGGTGCTCTCCCTCAGAAGTTTTCGGTCGTCTGCTAGATAGCTTTCGAATGCCTTCCCCTCGGTTCCCAGCGAGGTGTCGTAAAGGTGCGGGTCACTAAATACAATAAAGCTCGTTTCCGGATAGGTGGGTGCCGCTTTCAAACTATCGTAAAGCGATGCGTTGGACTCATATTCGAATTTGAATTCGTGACCGGCCGAGCAAGCAACCAAGCTTATGACCATCAATGCACAAATCGCTATTTGGAACAGTCTAATCTTGGCTTTCATTTGCTATCTCCTTTATCGTCTTGCTTCATTCAACCGCCAAGACACAGTTCTGTCTTGAATATACTTGCCCATGCAAAGATTTTATCATAATACTATCGATTTCTAACAGCGAGCTTTGACAATCAATCTCCCAACCCTTAAGATTCTGCCATAACGCGGTAAAAATATTAGGAGATAATGATGAAGATTTTAGCTATTGTTGGCAGTCCCAGACCTAAGGGCAATACGAGCTATCTTGTGGATCAGGCACTCCAGGAAGCAGCCGCCCACGATATCGAAACGGAAAAGATTATACTTACTAAATATAAAGTCAACCCCTGCCAGGGTCACGAAAATTGCACTTCGTTTTCATCCTGCAAACAGGATGACGATGCTCCCTGGATTCTGGATAAATTTTGCAGCGCAGAAGGAATAATTCTCGGCAGTCCCGTATATTATTACAACATGACTGCCCAGATGAAGGCCTTTGTCGACCGTAACTATTTCCTTTATAGACATAATATCTCTCCCCGCATGGTCTGTGCTGGCTTGATTGTTATTGGCGGCAGTGCCGGTCTGGAACACACCGTCAGGGCGTTGAGGCGATTTGTTAAGTTATCCGCTAACATCCCCGATGACAGGATAGTTATTCTTTCAGGCTGTGCCAGCCAGCCCGGTGAAGTAAAGAATAATGCGGCACTAGTTGAGGAGGCACGAAGGCTTGGCAGCCGTATGGCTGAGATATTGAGTTTGATCCACTAGTCTTTACGGCCAGGCATCACGACTGATTTGGAATTCGATTCGAATGGTGGGCAGTACTGGACTTGAACCAGCGACCTCTGCGATGTCAACGCAGCGCTCTAACCACTGAGCTAACCGCCCATCACTTTGGCATTTTATCAGTGCTTCTAAAGGCAGTCAAGATTGCACCATCTTGAATAAAGAGCTGGTCTCATCTATACTTTCACAAAACAGAAATAATAAGCATAATTCAGAAATTCTGGTTGATTGGAGGGAAATGTAAATGGGTAAAAAGGAAGACGAAGCCAAGGAATACGTCCTTAAAACGACAAAGGAGCAAAAAATTAAGTTTATTCGTCTGTGGTTCACTGATATTCTGGGCTTTCTGAAAAGTTTCACCATCACTGCCTCGCAACTCGAAGAGGCATTGAAAGATGGCATGGGTTTTGACGGCTCTTCTATCCAGGGCTTTGCCCGCATTGACGAGAGCGACATGATTGCCCTACCCGACCCCAACACCTACCAATTGATACCCTGGCGACCCAAAGAGCACGGGGTAGCTAGAATGTTCTGCGATATATACTGGCCCGGTGGACAACCTTTTGACGGCGACCCGCGGTATATATTGAAGAAAAACCTGAAGCGAGCTACTGACCTTGGCTACACCTTCTATGTCGGCCCTGAGCTGGAATATTTCTACTTCAAGAATTCCGAGAGTACAGAATTTTTGGACCTGGGTGGCTATTTTGACCTGACACCCCCGGAGATAGCCTCAGACATACGTAGAGAAACGATTCTCTTCCTCGAAGAAATGGGCATCGAGGTCGAGTACAGCCACCATGAAGTTGCGCCCAGCCAGCATGAAATAGACCTCCGATACACCGACGCCTTGACTATGGCCGACAATGTGATGACCTATCGCTTAGTAGTAAAACAGGTAGCCCAACGACAAGGTGTTTATGCTACCTTTATGCCTAAACCGGTAATCGGCTGTAATGGCAGCGGCATGCACGTTCACATGTCCTTGTTCAAAGGCAACAGGAATGCCTTTTTCGATAAGGATGCGCCCTACTACCTGTCGGAAATAGGCAGAAGTTTCACCGCCGGCTTGCTGAAACATGTCCCGGAAATAACTTCAATCTGCAACCAGTGGATAAACTCCTACAAGCGCATAGTCCCGGGCTATGAAGCTCCTTGTTACATCACCTGGGCACGAAGAAACCGGGCTGATTTAATCAGACTCCCTGAATATAAACCGGGAAGAGAAACCGCCACCAGGATAGAACTCAGGTCTCCAGACCCGGCATGTAATCCATATCTCGCCTTTAGCGCTATGCTGGCTGCCGGGCTAGAAGGCATTCAAAAGGGATACAAATTACCACCACCTATAGAGGAGAACGTCTTTGAAATGAGCGAAGAGGAACGCGAAAAGAAGAAGATAAAAACGTTGCCTGGCAGTTTATACGAAGCTATACAGCTTACCGAAAAAAGCCAACTGGTCAGAGAAGCTCTGGGTGACCATGCCTTAAATAGCTTTATCCAGAATAAAAAGGTAGAGTGGGATAGATACCGGACGTACGTAACTGATTACGAACTGAAGAATTACCTACCGATTCTGTAGATAACTTTTAAGGGAAATAACGGAAACATGGTCCACGCTGGCATGATTCCCGAATCGGAAAATAGCTTAACCCTTGCCAATGGTCTTTGTGTTGCTAGTGAGCATAATCTGGACAACACTACCACACTTAGGACAGGTGACCTCAATAGTGACCGGCTGCCTCATTACTCGCTCCACCAAAGCAGTAACCACGGAATCGATGTTGTCCAGCCGCTTGTCTAACATCTCCAGGCGTTTTTTCGTATGCTCCAAGTCCACAGATATGCTTTTCTTTTCAGTCTTTTCAGGCATCCTA
>Ga0315295_10000655_pt1 | contig 30038 bp, 32 predicted proteins | sample YL17G14_0_MG_FD_204453 | JGI IMG/M metagenome (GOLD analysis project Ga0315295, IMG submission 204453) | Sediment microbial communities from Yellowstone Lake, YNP, Wyoming, USA - YL17G14_0 | ecosystem: Environmental > Aquatic > Freshwater > Lake > Sediment | place: USA: Wyoming | collected... | reverse complement strand
CGCCAAAGAGGCTGAACTGCTTGAAGAGAACCTGCCATTTCGGTTTCCATTCGCGTTCGGACTCTTCGATGGTGAGATCCAGGACTCGTGTGGGTCTTACTATACCAAGAGAGGTCTTGTTGCTCTCGTAGAGCCCTTTCAGCTGGTTTACCGTGTGAACAGGCAAGCGGTCAATGATTGCACGCCGCGCTTCCCATGAGCGCTCTGTGCCGAGGGGCCTGCCAAGGATCCTTGCGGACTCCATGAGGGGCCTGCGGCTCTCTCTACGGTAGTCATTCCCGCTTCCGCGAGGTGCCAGGCCGATGTCAATCCACTGGTACTTGTGGAATTGCTGGTCGGCGGGGGTGTAGCGATAGGCTATTGGGTAGAGACGAACCCAGTCATGGTTCACGGTAATACCAGCTGTGCAAACGAGTTCCTTATGACCTACCGAAGGATGCGGGTAGGTCATCACGGTAATCAGAACGCGCGTGGTCTGATAGGTTTCCTCCATCGTACCACCTCAAGTCCTTCACGCTCAGCCCCGTTGCTTGGTGTACTGATTGAGCTAAGATGGAGCGATGGCAACGGGCCGGGTCGGCCTCCGCGCACATGAGAACCGATGCCTCTGAGACAACCAAACGGGTGATGTCACCCACTGAATCTTCCACGTGTGGGAGCAGTTCCCTTCCATATCTCTGGAAGAGCTGCCCGAGATCCTGTGCGGTCTCTAAGTGGCCTCGCCATTCGCTCGGAACACCAACTTCGGGTTCATGGCGGTATTTGATGCCTACCTTCCGAACCAGCCTAGACAGGGTAGATCCGTAGAACCCATAGCGCCGCGATACCGCGTTTCTCCTCACATCGATGATGCGGCGGATGCCACAGTGCAGCAGGAGGTTCAGAAACCCATCGACCTGCATGCCCTCGTAGCCGACAGTGTAGACGGCGGTACCCGCTTGACTGGTCTCAACTGCATCGTAACATCGCAGTCTGCTTCTTGTCGCGTACCAGGGGTAGTTCGCGTAGACCAGGTCAATGAGGTCATTGGTCCCATATCGGCCATAGATGACCTCGAAGCGCTCTAGTTTCTCAGCTAGCCCTGGTTCCAGGGCACGAGCAGCCTCGACCCCGTCGTCGGCAAGCTCGACGGCGCGCAGAGACGGGAATCTGATGAGGCCCGCGGAAGCCATACTGCCGAGTTCGTGGTAGAGGGTAAATGAAAAGGGTCCAGACTGGTAAGGAACAAAGCCGTAGAAAGAGCTGGCCAAGCGCGGATCCAGGTTCTCTTTCAACAGAAATGCCTGTTTGACCAGATGTAGACGCGTTACTCTCTCACCGGAGCGATCAATAAGGCCTATGAGGAGCTTCTGTCTGTTCAGCATGAGGTTCATCCCCATCACCCCGGCACAAGGTGACGTGCCACGCCACCCAACCCTTTTCGCCTCAAAGACGATTTTCCCTGCGCCTTCCCCAACATCCCATGCCGGCTAACCAAAGCGGCAGGAACCGCCGACAACCGGAGCATTGCCAGCTTCGCCTAGTCAGATACTCAACATACATAAGCAGCCAACGTCAAGGTCTACCCAGCCCTCTCATTGACTTCCTTTTAGGAAGCTCTATCGAGTCGGTACCTCAGAACTGGGAACACTCTTCTTGGCTCTCTCGGCTCAACGGCGCATGAGAAGGAGACTGGGCTGAACCGGACGAAGACCATATGAAGGGTGGTTAGCCTGCGTTTCGAACGTGTCGAGGAGTTCGTGGACCGTTTTGTCGACCAGACCCGCTGTCCAGGCCTTGCGGTGGCTCTTTTCGACCGGGCCGGTATCAGGCATGTCATAGCACGAGGGTTCTCCGATCTAGGTGCCAGGACGCCAATAAGCCCATCCACCCTCTTTCAGATCGCCTCGATCACGAAGACCTTCACCGCCATAGCTGTCTTGCAGCAGTGGGAAGCAGGGAGAATCGACTTGAGCGCTCCTGTGACGGACTACCTCCCTCGGTTCCCGGTCCGCGGCGACCCGCCTATCACGGTTCACCACCTACTGACCCACACTGGAGGCGTCGAGGTCGGGAGCAACTCCATCACGTCGACCAAGTACCAGGTTGCCGTTCTCAAGGGGATCCACCCTGCCGGGAGCGTGTTCTCCTATTCCAACGCCGGGTACGATGCCCTGGGCTGCATCCTTGAGGCAGTCACGGGACGCACGTTCCCTGAAATCATCCAGGCAGGGATCCTCGACCCTCTCTATCTCGCGGCAACTGAGCCCGTGATCAGGATCGATACGTACAGCCGCCTGGCGACAGGATACCGGAACCTCTACGATGACCGCCCCCGTCAAGCTCGTCACCCGTGGATCCCTGCGGCGGTAGAGGTATGTGAGGAGCCCAGTGGCTGTATCGCCTCGACTGCCTTGGACCTCGCGGAGTTCAGCCGGATGCTCCTAAATGGCGGAGCCGGTCCGATGGGTCGCATCCTTTCGGAGGAGGGGTTCAGTAGGCTCACGCAGCCGGCCGTCAGATCAGGCGACAGCAGTTGGTACGGCTATGGCGTCTACCTGTTGGAGAGAGATGGAAATACGTGGCTGTATCACAGTGGCGGCACGGCCGGGTATCGGTCGCTCTACCTGGTTGACAGGGCCCACGGCACGGGAGTGGTGATCCTAGCGAATGCGCGAATGGAGGTCGGTCCCGCTCAGATGGGCTGGTCGGGACGCCTTTCTGGCCGACCATGCCAGGTTAGACCTGTTCCCGTTGCGCTTCGGGCGCCACGATGGGGCGGTTGTCGAGCTATCCCATGGGCCAGACTGGTACGTCAACGTCAGATACGACGGCCCCATGCAGTCTGAATACCCGCCCGCGTGGGAGTCCTACACGGGTCACTATCGGGCTTCCCATGGAGGGACCTTCAACAACTTCCGGGTCGTTCTTCGCAAGGGCCGGCTGTGCCTGGTACGTCCCGAGGGTGTTGAGGAAGTCCTGGACCCTGTGTCGGACGGGCTCTTTCGGATGATGGGTGGGCCAGTGACGCCCGCTGAGCTCGTCCGCTTTGATGCCGTCGTGAATGGCCGCGCGCTCCGGGCCAATCTCTATGGTTGCGACTTCTACCGGGTGTCGGCATCGTAGGAGCCTCGTCCCGGCAGGCTTTCTCAGAAGGGAGAACAACCTATGCAACAGGGAGACCTCACTGAGTCGCTGGAGGAGATCGTCGGAATCCGGGAAAGGGCAAAAGTCCTGCTTCTGGGTGTTTTCCATTTCGCGTACCCCAATCTCGACGCCTTTAAGCACGAGGAAAAAGTGGAAGCGAAGACGGGCGGAGGCTGCCGAGGTGGTGGAACGCATGGCGGCATTCCGACCAACCAAGGTTGCCGTGGAGGCGCGGTCTAAGCATGAGGCCCCCGTGAATGAGGAGTATCAGGCCTACCGGGCAGGCAGGCTCAAGATCGAGGCCAGTGAGGGCCATCAGATCGCCTTCCCTGTGGCCGCCCTATCAAACCACGATTGTCTGTACGGAATTGACGAGTGGGGCCGGCCCTATGAGTCTGAGGAGAAGCTGATGGAGTACGCGAGGAAGCGGCTGGGTGATGCTGCCGCCGGGCTCTCGGAGATGGAACTCTGGTACAGCCTGCACGAGGGGTTCTTTCCCGAATATGGCAGACGGCTTACCTCCTACTGCGAGCGAATGCTGGCCAAACAGACGCTGCGAGAGCACCTCCTCCTGCTGAACTCCGATGAATACTGCGCGGTGAGCCATGGCATGTATCTCTCTTGGGTGGACAGCAGTCCTGGCGATTATACGCTCCCCGACTATATCACCAGCTGGTGGTACGACCGTAACCTGCGCATCTTCGCCAACCTGAAGCACATAACGGAGTCGCCGGATGACCGAATACTGGTGGTTTTCGGAGCTGGCCACGTGCCGATACTGCGGCACGCGATAGCGTGTTCACCGAAACATGAACTGGTGGATCTTCGCGCCTACCTAGCGTGAAGGCGTGGCTTACAGCGGACGGTTGATACCTTTAGAACCAGAAGGGGCGGATTCGGTTGGACGGCATCGAGATTAGACCGTACAGGCCCGAGGATGAGGCACAGTGGCTTAGGTGCAGGGTGCTGGCCTTCCTAGACACCTCCTACTACGACAACGTGCTTCGCCAAAAGGAACACTACGAGCATCTCGCCATTGAGACGGTGGCGGTCGCAGGCGGCATGGTTGTGGGGCTTATAGACTTAGAATGCGAAGTTGTCCCGGGCACGGTATGCTCCAGCCGCCCTGGGTTAGGGGCGATGATATGGCACCTGGCCGTGCACCCCGATTGGCGGAGGAAGGGCATTGGCACTGCACTCCTGACCAAAGCTAGGGATCTGGCAGCGGAACGCGGGATAGCACGCCTTGAGGCCTGGACACGCGATGATCCCTGGGTGCAGGCCTGGTACCGGTCCCTGGGCTTCGAAACCGTCGATTCATATCTCCACGTTTTCATCGAGGGAAGAGATGAACTCAGGGACGCGATCCGGGCCGAAATCCCCGGCCTCAGACCTGTTCAGGCCTTTGCCCACTACCTGGGGGAAGACCCAGAGATGGTGCGCCGGAAGTTCAGGCGAGTGCACCAGTGCGTTCTCTACGAGTTGCGGATCTGACTGGAAGCGAGGCGTTCATCCACTAACCTGTGCTGTCCATGTTAGGACAGTCTAGACCGTTTCGAAGCCGCTTCATCCTCATTCCAGGAGGTCTCATGTATACCGGTAATCGCATCTTGTGTCGTGGTGAAAGATGATCGGGTCCTTATGGTGCAGGAAGGTGACAAGAGCAACGATGGCAAGTGGAACATCCCATCGGGTGGAGTCGACGCGAATGAGCCTATCGCCGCCGCGGCCGCCAGGGAGGTGTTTGAGGAAACCGGGTGTGTTGTCGTTATCACCGCTCTCACCGGCGTCTATGATTTCACTAGCGAGACGGGAGACCACTTGCTCAGGTCAACTTCGTGGGCGACCTAAGGGACGATGGCAGAAGTACATTCGGCCCGGATACCCTAGTCGTGAAGTGGATGATACTTGAGGAGATCAGGGACACGGATGATTCGGCGCTATGGAACGCAAAGTGCCTACGCCGGATCTTCGAGGATTATTCTGTAGGTCGGAGGTTCCCGATCGACCTGATCCGCGTACTACCGTAGACGGACGGACCATGAAGCACGACGTCACTCCTCCAACGCCAACCTCAGGCACTCCCTCAACGCGGTGTCGTACTCTGGGTCAGGCTCCGTGAACGTCTTTCCGCCGCTCACTGCCTGGACGTACTTGATGAGATCCTCCGGGCTCCGCTCGACGACCACGTCAGGCATTGTATGCATTTCCTCATTGGCGGTGAAGTTGGGGTTCAGGCCCATACCTGACGGGAAGAACACCGGGATCCTGCTGTTCGGCAGCGTGACCATCGCGGGTGTGCTACCGCCGCTGTCTCCGCCGGTGCACTCGCCTACGACCGTCGCCCAACCGGTGGCCCTGCAAAACTGGGCGAAGCCCTCCGATGAGGAGAAAACGGTAGGGTCAACCAGGAGAAATACCTTACCACCGTAAGGGTGTTCTCCTGAAGGCAGGATAGTGGTCTCCGACACCCGCGGGGCGTCGAAGCCGGGCCCGAGTACCTCGGGAGGGAGGTTCCGCAGTTGTTCCTGTGTAAGCACGGAGGCCAGGTTTCCCTTATCCAGGATGTCGCTCCTGCTGGTCATACCCTCGATCTTCGCGCCGAGACTGTCATTCGCGACGAGGAACGGTCTGATGTACTCCCCGGCCCGGACGACGCTCCCGCCCTGCTCAGCAAGGGGGTGTGTGGCGAGTGGGCGGACCACGTTGAGCAGCCAGAACCTGGAGTCACCCCCGCCATTGCCCCTTATATCGATGATGAGCGCCGGGACGTCCTTGAGCTTCGCGAAGAACTCCTTCAGGATCTGGGCTTCTCCTTGGGAGCTCTCGTACGACGTCATCTGCTGGATGTGTAGGTATGCGACCTTTCCGTTGACCAACATGGGGGTGAATACGTTAGGCAGCGACTTGCCCAGGTTGGTTGGCAGGTAGGGACTGCGGGGAGCATTGGAAACCTTCTCAAACCTGACGTCGATCTGGGTGGTCTTGCCGGCTGGATCTCTGAACTCAACGCGGTACGACCTAGTCGCATATGGCGGAAGGAAATCCGTCAGGAACAGGTGGCGCCGGGACGGATCAAATCTGAGGCGTGTCAGACCTCTCATGCTTTCGACGAACTCGTGCACGGGTGTACCGTTGATGCTAACGATGGTCTGTCCCGGGGAGATTTCCTGGTTCGAGGCGAGATCCGGCGTCACCCAGTACACCACGTATTCGCCCTGGCAATACCATGCTCGGAACGGCAGGCTGGTGCCCTGCGGGTACCGCATCAGATCGGCCGCGTAGCTCGACCACCGGTTCACGGCCTCAGCGTCAGTCTTCGCTGCTTCGTCCAGCCAGGGCGCCATCTCCTGAGGCAGATTCTTAATTAAGCGGAACACCTGCGAGCTGATGATGGATGTATGGCCGTTGTTGATCAGGAGCAGCATCCGTTGGATGGTCTCTGCGAACTCCTTGTCGCTCCGGCTGGCGCGGATAGCGTCCTCGAACTCCTTCTCGTGCGCAAGCCAGCTGTACCCCTCCACTCGGGCCTTAAGGTCAAGGTACGGGTGGTTGTCCCGTAGTATCCCGAACAGGTATCGGAAATCCTCCAGCTTCTGCTCGGTCGATAGCCGCGGTCCGCACGAGACCAGCAACACGACAACGAGCCCCGCCAGCGCGGCAAAGAGGAGGGAGCACGCTCTTCGTCCTTTCGCGCGTCTCTTCGCGGGGGCGTCCATGACGATCCCTCCCTGGCTGCGACTCTCGAGCTACTGGTTCGCCGCGTCCACGTTCAGCCTCTCGGACGCGGTCCGATCCCGGTATTGGACGGCGCGGGGGCCCATCCCTTCATCCTTCGAGGAGGGAAGTGGGAACCACGGCTGGCGCCTTTCATCAGGCTGGGACACCTGCGATCGGGTAAGCCAGAAGTCGCCGTTTCGGCTGCGCTCATCCATGCGCATCTTGATATGAGGCGGAAGCTCTGGCGCGTACTGGATCTCGTCAAAAATAACCGGCGGCTCAAACCGACTCTCAGCTCAATCTATTCGGCTTCAGCAGTTGCTCGTTAAACTCGCGTAAGAAGCTGAGCCACCTATATGGGGCAAAGGGGATCAGCGTGAACTGACTCCGAAGAAGAGGCGCGCGACCTTGTGCAAAACGATCCGGCAGTCAAGGAAGGGATCATGACCGCTGAGCTGTTTCCCTATAGGGTTGCGCTGATCAGGGGGCGATCCCAATGAAGACGGAATCCCATGTCAACGCACAGGTCACCCGCCATTTCGACGCCTGGCCGGATCGAGTCTTCGATGCTTGGCTTAACCCTGAGATAGCCAGCGAATGGCTGTTCACTTCGCCGGACGCGGGCCAGATCGTGGGAAGGCGCTTCGAGGTCGACGCCTGGTGGTTCCTATGCCGTCGTGAACCGTTTTGGTGGCGAGGACATCCTGGGCACGGGCCACTATCTCGACATCGACCGGCCGCGTCGATTGGTGTTCACCTTCAAGATCGCGCAGTTCAGCGATACAGTCGACCGTGTGACCGTAGAAATCGCTCCGCTAGAGAAAGGATGCCGGCTTACCTTGTTGACCCAGGAGATCACGGTGCCGCATGAGGACGCCATGGCACCGCACGAAATCGAGGTCATGCTTCACGCGTACGCAAGCGAAACCGAGAAAGGCTGGAACGGGATGTTTGATGCGCTCGCCGCGATGCTGACCTAGAGTCCCCCGAATACCGCATCGTAACGGATGCCACTGCCCACTCCCATGACCGGCGTGCCCGTCCAACCATTTGCGCGGAGCCCTACCCGTTTAGCTGGACATGTGTAGATCACTATATGGCTATTTGGTAATATAGTACGAGACCTAACCAAAGGGGGACCGAAGTTGAAGAGGCCTCTTGAGGAGGAGCAGGCCAGCGTCTTCAAGGCGCTTGGCCACCCGACCAGGATCAGGATCGTGTCCATCCTTGCTGGCGGCGGCGGGAAGTGCGTGTGCGAACTGGTGGAACGGCTCGGGTTTGACCAGTCCACGGTATCGAAGCACCTGGCGGTCCTAAGAACCGTCGGTGTTCTGAAGTCGACCAAGCAAGGGCTCAACGTGGTTTATGAGATCGGGATGCCGTGCGTTGTCCAGTTCCTGAAGTGCGTTGAGTGCGTCGAAGTCGGCGGCGCGGGAGAGCCCGAATGCGGGTCCTGTAAGACGTCTGGCGCCCACCGGCCGCTTCTGCAAGGAGGCCGCCAAGTCACATGAAGGAAAGCCAGAAACTTGCCCTAATCGTAGCCATATTCCTGGCTGTCTACTACGCCCCTCTCGGCAGCGTGAGAGTGCAGGGCGCCATCCTTGAGGGGTTCTACATGCTACAGGAGTATGCCAGACAGCATGTTCTTGCCTGCCTTATTCCGGCCTTCTTTATCGCCGGCGCCATGCAGAACTTCGTGTCGGCCCAGTCGGTGATGCGCTACCTCGGAAAGGGAGCCAAGCAGTGGGTTGCCTACGCGGTTGCTGCCGTCTCAGGAGCCATCCTCGCCGTCTGCTCTTGCACTGTTCTCCCTCTCTTCATGGGGATCTACAAGCGGGGCGCCGGGCTTGGGCCTGCCAGCGCCTTCCTGTACTCCGGCCCGGCGATCAACGTTCTGGCCATCATCATGACCGCGCGCGTGCTCGGGTGGCAGATCGGATTGGCCAGAGCGGCCGGCGCGATGTTGTTCTCGATAGTGATCGGCATCCTCATGGCGACCATCTTCAGGGAGGAAGAGGCCGAACGCCAGAAGGGCCTTGAGACCGTAGCCCCGGAGCAGGGCGGCAGAAACCTTGGCCAGACCGCAACATACTTCGGCGTTCTGGTCCTCATCCTGGTGTTCGCGGCATGGGGCAAGCCTGCCGGGGAGATCGGGTTCTTCTACAGCGTGTTCACGTTCAAGTGGTATTTGACCATCGCGCTGCTCGGCATCCTGGCTTATATGCTGAAACGGTGGTTCCAGCGAGACGAGCTCGGACTCTGGATGACGTCCACGTGGGACTTCGCCAAGAAGATCCTGCCTCTTCTCCTTGGGGGCGTCTTGGTGGCGGGGTTCCTGATGGGCAGGCCCGGTGTTGACGCCGGGCTAATACCCTCGAAGTATGTCGCGTCGGCGGTCGGAGGAAACTCACTTCTCTCGAATCTCGTGGCGTCGATCGTGGGAGCGTTCATGTACTTCGCTACCTTGACGGAAATCCCGATCATCCAGGGTCTGATCGGCTCAGGCATGGGGCAGGGGCCGGCTCTGGCCCTCCTCCTTGCAGGTCCGGCCCTAAGCCTGCCCAGCATGATCGTGATCAACAGCATGCTTGGTCCCAAGAAGACATTCGTCTACGTGAGCCTGGTTGTGGTGATGGCCACCGTATGCGGGATGATCTTTGGCGCGGTGGCTGCCTGATAGATAGCATGTAGACTGGGAGGTAGAAGGAATGAAGGTCGAGATCCTAGGCGCTGGCTGCCCGAAGTGCAGAAAGACGGAGGCTGTCATCCGCGAGACGCTCGCTAAGCTGCAGCTGAAAGCGGAAGTGGTGGACGTGACCGACATCAAGGCCATCGTGGCGCGCGGCGTGATGATGACCCCTGCCGTGTTCGTGGACGGAGTCAAGGTGATGGAAGGGAAGGTCCCGAGCGAAACCGAAGCGGCGGCTTTCCTGCGGAAGTAGGTTCGTGAAGCCCACCGAAACGCCGGACGCCCTCAAACTGGGGTACCGGTGTCTCCTTCCGGTGCCTCAGGCATCTGCCTGATCCGGGTTACGGGACTGCTGCCTCCTGAAGCGCGTGAACAGCAGTACTTCATGAAGGTCCGCCTCTGAAAGATGGCGTGCCTCCTCAACGATTCTGAGGATGATCTCGCAGTCTCCATCCGATGGCTGAACGGAGGCGGAAGGAGAGACGGGCGAGCAACAGCAGCCGAGCAGGTAGTCTGTACTCGTTCCAAACGCAGCTGCGACCCGCTGGATGGCATCCAAGCAGGGCTCTCGCTCCCCGGCTTCGTACGTCGCCACGGTGCTCCTGGCAACCCCGAGTCTCTTCGCAAGCTGCAGCTGTGTCAAGCCGTGTTGCGCTCTCAGTTGCTTCAGGCGGCGACCGAAGATGTTCGTCTTCACAGGATTCATTCTACCAGCCCCCGCGAGGCAGCGGTAACCTTGGGTGAGATGCCGGCGAAGTGCGAATCCCCGGCGCCGGCCAAGCCGTGCCAGGGATTCCTTCCCAGATAGAGCCTGCGCCTCGCCAGAAGACGAGCTATGTCCGCGCGGGTTTCCCCACCGACGCGGCATAAACCACAAATCGCTCGTCGGGGTTGAACCCCAAGACCGCGTTGATCAGGTGGTCATAGATTGCGCCTATCACGACGCAACCTGCCCCTATCGCCTGGACCGCCAAACTCAGGTTCTGAGCTATATGCCCGGCCTCGATGAAGACGAACGGGTACGCCTTCTCAGCATACCGCCATGCCATTCTGTCTGGGACAGCGACCCAGAAGAAGGTCACACAGCTTTCCTTAACGGCAGGTTGGTCGTACAGAGCTGCCTGGATCTTATCCGTGAGATCGTTCTCTACATCGACTGGAACCAGTCTGTGCCCCATCGCTTCGTACCTGTAAATGCCTCTCGCCAGCCCCCGAACGTTGTTACAGAGGAGATACGTTTCGAAGGGATGTATCGATGCTGCCGACGGAACGGTTCTGAAGGTACGTCGCACTACTCCAATCGTACCCATCGACTTGACCCCTTGAGTGGCCCAGAGCAGGTAGGCGAGTTCATCGACGGTGAGAGGCTCGTCGGAGTAAGCCCTTACACTCTTCCGCTCGCGGATGGCGGTCGTGAGGTCGATGCTTTCCACCTTCACCCGCTCGACGGGCGGCAAGTCCAGTGTGGTCTGATCTCGCGGGACTCCATCGGTAAGAGGTGGGGGTGGGACTCCTTTCTTCTGATCGGTATGCGCAAGGTCCCACCGGTTACATACTTCGAGGAACTGCTTGACCAAGTCGGTCCTCACTATTCGCTCCCCCAAAGATCCCGTTTGAGTCCGGAACTACTGTATGTCCCGTTTCGCGACCTGTCAACCACATGAGTCACATAACGCGGCACGCTTGATCATCGGCCAACAGGAGAAGCGATGGCGCGGAGGGAAGGAGAAGATAGAAGGTTTCGCGGAGGCGGCACTCGTGGCGCGCCATGAGTGGTGAAGATTCGTTGGATAAGATGCTGGCAAACCTCATGTCAAAGTGCCCTGATGAACGGCGCAGACGGAGAGCCTTCATGACATGGACCTATCCAGCACTGCTGAAGGGGGAAAAAGGGACGTGGTCATCGACAGTCACGTGCATTGCGTGAAGAATGCGGGAGAGCATGGCTTTGGGGATGCTTTTCGCAGGCTCTCTCAAAGCATGAAAAGCAGCCGAATTGACCTATGCGTCGCGATCCCGGACAATAGAAGCGGCACGGATACAGCCGACTTGGATACCCTACTGGGCATCGCGGAGATCCACCCGGAGATCGTTGTGGTAGGGAGTCCGTACGTCTTCAAGTACTCGACCCACGAGGTCGACAGACTAAGCGCGCTCGCAGGCGCCAGAAGAATCAGGGGGGTCAAACTGTTTCCCGGACACGACAACTTCTACCCGACGGACAGGCGGTGCAGTGTCTTCTATGAGCTCTGCGTCAAGCATCGGTTGCCTCTCATCATACATACGGGAGAGAACCCGGGCGACCCCGGCAGCTGCAGGTACAACGACCCCAAACATATCGCCAAAGTAGCGAGAAGATACCCTGGTCTGACGGTGGTAATCTCTCACTATTTCTGGCCCAGGATGGAGTACTGCTACGACTTGACCAAGGACGTGGCCAACATAGCCTATGACACGTCGGGAATGGCCGACGCCGAGGTGGTCGAGAAAAGCGGGGGAATAGGAAGGGTAAGAGACATCCTGCAGAAGACGCTGTTGCGGAAACCGGACGGTGTCATGCTCGGTTCCGATTGGCCCGGGTGTTCCCAGGAAGAGCACCTGGAGCTCATAGCGTCCCTGGATGTCGCAAGTGACATCAAGGAAAGGGTTCTGTTCACCAACGCGTTCAGGATGTTTGGCATAGATGTAGACTGCCCGCCGTCTTGTTAGCTTCAAAGGAAACGCAGCACGTAGCGGGCGAAACCCCGGGAGTCGGGCCGGTTCTACAGGACCTGGTAGACCTCTCGCAGGTCCGCGTCGAGGTACTCGTGGATAAGGATGTTGCGGAAGCCAGCCGGCGGGGCTATTCGAGCCGCAGACTCGGGTGGAACTGAGGTTCGGCGCCCAGTCTCGGGGACGAAGAGGGGCGAGGTAATGAAGTACGTGACCAATGCCCCATCACTAACCGCAGGAGACCTCAGGGGTCTCTGCGTAGTTATGGAGCTCTCAAGGGAAGCTACCGGTACGTCATCGCAAGAGATGACAAGGGAATAGTGGCCAAGTTCATCAGCGCCATCAGCGACGGCGTCTTCGCCGCTTACGTACCGTTACTAGAGGTCCGTCCCGAGTACCAGGGGAAGGGCACGGGCACCTCACTTATGGAACGCCTGTTAGCAGAGTTGTCTGGGATGAGGTTCGTCGATCTCATGTGCGACGCGCCGCTCGAGGCGTTCTACAGACGCCTGGGGATGTACCCGATGACCGGGATGCGCGCATCCCCCGTTCACGGTCCCTGTCGGGCACACCCGAACTAGAGTGGAGGGAACGTCCGTGCATCAGAAAGGCGCTCCGGAGCTCTCCGAGACATGAACTGGTGGATGTGAACACTTATCGCGGGCAGCAGGAGGCTTAGCTAAGGTTCCTTCCACCCGGTCCCGAGCCGCTGAAAGCGCCGCCTGTTGAAGCTAAACGTAACGCCGCCGCCATCAGAGCACTCGGCGTAGAGCAGGGCATCACCGAAGTCCACGTTTCTGTCCCTGTACCAGATTAGGGCCGTCAGTACCAGCGGTAGATGATCGGCCTGGATCCCTGGGATAGCCGTGAACCGGGTGAGGGCATCGTGGATCTGCTCTCGGGTGTATATTCGGTTTTCCAGGATGTAGACAGTCTCGCAGATTACGTAGGTCGGAATGCGGAGAAGCCGCTCACCCTTCTCCGCGCTCTCGATGAGAGTGCGAGCGCGCGCCGAGTGGTCAGGGTGATCGTTGAGAAGGTACCTCAAGATTACGTTCGTATCGAGCCAGCCGGAGGTCTCGCCACTGACAGGACTCACGGCAGCCTCTTTACGCTGGGAGGCCGGCGCGCAGCACAACTCATAGCTCGCTCCTACCTAGGCTGGGGTCGTCGTCCGCCAAGCGCCGGGCCCTATTGGCACGCGATTCAGCTCTTGCCTTCTCGGTGTCTAGTGTCGGCTGACCTGGCCGGTTGAGAGCGCCGAAGACTTCCTGAGAGGTTGCTTTTCCCGGTAGCCTCTCGATGTACACTCGCCCTGCATCCCGGACGAAGAGAAGCCGGTCACCTGTCTTTGCATCCATGTAGTCGCGGACCTCTGCGGGAATGGTCACCTGTCCTTTGGATGTGATGGTGGCGGTTGTTCCCGACATGCCTGCACCTCCACTGGACTTCACCGGACTCCTGACGTGCCCGCCCCCGTCTTTCGGGCGCTTTGAGACCACATCTCCTGGAGGCATCGTATCCTTACTTCACCTCCCTGGCAAGGAGATCTCAACTGTGCCTTACTTATCTCGGGATTCATTGTGCCCGCCCCAGGAGGATGGCATACGAGTGGAAAGGTTTCTTAGGCCAACGCCTTGGACATGCATATGAGGGCAAGAGGCTTCCCTCTCCATAGCTCACTTGAGTCCTTGAAGGCTTTAAAGCCGAGTCTGCGGTAGAAAGAGATCGCCGGCGTGTTGTCCGGCTCAACCATGAGTGTCAGGCGTCTAAACCCCTGCTCAATGCCTATACGCTCCACGGTGCCTGTCAACCGTGTACCCAACCCCTGCCTCCTGCAGTCCTCCCTGACCTCTAAGGCCTGCAGATACGCTGTTGTCTTGCCGTCAGCGAGGTCCGGATCCTCATGCGTGGGGACGAATTGGACCGTACCTACCAGTTGCCCGCCAGTCTCGGCTACCAACAGCACCCGTTTGCCTGTGAGATGTTCCTGGATTTCCTTTCGGACGATGTCATCCTTGTAGTCATCGCCGCCTCGCCATGCCGTGAACTTCTCGATGTCCTGCACTATGAGTGGACGGATGGTGACCTCGGTACTGCCAACCCCAGTTGACAACTGGCAGACTTCAAGCCCAGCTAGGTGCTGAACATCGTCCTGGCGACTCACATGCCACATTCCGCCGGTGCTCACCATGCTGGATATTCCAGTTTCACGCACAGGAGGCTGTGGTCCTTTGTTGGACCACTCGGTCCCGTTCACGATCGACAGCACAGCCCTGATCGGTCCGCCGTGCGTCACCACCATCACACTCGGACCAGCATTACCTTCCCCTATGCGGGAGCAAAGACTGACAAACGCAGCTTCTATGCGACTGCGGAACGCCGCCGGGCTTTCACCTCCTGGGTAAGGCTGGTTCATCTCCAGTGAGGACCAGTAGAGCCCGGGGTACAGGGTTCGTGCCTGGTCTTCAGGCATCCCGGCGAGGAGACCGTTATTGACCTCCCGCCACTCTTCCGCTGAAGACACGGAAACGCCGAGCGCTCGTGCCAGGATATCCGCTGTCTCTCTAGCCTGCGGCAGATCGCTGGAGATCAGGGTGTCCACCTTCGTGCCCTCACGGAGCAGTCGTTCTGCCAGGAGGATTGATTGGGTCCGCCCCAAGTCGCTGAGCGAGTGATGAGACCACCCGCCTCGGAATCCCTCCGGGTGGTGTCCATGCCGGACGAGATGAATGTGTTGCTCCTCAACGTTCATCTACCTGACGTACCTGTCCTCCAGATATCCCAGCGTCTCCAGTGCTGCCCGTGAGAAAGCAGGCTTCCCCAGCTGAGCGGCCGCTCTGTCGTAGACGCGGTAGAAGGCGAACGGGTTGCCCATGCCAACACGCAAAACGGGTCGGGTACTAGGAAAGGAGAACCTCGCAGCGCTCCACGACGAACCGCGCCCTTTGCAGAGCCTCCAGGGCGTCGTCCCCTCCATAGAGGTCCTCAGGCGGGATCCCGCCCGCAGCGCCCGCGACGTCGAGGCAAGGGTAGGGATTGCCGATGAGAACTCCGCCGGGGATCTTTCGGCATGCTGTCTCAGTAGGGGACTCACGTCATGCGTCAGACTCCAGTGTCCGGCCTCGGACAGCATCTCGCCTTCCTGCAGTATGACCTTCGCCCGCCGGATACTGTGCCCAGCCGCTCCCTGATTCGTCATATCTCCACCACGTCCCCTGGCCTGAAATCAGGTTTCAGGTCCCAGTAGCGCAATCTCCCGATCGACTTGCGCTGGGCACCCATGCGCCTCAACGCTGCTCTGAGGTTCTCAAGCACTCGCGCGAAGAACCCGCCGGCATCGTAGAGGATGATGCCGTCTTCGAGGATCTCTAGGTAAAGTCTATGAGTCTCTTCTGCTTCATCCGCCGTGAGGACAGTCTCAGTAAAGTCCGCGAAGGCGCCGCGGTTCCATAGGTTCTCGAGGACCGGCTGGACGCGGGCACGCACCGGATCAAGAATGGCTCGACGTGCCATGGCGGTCTTTGGTACCCCACGGAGGACCGCCACCAGGTCAATGTCTGACGTAGGCCGGCACTGCCTTCTTGCCACCGAGCCGAAGAGCACGATGGAGATCAAGCTGTCGCCCAGCTCTGCCTCAGCAGACTTCGCGTACAGCTCTGCAAGCTCAATGAGACTGTCGTCGAGCTCGCCCATGCATTGACCTCCAAGCGCAGTCTGATATAGCATGCTCGCTGCCAAGACGGCCGGTAGAGATGAGCCTTATGACCTCCATTCCATCCCGGCGCCGTAAGCACCTGTACACCGTTCGGCGATGTATACTGGCTCCGGTATACCAGCCGCATCACGAGGGTCAAGGGGAGGACCGGTAATGTCAAGTGCGCTAGTTGATTCGAAACGCGGCGCCAACAGGGATGCAGCAATGAAGCTCGTGGTGCTGTTCGGCATCGTGAGCCTCCTCTCGGACATGACCTATGAGGGAGCGCGAAGCGTGACTGGCCCGTTCCTGGCGACCCTCGGTGCCAGCGGGACCGTCGTCGGCCTTGTGGCGGGCCTTGGGGAATTCATCGGATACGGACTCCGCATAGTGTCCGGCTATGTGAGCGACCGGACCGGACAATACTGGCTGATGACCGGGCTAGGTTACGCCTTCAACCTGCTTGCCGTGCCTCTCCTGGCTGTCGCAGGGAATTGGCAGTTGGCCGCGGCGCTCATGATAGCCGAGAGGACGGGCAAGGCCATCAGGAAGCCTGCGAGGGATACCATGCTTTCGTACGCGACGTCCCAGGTCGGGCACGGCTGGGGCTTCGCGGTCCATGAAGCGATGGATCAGATAGGCGCGGTCATCGGCCCCCTGCTGATGGCCCTGGCGCTGAGCGCCGGCGGAGGTTACCGCTCCGCTTTCAGGATCCTCCTTGTCCCCGCGCTGCTTACCCTGGGCGTGCTTGTCGTGGCTCGTGTCCTGTACCCCAAGCCGAGGGATCTCGAAGCCAAGACGACCGTGATCGAGAGCAAAGGCCTGCCTCAGCGCTTCTGGGTGTATATCCTTTCCATAGGGCTGGTCGCAGCGGGCTATGCTGACTTCCCGCTCATCGCCTTCCACCTGAAGCAGACCGCAGCCATACCCGATACCTGGGTTCCGCTGCTTTACGCCGGCGCGATGGGCATCGACGCAGTCGCCGCCCTCTTCTTTGGCTGGCTGTTCGACCGCATCAAGGTGGGTTCGCTTATCTGGGCCGTGAGCGTTTCCGCGTTTTTCGCTCCCTTTGCGTTCCTCGGAGGCATCCACGCTGCCTATGTTGGGATAGCCCTCTGGGGCATCGGGATGGGGGCTCAGGAGTCAATCCTGAAGTCCGCGATCGCGGATATGGTCATCCCTGAAAGAAGAGGGTCGGCGTATGGGATATTCAACGCCAGCTACGGGTTGTTCTGGTTCGCGGGAAGCGCTCTCATGGGCGTCCTCTACGATGTCTCAATCCCGCTGCTCGTCTGCTTCTCAGTGGCCGCTCAGGTGGTTTCGGTCGTTGCCCTTGCGGCAGTGAACAGGGGGGCGGCTAGATCCTGCGGTGAATCGGCGCAAAACCACCTTCCTTGAACCAGTAACGGAGATGCTCATGCAACTCCGGCCCGAGGGACGAGGCCAGTTCATTGGCGACAGTATCGTAGTCTATGCAGCGCCCGGCGTGCTTCCTGTACAGATCACCTAGGGCACGCAACAGGGGAGTTCGGCCTGTCGAAGCTTCCAGATCCCACAGGGCCCAACTGCCCTTTAGATACCATTGGACGTAGAAGTTATCTGTGAAAGCGACGTCCATGATCGGCCTGTCATCCTGCGCCAGCTGTTCCTTGATCCTCGGCACGTACGACTGGAAGTACCTGCCTGCGAGGTCGGGATCGCCGAACATCTCCTCACCCAGGACATTCTGGAGATACTGAGTTATCGCCTCGGGCAGGGACGGCTCCGAGAATTCAAGACCCAAGCCGATCCAGAAGTGGATGGTCTCGTGAAGCGCCAGGGACATCTGCCCAGGCGCAAAGCTGTCCAGTATCCAGTTGTTCTCCACCAGCGGTCGTACCATGGCGTCACCCATGACCCACATGTCTCCCCGTTCGAACCCCCACTCCGCGCCGTCCGCGCCGCGCGGGGATATCACGGCCGTGCCTCCGCGCCCGGGCATCATAGGTCCGAAATGGCGATGCATGGCGTCCAGGGAACGGGAGAAGTCGAGGGCCACGGCTTTCCGCTCGTGGTCACGCAGCCCTGCCGTGTACAGCCTGTACAAATGGTCGGACACGATCACCTCGTCACACTGGAAGGAAGGTGCGGCGCAGATGAAGATGTCCTCGATGGGCCGCAGCCGCTCGTAGTGACGCTCTTTCGGGTTCCCGCGATCGGAGATGCCCGGAGTTGCGAGGTCCCACCTCGCTGGCAGGTCGACGTCCAGCCGGTACGTGAAGCGTTCCAGGTACGAGGTCGACTCGATGGTGGGAAACCACCGCCCGAATCCCGATAGCTCCACCAGTCGGGGACTGATGATGCACACCTTAGCCCCCTCGAAGCGCTCAATGGTCCCTTCCCATTTCAGCACCACTTCGGCCCCCAGGGGATCCCACCCACGTAATCGATATCGTGTCGAGGACCGACGATCCTCGGCAACCTCCACGCCGAGTCTCCTGCCGCCTTGGGTGGCCTCGGACACAGCGAGCCTCTTGCCGAGGTAAAATAGAAACTCGCTGCTATCCCCCGAGGTATACAGGCGGTCAGCCGCCACTAGCCCGTGGTGCTCGGGGTCAAAATGCACTTCGAGATCGTGGTGAACCACTCTCAAACCGCACACGCGGAACGCCTCCTTGATACGCCAGCTAGAAGCTGCTTCCCCCAACGGTTTCAGGGACGTGCCTACGGCTTTCTCGGCTGTGTCTGGCTATCCCTTCCTTGGGCCGACGCCAACAGGCGGTCCCCGCGTCGCCCTAGTCCAATGATTTCAGTTGACAGTAACATACTGGCTAGTGTAGACTGCATTCAGAAAAGAAACAGGAGGTCACAACTTGGAGACCTTGAGCGCCTCAGAGTTGGTCGCTCTCGCCAAGCAGCGAGGGCTCAGCACAAACCAGCGTACTCTGCGGCTCTATGTCGACATGGGCCTCATCCCAAAGCCGGACGTTCGTAGCAGGGAAGAGGGCGGGCGGTCCAGCTACTACGATCCCCGGGTCATCAGGCTTCTCGCGTCCATAAGTACGCTTCAGGGACAGGGCCACACCCTCAAGGCCATCAAAGGCTTTCTTGACAGCGTCGAGAGCATTGCGAGGCGAACGGGCGAAGACCCCGTGGAGTCTCTTGTAAGGGCGAGCGAAGCTATCTCCGGCATATCCGGCGAGCGCCGGCAGACCGCGACCGCGGAGGCCCTGAGCGATACTGCTCTGTGGAGGCTCCTTGGCGGGCCTGTGGTCGCTGAAATGCTCAGGCGCGGGATCAGACCTGACATCGGCGACGTCGCCGAACTCAGAGTGGCAGGGGTGACCAAGGACGGTCAGGAGTTCAGCGCACCCGTGTTCCTCGATCCGGCATCGGTCGCCTACAGGGCTCCCGCCAGGGAAGATGACGAGGAACTGGGTTGCCTGACCTCTTCTTGCCTATCGGAACTCTCGGGCAGGCCCGAGCCTCCGGCTTCAGCAGAGTCGATCCGTGGTTGGCTGGAGGAGACCTACGACATGTCGCGCTCCAACCTCATCCTCGCTCGGCGTCAGGCGCTGAGGAGCGGAACTGCCACACCAGCGACCAAGGACGGCGCTCAGGCGGAGGCAACCAGAGGACCTGCCCTGGGCTTCGTCGCCCTCGGGGTCGAGCCCGAGAGGATCAGGGCAGGTCAGGTGAGGCTGGAAGGCCCGTACGTCGTGCCTGAGTACCGGGGGCAAGGGCTCGGCAGGGAACTGCTCAGCAGGGCGGAGTGTCTTGCACGCAGCCTCGGGGCCACATACGTGGATGCCTTCGTCGATTCCCAGGCCAGGCTGCCCATCTCATTTCTCCGTCGTTTCGGCTTCAGCCCGGATCATTTCGGATGGGAGGCTCGAGCCAAGCTCCCGGCCGTTCTGCCGTCCGGCGAAGACCCCCTGGGCGGCAAGTCACGGCTGCAGGCGAGGCTGGAGATACGACAGGTAACGTCGCCGGCGGACCTGGAGCAGGCTCTGGCAGTGGACGAGGAGGCGCGCAAAGGAACGCCCGGCTACTACCGCGCAAAGGCTGAGGACCTGACCAGCTGGGGCGCAACATTCCCGATGGAAGGCCACTTCAATGCATATCTTGACGGCGAACTCATGGGTGCCGTCTGGAACAGCGCTCCAAGCCCCAGGGTCTACGCAGTCGTCCTGCCCCGGTACTCCAATACCTGGATTGAGAAGACCCTTTGGCGATACATCCTGCGGTACCTGCGTGGAAAAGGGAAGAAGGAAGCCCGGACTGAGGTGATATCTGACTCGGCCTCGGGGCGGAAGGTCGTATCTCAAGTCGGTTTCGTGCCGGACAGACTGATCGTCTGCTACAGGAAGCGGCTTGACGGGGGGCAATCCCGGTGACTGGACCCATTTCCTGCGACGCCGCGCGACCCGAGACGCGCAGCCCCCTACGCCAGGATGCGGTAGTCATAAGCGACCTTGTTAAGGACTACATCGTGCCGTCACCCGAGGGCGGCAAAGGCTTGTTGTTTCAGGCAGGTTCTGGCAGGTTCTGGCCCCTCAAAGGACGACCAAGAGAGCCCTCTGCGGTTTGAGCCTCACGGTGCCCAGAGGCCAGGTGCTCGGCTTCATCGGGCCGAACGGCGCGGGAAAGACGACAACGGTGAAGATACTCTGCGGCATCCTGACGCCGACATCGGGAGAGGTCTCGGTGCTGGGCTTCAACCCGCACCGCCAGCGATACCAGTACACCTACCACATCGGGTTGGTCTTCGGCCAACGCTCGCTGCTCTGGTACGACATCCCGGTCATCGAATCGCTGCGGCTCTACGCCGACCTCCTCGATATCGGCGACCTCCTGCACATCCCCGTGCGGAAGCTCTCGCTCGGGCAGCGGATGAGGGCCGAGATCGCTGGGTCGCTTCTCCACGAGCCTGAGATCCTGTTTCTCGATGAGCCGACACTGGGGCTGGATGCCGTCGCGAAGGAGCGGATCAGGGGCTTTCTCAGGCAGCAAAACGGAACTGGCCCTATTCACCGTCGTGTTCTATCTGCCAGGCCTTCACTGGCTGTTCTGGAACTTCTGGAACCGCGCTTCGTTCTCCGATAAGGTCCTCCGCGGAGACCTCGACAAGTACCTCGCGCGCCCTGTCCACCCCCTGTTCGCCCTGGCAGCCGAGGACGTGCACCTGGCCATGTTTCTCAAGTACTTCATCCCGCCGCTTGTCATGGCGGTCATTTTCGTGCGGGCGTACAGCCTGCCGGTCACCTTCTTTCGCTTCGTCGGAGGGTACCTGCTATTGAGCGCGGGCAAGCTCGTCCTTACGATGATGCGGGCGGCAGCCTCGATGGCCGCTTTCAAGCACGGCGACGTATCAGGCCTGCAGTCCGTGCTGTTCCAGTTCACGATACTGGGCGGGTACCCGACGACGGAATTTCCGAAGGGGTTCCAGTTCCTCCTCGGGTACGTCCTGCCTGCGGCCTTACCGCCACCTACCCAACCCTGTTCATGCTGGGAAAAGCGGATGGACTCCGTGTCTTCGGGATCGCAGTGGGCCTGTGCGCCGCGTGGGCCGCGATCCTGCTTCGCGCCTGGTCGGTGACGGTGCGGGAATACGAGTCTCCTGGAGGCTAGAGAGATGGTGCAGCACGATTCGATCTCCCATGGTTCCCGGTTGTCCCGCGCTCCCCTGCTCAAGAACGTCCTGGTAGCCGTGACCGCATGCAGGCTCCAGGTGAGGCGCTTGCGCGAATACGCCCTGAGCTTCTGGTCCTCAATCGCTTCCGTCCCCGTTCTCATGATCGTTACCTACTGCGTCTGGCGAGTGGTGTTCGGCAGCCGGCAGGCGGTCAACGGCTACACGTTCCCAGCGATAATCTCGTACTACTTCCTTCTTCAGATGGTCTCGCTGGTCATAGGCCAGGCTGGGTCGGTCGCGTGGAACATGTGGCAGGACATTAACAGCGGGAACCTCGGCAATTACCTGGCACGCCCGCTTGACTACGGTTTGCTCAACCTGGGCAAGTGCGCAGGGCCCGCGTTGCTCTACCTGATTGCAGGCGGTGCGACCTATGCTTCCGCAGCAGTCATCCTCAGGTTGCCGGTCGTCTTGACCCCGGTCCGGGTGGCATTCTTCGCGGGCGGCGCTATCGGCGGTTTCATGATCATGTACCTTACGCAGTTCATCGTTGCTACACTGGCCTTCTGGATAGGAAGGATAGACACCCTGGGGGACCTTCTCTTTGAGATGTACGCCTTCTTCTCAGGCTCCATCATCCCGAACGACTTCCTTCCCGAGATCCTCCGCAGGATCGCCGGCGCCCTCCCGTTCAAGTTCATGTTCTACGTGCCTGCCTCGGCCCTCTTGGGCCGCACTCCGTCCTCGGAACTGCCAGGTCTGGCTCTTGGCGAGATGCTATGGGTACTCGCCTTGTTTGGCGTTTCCCGGATTCTCTGGCTCCGAGGAATTGCCCGGTTCGAGGCCCAGGGCGGATGAAGCGCGCAGCTAACGTCGCCACGCAGAATGGGGCCTGGCGCTCTGGGAGCGGAGCAGCACGCTCCTGTCGCAGGTGTGTTTCCGACTGCAGAGATAGGCTCACTTGCAGCTCCTCGAGCACTGTGCCCAACCGAGGTAGTCATCTACTCTGATGGCCTCGCAGGAAAGCGGTGTGACAGGTCTATAAGATACCCACTGATGAGGGGCCACCTGCACGAAGCCCTCCGGCGAGAGAAGGTAGACGAACCCCACCTCCCCGTTCCGCGGGCGGCCAGCCTCGTACACGATGTGCGGCTGGTCGCCTTCCATCTCGAGTCTCCAGCTGAGGTGCCCTTGGGCGTCATGGACGCCCGCCATGGAGAACGCGATGGCCATGTTGCGGACGTCCGTCGCGTAGACGGCCGTCAGCATGTCGTGCTCCGAACCTACGCCCCTCGCAGGCTGCGGCTCAAGTCGGTCCAGCTTCACAGGGCTGCCGTGATACAGGAATTCAGGCGCGTTCTCCGGCGAACTACAAGGCGTCCGCAGAGATGAGTCATCCCCCTTGCCATCCGGCTTGCGATACCCTAGCAGCACGCGAGCGACTCCCCCTATCCATGAGTCACCAGAGCCATCTGCCTCGGTCCCCTGTCTCGGTTCCCGCGATTCTCCTGACGACGCTGAAGCTATTCGAGTCCATCATGCTGTCACCTGCCAGACGCCCTCCCATACCGTGCCATTGCCATGGCGAGATGCTCATGCCATGTGATATGCTCATGCCATCCTGAAGCTGAAATGCCACTGCAGTACGGAGGTGGACCCGTGGACCTGTATGACCGTAGAGAAGGGGGCTCCACCAGGGAGGAGAGGGTGAGGATGTCTGACGGTGGCCGGATAGTGATCCCTCAACAGTTCCGCGAGGCGATGGGTGTTAAGCCCGGAGACGACCTGGTCTTGCGGATGGAGGACAACTGCCTCAGGGTCTATACCCTCACCGAGGCAGTGAGGCAGTCTCAGGCGATCGTCAGACGCTATGTTGCCAGTGATCGGTCCCTGGCAGGCGAACTCATAAGGGACAGGAAACGGGAGGCAGAGCATGAGTAGCCCCTGTGTCCTTGATGCCTCCGCTGTCCTGGCGCTTCTGAATGACGAGCCCGGCGCCGGCGTAGTGCAGCAGGCTCTGTTATCAGGGGCGTTCATCAGCTCCGTCAACCTGGCCGAGGTGGTCGGCAAACTTGTCGAGGTGGGCATGAGTCCGGACGAAACCCGTCAGGCTGTCGGCGGGCTGGGACTGGGCATAAAGGAATTCGATTCTATTCAGGGCTACGAAGCCGGGTTTCTGCGCCGGCGAACTGCGGAAATGGGCCTTTCACTGGGCGACCGGGCCTGCATGGCGCTGGCAATAGCCATGACTCTTCCGATTCTCACCGCAGATCGTTCCTGGCTGAAAGCCGACCTGCCGGTTGAGGTGCAAGTCCTGCGTTGAAGGCATCGCTCCTGGATTCCGTTGACACCCGAACGCCCATTCGATAGGATGTCCCAGGACTGAACTGACGCCTGCGTGGGTGTTAGGAGGCGTTTATGACATGGAGAACGGGAAACAGGGCGGCAACAGCCTTGCGGACGAAGTCCTCACAGTCGTCGCGGTGATTCCCCGGGGCAAGGTCGCCACGTACGGGCAGATAGCCGATCTGGCTGGGCATCCGGGAGCGTCGCGGAGCGTCGGGCGTGCCCTCCAGACAGGGCACCACAGAGCGGACTTCCCCAGGCACCGGGTCGTGAACAGCTCGGGACGCACTGCCCCGGGTTGGGGTGCTCAGAGAGACCTGCTCGAGGCTGAGGGAGTCACGTTCAAAGAGAACGGCTGCGTGGACATGGCAAAGCACGCCTGGTCAGGCCCGAGTGGGACCTGACAGCGAAAGGGGAGTCGCTGATGCCGGAACTGCCCGAAATGGCGAATCTGGCCCGACAGATGAACCGGGAACTGAAGGGAAAGGTTGTCGCGGGCGTCGAGGTCCGGCAGCCCAAGGTGCTGAACGGCCCGGAGGAGCAGTTCCGGGGCTTGGTGCTGGGAAAGGCGTTCGACGCCGTCCGCTCCAAGGGCAAGTGGGTCATGGCCGAGCTCCTGCCTGACGCCCATTTCCTCCTTAGCCTCGGTATGGGCGGGGAGGCGTTGTACCACCGCGCGGGTGAAGTCCTTCCCGAGCGTTACCAGGTGAAATTCACGTTCTCGGACGGCGATTCCCTTACCATCAACTTCTGGTGGTTCGGATACGCCCATGCCGTGCGCGCCGCTGATCTGGGAGCGCACAGGATGACGGCTGAACTCGGCCTCTCGCCGCTCGACGACTCCGAGTTCACCTACGACGCGTTCACGGCGGTATTGGAGGGCAGGAAGGGCGGCATCAAGTCTTTCCTGATGGACCAGAAGAACATCGCGGGGATCGGGAATGTCTACATACAGGAGATCCTGTGGAACGCGCGGCTCCACCCGAACCGCCGGATAACCGACATCGAGCCCGCACAGATGCAAGTGCTGTTCAAGGAGATCCGCGATACCCTGCGCAAGGCGACCGACCTGGGCGGACTCATCTACGAGAGGGACCTCTATAACCAGAAAGGCCGGTACGAGATCTACTACCTGGGCGCTGCCGACGGCAAGGCAGTGTGCCCTATGTGTGGCGCGAAAATAGAGAAGCTCAAGAGCGCCGGGACGCCGTCCTACATCTGCCCCACCTGCCAGAAATGACCTGGGGCAGGTGTAGATTCATCTAAGCCCTCCAGGGTCACCAAGTCATGGGAGCGCCTTTTCACCTCCACCTAAAGTGGGCCACCAGGTCGCTCATGGAATTAACAAACCCGTGCGCCACCATCGTGGATGTGACGCTCCGAGACCGCCACAGAAGGAGGCTGAGAAGCGCCGCCGCCGCGGGTACCGTGAACCAGAATGATACAGGCAATTTCGGGAAGTAGTAGAAGTGCCCAAGCCAGAACAACACCACCTGGAGAATCGTTATCTTCAGATCGGACCACTTCCTGTCTCGCAGATATCCCCACAAGAAACCTCTCAATACGGGTTCTTCCAGCGTGGCAGCCCTTGTGAACTGGGTTACAAAGGCGGCTGCCAGAGCCCGGAAGGAGGCAGGAGACAGCTGTACCCCCGGAGGGATGACCATCGGCTGGTATACCTTCTGGAGGTATCCGTTTATAGCCCCGAAGGCGATCCCTGCGCCGGCACCCATGGCTACCCAGGTCATTACGCGCTTATCGGGCCTGGGGAACCTCCAGCGGACAGAGAGAAGGGCCACAAGAAGCGCGACAGCCACTGCCATCTCGAACCATCTGAACTTGTAGTACCGCCAGGGCATCCTCCGCAGGGGCACTGCGAGGGCGGGTTCCAGGAAGGGTGCCAGGATGAAGAGGGCGACCGTCTCGCTTCCGAAGAAGTAGCGCTTCAGATTGTCCCGCTCCCACCAGATCGTAATACCTGTCAGCAGGTAAGTGAGGTAGACAAAAGCGCTGTTGATCCACGGAGGCTTCGGAGTCAACATCGAGACTATGGTCAGAAACGGAAAGCGGACTATGAGAAGCAGCGCCAGCAGGATCAAGAAAACCGTCCGGCCTGCTCTCTGGCCGCGATGAAAGCTATCTTCCTCCACGCACAACACCTCCAGTAGCTCGTCCCATGAGGGTTCTGCGTCTGGAATTCGTTTCCTCCTGGATCTGGAAGGATGGGAGCGACCGAGGTGAAGGAACCATGGATGCAGGTGCCGGTCCTTTCAGGGAGAACCTATCTCAGGCACAGTCCGTCTAGGAGGCGTTACCATGAAGGCGCTCATTCTCGCAGCCGGAAAAGGCACCAGGCTCCGCCCGCTGACTTACACCACTGCGAAACACCTTCTGCCGGTGGCGAACAAGCCGATCATCTCCTTTGTGATTGAGCAGATAGCCCTCGCAGGGATTTGGGAGGTCGGCCTGGTCGTTTCACCGGAGAATGCTGACCTCATGAAGTCCGCCGTCGGGGACGGTTCCCGCTGGGGAGTCCGTATAACCTACATCATCCAGGAAAAACCCATGGGGCTGGCCCATGCGGTTGCCGTCTCCCAGGGGTTCCTCGGTCATGACAAGTTCCTTATGTTCCTCGGCGACAACCTCATCGAAGGCGGCGTCGCCCCCATGGTCGAGAAGTTCGAAAGAGGAGCGGCTGCTGCTGCGGTCGTCCTCAAGGAGGTCGAGGACCCTAGGCAATTCGGCGTGGCAGTCCTGGACAGGAAAGGACACCTCGAGAAGCTGATCGAGAAGCCCAAGGAACCCCCGTCAAACCTGGCGGTCGTCGGAGTTTACATGTTCTCCGAGCAGATCCACGAAGCCATCAAGAAGATCAAGCCCTCCTTCAGAGGAGAGCTGGAGATCACTGACGCCATCCAGGAACTCCTCAACATGGGCGAGACCGTTCAGGCCAAAGTGCTTGAAGGCTGGTGGCTGGACACGGGCAAGAAGGATGACATACTCGAGGCGAACCGCGTCGTGCTGGACGAATACGCCAAGAGGTCCGTCCAGGGCGACGTTAGTCCTGATTCCAAGATCACCGGGAGAGTCGAGGTAGCGAAGACCGCCAGGGTCGTGAAGAGTGTCATCAGAGGCCCTGCGGTGGTAGGCGACGGCGCCCTCATCGAGAACTGTTTCATAGGGCCGTACACGGCAGTCGGCTCCGGTAGCACCTTGAAGAACGTTATCATCGAGCACTCCGTCATACTCGAGGGCTGCAAACTGGAAGACGTGGGGCGCGTGGAGGACAGCCTGATAGGGCGCAACGCCAAGGTGACCAAGGCAACCGATGGCCGGCAGGCGCTCAGGCTAATGATAGGGGACGATTCGGAAGTACAGGTCTAGCCGTCCGGAAATCCTGAAAGGGGCAATGGACGTGAGCAGACCCTCTGCCCCGACTGAGTCGTCAGGTACCGGATCACTGCCCTAGCTGTTTGCTTCGAGAAACCGCAACACGTAGTGGGCAAAGGTCCGGAAGTCATCCAGCCTGTCCTGAAGGGCCGCATAGACCTCGCGCAGGTCTACCTCCAGGTACTCGTGGATGAGGATGTTCCGGAACCCTGCCATCGGGGCTATGCGGGCGGCAAAATCCGAAGGCAGTATCCTGCTCCTGCCGAGCTCGAGGAGAAGACTGCCGTAGTTATCGGGGACGGGCCCGCCCAGTGCAGCCACGATGTGCGCCGAAGCGTCGAGGAGGTTCTGAATGCACCTTTCGAGGCCCTTCTCCACTGCCCAGTAGATTTTCGGGTCCTCCGAAAACTGCTGGAAGGACACTGGTTTCAGGCTCTCCAAGATACGCAGCGACGAGGATATGTCCTCCAGGTGCTTCGTGACTCTCTCTCTGTCCAATCCAGGCACCACAGTTCCATCGCCTCCCCGCGCCGCTGCGGCAGATACGGACACTAGTCGAGTACAGTCCTGTACCGGGCCTCCTTTCCGAACGTGCCGTTTTCCAGGCTCCTTCTCATGTACTCGGCCGTCACCTTGCGAAGGTGTGCGGTATCCCAGTACCGCCGCCCCGCGTCTGTCACGAACGTGACCCTCTTCGCCTCATCTCTTGAGAGCACGACTTCCCCATCTCTGACGACTCTGTGCGTGAGCAGGACAGGAGACTGGTTCAAGACCACGAGGTCCACGTCGTTCCTGCTGAGACACTGGAGAAGCTCCGTCGCTAGAACGGCGCGATACCGTGTGTGGTCCGGGGCGGGAATGCTGTCATCGAGGAACACGGCTATATCGACATCACTGTCCGGCCTGGCCTCTGCGCGCGCCGTCGACCCAAAGACGTAAGCAAAAACGATTTCCGGTCTGGCGATAAGACAAGGCCGTACCGCGGTAGCGATATCTTCGAACGTGGCGGGAGGTTTCTTCACCATCACAGACACTCCCCTATGAACCCACTATACCAGGCTCTCCACCCCTGCGAAACTAGAAGCTCTTTACGACCTCGTCAACCATCGATCCGACGTAGGCGACGGCAGCACGGATCGGGTCGGGCTCGGTCATGTCGACACCGGCCATCTTTGCGAGGTCCAGCGGCTTCTTGGTGCCGCCGGCCTTGAGGACGTTCACCCATCTTTCTGCGGCGGGCGCGCCCTCTTCCTGGATAGCTTTTGCGACCGCAGTGCCGATGGTCAGGCCGGCCGAGTAGCTATACGGGTACAGGCCACGGTAGTAGTGAGACTGCCGCATCCAGACAAGCCTGGCGCAGTCGTCTATCTCGACCTCGCCGCCCCAGAACTCCTCCAGGATCTCACCCTGCACCTTGCACAGGACGGTGGCGGTGATCGGCTGTCCCTTTTCGGCCAAGGCGTATGTCCTGCGCTGGAGCTCCCCCTCGATGAGGTGGCGGACCATGTTGTGGTGGTAGGTCTTGAGGAACTGCATGATGAGCCAGCGCCGCGTGCGCACATCGGCGCTCTGCGAGAGGATGTAGTTCCCGACCAGCATCTCATTGGTGGTCGACGGCGCCTCGATGAAGAACATCGTCGGCCTGGTGTTCGCGAGACGCTGGTACCGCTGCGCCAGGACGCCCTGTCCCGCATGCCCGAGCTCGTGGGCGAGCGTCACCGCGTTACGGAGGCTGTTGCCCCAGGTCATAGAGATGTAGGGATGGATGCCGTAAACGGAGCTGCAGAAGGCACCGACCTGCTTGCCCACGTTGTCGGCCCGGTCGATCCAGCGGTTCTTCAGGCCGGTCGCGATGATGCCGGTGTATTCCGGCCCGAGCACCGAAAGCCCCTTGAGGATGATCTCTGCCCCTTCCTCGTAAGTTGTTTCGGGGTTGAAGTCGGGGTCCAGCGGCGCCTCGATGTCGGAGTACAGCATCTTGTCGAGTCCCAGGACCCTCTTGCGGAGCTGAGCGTACCGGCGCATGTGCGGCGCCAGTTCCGTGAGGATGACGTCGTGCAGGTTGTTGTAGATGTCAATCGTGACCTCTTGCCTGTCTAGCAGCATGTGGATGGCCGAGGGATACCCGCGGAGCCTGGCCATGACCACGTTCTTCTTGACCTCAGTGCCCCAGGTCGCGCCATAGGTGTTTTGATAGGGCTTCAGGATCCCGGCGTGCCCGTAGTGCGCGTTACGCCGGAGGACGGGGTCCGCGGCGCCTTCGTACCGGCCTAACGACATCGGCAGCTTGTTCGCCTTGCTATCCTCGACCGGCTCGAAGGGGATGTCGGCCGCCCTGGAACGCTCGTAGATCATCGAGGGGGCGTTCAAGACCTCGCCGAGCGCGGCGAGGACCATCTCGGTCTCCGGGCTCAGGCGGTGCGGCTTCTCCTCTATCCAGTGCTCGATGGTGATGCGGAAGGGTTCCAGGTCCGGCTCCTCCTTCAGATAGCCCTCAAGCGTGCCTTGTGGGAGTGCGAGGGCCTCCGACTGGATGAACGAGGTCTCGGCCCGGATGCGCGTGCCGAGGGCTCCGGCGCGCCCGGCCATCGCCTGGTTAACTGGGTTGGTGCCGTCCGACGAGTTGTTGAGGGAAGCGTAGGCGCTAACCTTGGCGAGGCGCTTGAGCAGGGCCTCCTCCGCTTCGAGACATTCCAATAGGACCTTGGCGCCCCCGTGCAGCCTGCCTTTGTACCTGGTGACCG
>Ga0315295_10000653_pt1 | contig 30048 bp, 29 predicted proteins | sample YL17G14_0_MG_FD_204453 | JGI IMG/M metagenome (GOLD analysis project Ga0315295, IMG submission 204453) | Sediment microbial communities from Yellowstone Lake, YNP, Wyoming, USA - YL17G14_0 | ecosystem: Environmental > Aquatic > Freshwater > Lake > Sediment | place: USA: Wyoming | collected... | reverse complement strand
GGGAATCCTACTCAATTTAGTTGGGGTCCATGAACCTTTTAGTAAATTTGAAAAGGGATGATCGGGGGATAATACGATGAGCAAGACCATACCTGAAGCACTGGCGGATTTTGACGAAGATTTTGTCCTGGAGCAGGTTCGGCAGCGGCTGGATAAAGGGGAGGAGCCCATGCGGCTCGTGCGCGAGCTGCAAGAGGGAATGAACCGGATCGGGGAACGCTTTAAAAGTCAGCAGTATTTCCTCAGCGAGCTCATGATGTCGGCCGACCTTTTTGCCCAGGCCATGAAGCTCATAGAGCCCCGATTAACAGGAACCGTTCAGCAGTCCTTGGGCAAGATCGTGATTGGAACCGCCAAAGGGGATATCCATGACATCGGCAAAACCATTTTCTGCAATGTGGCCAGGGGCGCCGGCTTCGAGGTTCACGACCTGGGTGTAGATGTCCCGGTGGAGCGGTTCTTAAAGGCCATTGCCGAGATAAAACCCCAAATCGTCGCCTTCTCGACCTTGATCACTCCCTCTTTTCAGCCCATGAAACAGGTGGTCGATGCGCTGGTCCAGAAAGGGGAGAGGGAGAAAGTCAAAATTATTATCGGCGGGGGGGTGGTTACGGAGACCGTGAGGAAATACGTGGGGGCAGACGCCCAGACCAATGATGCTCTTGAAGGGCTGGACTTTTGTAAGAAATTTGCGAGCGGTTGAAGTTGGACCGTATGGATCCTTTATTTATCGAGAGGAGATGAGTCCGCCATGCTGAAAGAAACAATGACCGCCAGGGAGAGAATGGAAGCAGCGGTGAAGCTGGAGCGCCTCGACCGGATTCCCTGTGCGCCGCTGATGGATATCTACTTCCCGTCGAGGCATAAGGGATGGTCGACGGCCGAAGGCCTGAGTAATATGCGCAAAGGGTTTCAGGCCATCGCTGACGTTTTCGAGGAGTTAGGGGGGTGGGACGGGATGCTCCTGCCTGGATACAGCCTGCCCGTGACCCCTCATCTCCATTCCGGAATTGCGCCCGGGAAAAGAGTATTTCCCGGTAAGGAACTGGGCAAGAACGATCTTACGCAATACGACGAGCAGGTGGTTTTGACCCACGATGATTATGAGCAAATCGTCAACCTGGGGTGGAATGGGTTTCTTGAGAAAAATCGGGAGCGCTTTAATCCCCTGCCAGCGGAACGGATTATCGGATGGGCGCAAAACCAGATGGAGCAGTACAAATATGAAATTGAGTTCTGGAAGACCCGCGGGGTCCGCACTCTCTCCGGAGCCCTGACCCACTCGCCCTTGATGATTCTTTCCATTACCCGAAGTTTGCTGGAGATGACCAAGGACATCTATCGGATTCCAGACAAAGTGGAAGCGGTGATGGACGCCATGGTCGATGACCTGATTGCCGATGCGATTGAGGCGGCCAGAATAAGCGGGGAACCCGGGGTGATGCTGGTCATGGAGCGGGGCGGGGGGTTCTACTATTCGCTGAAGATCTATGAACGCTTTGAATACCCCTATATGAAAAAGATGGTAGAGGCATTTGCCAGAGAAGGGCTCATCACGGTTATGCACCTGGACCAGGACTATACCCTGAACCTGCCCTATTTCAAAGATTTGCCGCCCAAAATGGTGGTCTGCGAATTGGATAGCACGACGGACATTTTCAAAGCGAAGGAGATCCTGAAAGGGCATATGTGCATCGCCGGGGATGTTCCGGCCGCTCTGACTTCCCTGGGCACTCCGGAGGAGGTGGAGGCGTATTGCCGGAAGCTGATCGACGTGGTGGGGGAGGGGGGCGGTTTTATATTGAGTTCGGGATGCACGGTCCCCGTGGACTGCAAAATCGAGAATCTGGCAGCGATGGTAAAGACTGCTAAGACCTATAACCCACCCTAACCGAGGTGCCGATGGTAAGGAGAAGGGGGAAAGGCAAAGCACCCTTAGGGGTTATTCTGCCGGCTTTCTAAAAATCCATAATCAGGAGGGAGAGATGAAAAGGGAATTAACGGTTGTATACGTGGCGTTTTTAGTCATTCTGTTGGCTATGTTTGTCTGCGGGCCAGCAGGAGCCCAACAGAAAGGAAAAGCCATAAAGATCGGAGTCCTCGGACCAATGAGTCATGTGTCCGGAAAGTATATCACCTGGTCGATCGAGATGGCCGCGGAGGAAATCAATGAAGCAGGGGGTGTATCCGTTGCCGGGGTGAAAAGGCCGGTAGAGCTGGTGAAGGTCGACACGAATGAACTCCAGTCCGTTCCGGACGCGGCATCGGCAGTGGAAAGGGCCATTACCGTGGACAAGGTAGACTTTCTGATCGGGGCCTGGCGGTCCGAAGCGGTGTTGGCGATGCAGGACGTCGCCATGGACTATAAAAAGATTATGATCACGGAAGCGGCCCATCCGAGCATCTCTAAACTCAACTTCCTTTAAAAAATACATTAAAAATGAAACTATCATATTGACTTTGCTATGCATTTATGTTTTTGATGCCCTAAAAATGTACCCATGTAAGTTATTATTTTTCTCGCCACGCCCCAATTTTTTAGGTTCTTTCTGAGGGATTGGGAAGGAAGTTCTCCACAGCTCCCTTCGCTCACCTGTTTATTGGGAAACGTCGCTTCGGGGCTATGGATAACTTCCTATCTAAAAATGTTATTCGCTTCCTACTGCTTATGGATCTACCTACTTTCTTCGGACCTCCCCTGCTTTCCCAAAAAAGGGCTTCCCCTGAAAAAAATCTTGACATATATCTTACGTTTCTATATATGTAAGATATGAACCCGAAACAAGCTCTCCTCAGCCGCCGCAAACAAATCGTCCAACAACTCCCACCCCTCAGCGAAGTCATCCGAGGCTCCCTCATCGAGCGACGAATTCGTTGCGGCAAACCCAACTGCCACTGTGCCCAGGCAGAAGGGCACCGCACCTGGTATCTGACAGTCAGCTTTGCCCGAGGCCGAACCGAACAAGTTACCGTACCGGAACCATGGGTCCCTTACATTCAACAATGGGTTAAAAATTACGAGCATTGGTGGACGAGCCTGGAGGAAGTATCGGCAATCAACCGGGAGCTATTGCGCAGACGATGGCTGGACTCCAAGCCTCTCTCCAAACCTCGCCGTTAGAATCTGGGGCCATCGGGTCTGCCCCCGTTTCCCATCTTCTGGGACCATACCAGATCCGCCCGCTGGTAGAACGATTCTTTGACTGCCTCCATCGGCCCGTGCGGAAGAACCTGGTCCTTCTGGTCAGTGCCTTTATCACCCTCACGGCCGCTTTGCGGTCTGGCTATGGGCAACTGACCTTAGCCTCTGTGGCCCGAGCTCTACCTTTAGGGACCTCCTTTAAAGACCGGTATAAACGGTTGAATCGTTTTCTGGACAACTCCTTCTTCGACCCCCAAGGTTTGACCGAAGGCCTCTTCGCCCTCCTTTTGGGAATGGCCTCCTGCCCAACGACGATCCCTGTGGTTCTCGACCAGAGCACCATCGGAGCGGCGCAGCTCCTGTTGGCCGGGATCCCTCAGGCCGGACGCATTCTCCCCCTAGCCCTCTGGGTCTTCACCTACGGGGATATTCAAAACCAACCCGATCGGGTCAAGAGCCAAAACTTCCTGGAGCACCTCTTTATCCTCCGCCTGCTGGAAGCCGCCCCGGAATGCTGGACCCTCTGCTTCCTCCTCGCCCCGAGGGTACGCTCGGGTCAGCCTGGCCCTAGAACTCCTCCGTCAACCCCGCGTCTCCTTTATCCTGCGGACCCAAAAGAAGGTCATCATCTGGCGGAAAAAACAGGGCCGCTGGCGTAAATGCTCCATCGGCCATTTACCTCTCCACTATGGACAACCCCGCCGCCTGGAGCGCATTCTGTACCGGGAAAAACATTCCATCGAACTCGACCTGATCATTTATTACGAACCTGGATTCAAGGAACCCTGGTACTTACTCGTTCCGCCAGGCTCCGCCCAGTGGCTGCCCACCTTAGAAGTCATCGCCCTCTATCGCCGCCGCATGTCCATCGAACAAGGCTTTCGCGATTTCAAAACCCATTTGGGAGTTCGAGGATTGCAACTCCAAGTCCGGATTCCCGAGCGAGTCCAACGCCTCCTGCAAGCCTTCACCCTTGCCTATGCCCTTATTGTGTCCTTAGGGATGACCCCGGTGGCCCAGATGGCTCGACGACGACTCGAAGATCCTCGCATCACGGCCCGACACGCCACGACGAAAATCCTTTCCGCCCGAACGGTGGCCGCACTCCTTCTCTGCGGCCTGTGTGGAGAATTACTCCTTTCTCTCCAAGCCACCCTCCATCAACTTATCGCCTACACTCTCGCCGGCCAAGGCCTGTATTATCTCCCCCAATTCCTCTAAGGAATGCAAACTCCCCTCTACCAACGATCTTCCATTGCTCAAGGTTTTTTTTGCTAAAACTCTCCCTCTTCTGCAGAACTTTCTTGCCCGGAAATATACCCAAGCGCATTCTCTGCATGGACCAGGACCTTGTCCGCGGATCCGACCATCTCTAGCAATTCCGCTCCCAATTCCTTTCGGGACAAGGGCGAAAGGTTAGTTGGGTTCCCGTCGAACCAGCCTACATAACTGTCATAGATGGCCCGGGCCGAATACGGAATGCATCCATAATACGGTTGCAGATCTGGGAGTCCGGCAAGATTTGGCGGAAGCACGGCGGCTGCGATGATGGACTCTACGGAATTGCCATTCTGGATCCCCTTCAGAACAGTATTGTGAACGTGGAGAATCGCGTCTCGGTAATTCCCGAGCACCTCCTTGATCACCCCCTTTCCCTGGATAGGAGCCCCGTGACATGGAACCAGGAACTCCGGTTCCAGGGCGATCACCTTGTCCTGGGGCGTCGCCCAATGCATGGCCGGCCGGTACGATGTGCCGCGAATGGTATAGGGATTGGGAAAAGAGGCGTAATAATTGTCGGCACAACACACGAACTGCAGCTCAGGGACATCAACCATAATCTGATCTGGGGTTTCGCCCGGTGCGGGAAACAAATTGGAGGTAAGGCTGCAAAGTCGGAACGAGTGCTTGTCCCTGAATGTGACCGTCGGCCAGAAAAAGTCCTCGGGTTTGAGGACCTCCCACATCAGATGACTGGCCCCCGGAACGGGGAATGCAGTCGCCATGGGAATGCGCTCGGATGGCATGATAAGACCGAAGATGGCCCCAGCTCGCATGGCTGCCGTCTCTTCTCGGCTTGCATGGAGTTTGAACTCCTTCATGAAATCTTCTTGGGCGTACACTGGAGTGCCGGGTTCGAAGAACACCTTGGTTCCTTTAATGTGGTCCCCATGATAATGGGTGTAAATAACTCCTTTCAGGGGCTTATCCGTTATCTTACAAAACTCTCCCATGATCGGCTGCGCCACCTTCCTGTTCTCCGTTGTGTCGATGATGACGATCCCTTCCTGCGTCTCCACCATGATCATGTTGCCTAGGTGTTAGGAGGCATAGGGTTTAGGCGAATCGCTTTATTATCCATCGTAATGGGTTCTTTCGGCCTGCCTGCATATCTGAGAAGGAGGCCTAAGTAGAAATGGGCTGCAGCCGAATTGGGTTCGATGGCAGTGGCCCGATCGCACTCCGCTATTCCTCGATCATGCTGCCTCATCCAAGTATAGAGCCAACCCAGTAAACTGTGTGCCAAAGCCAGGGGGTCATCAAGAGTGAGGGCTTTCTCTGCTGGTTCAATTCCTTTGGCATACGAATCCGGGGGGACTTACTCAAGCCAAGTGGGACCTCCATCGAGTATGTTAGAGCAAAAAGAGTATAGGCTGCTCCGTATTTGGGATCGAGGGAAAGGGCCTCCTCTGCCAAACGCCGGGCCAAAACATTTACAGCGGAACCCACCTTCTTCCGCTACCGCTGTGTAAGAGCATTTTTCGCTTGGGGAAATCAAGGAAGCGATCAAGGTCAAGGCAGTCCTTCTATTTTGATCTGGAATTATATCCGAAATAATGTGCATTGCAGCTTATTCGTCATCCCCAGGTCGCGGGTTCAACCCTATCGCCGGCTCCAGTAAACATAAGGGTTTCTGGTACTTATTCCAGGAACCCTTTTTTACGTACCCGGGCAAACCTGAGTAAAATCGGGGCGTTTTGCCAGCAAAATTTAGGCAGTTGCGAGAGGTGGGTGGTGTGGACGAGTTATAAAGTGAGCTGCCAGGGCTCCAGATGGGGGACTGGACCAAAGGGGGGTGAACACCCCTGGCTCCCCTCCCTTAAAAAATTTACTTGACATAAAAATTTATAGTGTGTTTAAATACTTTACCTACAATCAAAATACTAGACTCGTCATAAAATTCTTTCATTTTCAATTATGTAAAAAAGATGATCTCCCTCGGCCAGCTGGCCAAGAGCAACGCCGAGCTGGTGGAGAAGATGGTTCGGATTTTGGGTGAGTTTTCCCTGGCGCCGGCGACGCCGGACGAGGCGCGGGAACCTCTGGGTATTAAAAAGTGATCGCATAGAGGGATCTTCGCCCGGGCGTGGGGGGAGGGGTGGGGCCTGCCCGGCCTGCCGGCCGGGAGCCTGTGTTTCCAACGGCTAAGGACACAAGGAGGTTCAGGTCTATGATGGATTGGATCGAGCAGACCGAGGACATGGTTTACAAGGGTCGGATCAAGGTCCCCTATACATGGTGGGTCGGCGAGACCAGCTCTCATTTTTTCGCCACCCTGCGGGATGAAAAAAAGCTGATGGGGACGTTCTGCTCCAAGTGCGACATGGTTTTCATGCCCCCGCGCAAGAACTGCGGCCGCTGTTTCAACCAGGAACTGTCCTGGAAGGAGGTGGCCGACGAGGGCACGCTCCTGACCTACACGGTGCCGGCCTACGAGGCCGACATTCACCCGATGAAGCCTCCCTTCGCCTTCGGCATCATCAAGCTGGACGGGGCGGATACGGGGCTGACCCACATCGTGACCGGCTTTGGAGCGGGGCAGCTCAAAGCCGGGCTTCGTGTCAAGGCCGTGTTCAAGGAAGACCGCGACGGTCACATCCTGGACATCCGCCACTTCCAGCCGGTTTGATCGGCCGGTGGGCTAACCTTCGGGATTGGAGAGTGAACCATGGATAAAGTGGGAATTGTCGGGGTCGGCCAGACCAAATACGAACGCAGGAAGGTCGGCGAGACCTTTTTCGACATGATTTATGAAGTCACGGTCAAGGCCCTGGACGACGCGGGTCTGACCATCGATGACATCGACAACGTGGTCACGGTTTCCAACGACTTCTGGGACGGCCGGACGATTTCGAGCATGGCCGTTCAGGACGCCTGCGGCTCCCGCCACAAGGACATTTCCACCGTGGAGGGCGACGGGGTGTATGGGGCCTTTTACGGGGCCATGCGGGTCCTGTCCGGCTCTTTCGGCACGACCCTGGTCGTGGCCCACAATAAGTGCTCCCAGAGCCGGATGAACCAGATCACCAACGCCATGTTCGACCCGATCTACACGCGGGCCCTGGGTCTGGACGCGGTGACCTCTTCAGCCATGCAGGCCCGGGCCTATATGGACGCCTTCGGTGTCACAGCCGAGCAGTTGGCCAAGGTCTCGGTCAAGAACCACAGGAACGCGAAAAACAACCCCTTGGCCCAGATCGCCCTGGACCTGACCGTAGAAGACGTCTTGAAGTCCCGGATGCTGGCCGATCCTCTCCATCTGCTGGACGCTTCGCCCATAACGGATGGGGCGGCGGCCGTGCTCTGGGCCAACGAGACGGCGGCCCGGAAGGCCAAAAAGGAGCCGGTCTGGCTGAAGGGCGTCGGCCATATGAGCGATGCCTATCACCTGGGCGACCGTGACTTGGCCCGTTCGCCGGCCCTGATCGGCGCGGCCCAAAAGGCTTATGCCATGGCCGGTATCGCCGACCCGCTCAAGCAGCTGGACGTAGCCGAGGTATCCGATGTGTTCAGCTACATGGAACTGATGTGGTACGAGGGTCTGGGTTTCTGCCCCGAAGGCGGGGGCGGCAGACTGATCGACTCCGGCGCAACGGAGATGGGCGGCGACCTGCCGGTCAACCCCTCGGGCGGCTGCCTTTCGGCCAACCCCGTTCTGGTGGCCGGACTGGCCCGCCTGATCGAGTGCGTGCTCCAGGTGCGCGGGGAGGCGAACGCCCGCCAGGTTCAAGGCTGTTCCACGGCCCTGGCCCATGGCATCAACGGGCCATGCGGACAGAGCCACTGCGTCATGGTCATCGGCAAGTAAGGAGGACAGACAATGGGTAAACGCGTAGCGATCGTCGGCACGGGTCAGACCAAAGGCAGCAGCGGCCGCAAGGACGTCAACGGTCAGGAGATGATCAACGAGGCCGTGCTGAAGGCCCTGACGGACGCCGAGCTGACCAGGGACGATATCGACGCCGTCATCATCGGCAACATGGACCACTTCGAAGGCATCAACTATGTGGATACCTGGAGCGTGGACGGTTCCGGCGGTTATATGAAACCGATCATGAAGGTCACCACGGGCGGCACCACGGGCACGACCGTTGCCATGGCTGCCTACTATCACGTGGCTTCGGGCATGTTCGACAAGGTCCTGGCCATCGGCTGGGAAAAGAACTCGGAATCGGACACTACCGGCGCCATCATCACGGCCTTTGAACCCATTGTCGACCGGCCGACCTTCGCCGGCGCGGTGGGCGGCCTGGCCATCATGGCCAACCGGTACATGCATGAATTTGGGGCCACCCAGGAAGACGCGGCCTATGTGGCCGTGCGGGACCGGCGGCACGCCCTGAACAACCCCAACGCGCACCTGCAGATCGACATCACCATCGAGGACGTCATGAAATCGCCCATGATCGCCTGGCCGATCAAGTATCTGGACATGTGTCCCCGGACCGACGCGGCCTGCGCCGTGATCTTCGCCTCCGAGGATTACGCGGAGAAAATCTGTCCCAGGCCGGCCTGGATTCTTGGCATCAACAACCGCCACAACTTCACCTTTCTCGGGGACTGTGCCTTGGGGACCCTGCTCAGCCTGGAGGATGCGGTTCAGGCCCTCTACCCCAGGATCGGGATCACCGAGCCTCTCAAACAGTTCGACGTCATGGAGCTGTACCTGCCCACCTCCTTCGCCGGCGTGCAGTGGATCGAGGCTTTGGGATTGTGTCCCAAAGGCGGCGGCCCGGAATTGATCAACAGCGGGGCCACCGACATGGGCGGCGAGTGTCCCATCAATCCGTCCGGCGGCGTGCTCTCGAGCAATCCCATCGGCGCCACCGGACTCCTGCGGGTCGCGGAAAGCGCCCTGCAGATCATGGGACGGGCGGACAAACGGCAGGTCCCGGACGCCAAGATGGCCCTGGTCAGCGGCTTCGGCGGATGCAACTGGTCCGACCTGATGGCCCTCGGGGCCAAAAAACCGGACTGATCGGACGAACGGCGAAAGGAGGTCAACAGACATGGAAGAGATCAAGAAAAAAGAGCTTCTTTCCGTATATTCAGGCGAGGCGGAACAGCCCTTCGAATGGTCGGCCGGCAAGTACGTGTCCCGTTTTCTCATGGAGATGCGGGACAACAAGACGCTGGTCGGCAGCAAATGTCCTAAGTGTAACAAGGTCCTGGTCCCCCCCCGACGCGTCTGCGGTGACTGCTTCGTGCAGATGGACGAAATCGTCAAACTCAGCGGCAAGGGGAGCCTCTATTCCTTCACCGTGGTCAACTTCGGCTTTGTCGACCCGGACACCGGCCTCAAGCGGCCCGTGCCCTACACCTGCGCCTACATCACCCTGGACGGCACCAACTGCACTTACGCCCATTACCTTTCCGAGACCGACCCTGCAAAGATCAGCATCGGCATGCGGGTGCAGCCGGTCTGGGAGGAAAACCGGAGGGGACACCTGTTGGACATCAAGCATTTCGAACCCATAGACGAGTAACACGGGACAGCCGGGCGGATGGTAAGGCGGCGTCCCCGCTTTCTGAGCGGAGACGGGGACGTCGGTCCTGAACGATCTTGTGGCCGATCTTGAAATGAAAAATGGGCTTTTCCATTTAACTCATGTTGACATTTCCAAGCCGAAAATTACCTCTCCCCTTTGTGGGAGAGGGTCAGGGTGAGGGGGATTGAAGCAGAGAATCCCCGGATCCTGAATACTTTTCACCCCCACCCTTCCCTCCCCCATCAAGGGGGAGGGAGAATGAACGCTTAAAAACCCCAAGGATCAAGCGGAATATCGTTCTCCATATCAACCAACGCCATCCACTTAATTCTTAAAGAGTGGGCCGGATGAACATGAGTCAAGTGGAAAAGCCCAAATGAAAAAATACAGGAGCAATCCGGATGGATTTTCAATTGACCGAAGAACAAAGAATGCTCCGGGATACCGTGGCCAGGTTCGTGCAGCAGGAAATCATCCCCATGGCTTCGGAGCTGGACGAGGAGGAGAAGTTTTCCTTCGAGATTTTCAAGGCCATGGGCGAGATCGGCCTTTTCGGCATATCCATACCCCCGGAGTACGGCGGCAGCGGGGCGGATTTCCTGTCGTGCGTGCTGGTCATGGAAGAGATAAACAAGGGCGATACGGGACTCGGCACCTCCTGGGGGGCCCACACCGTGCTGTGCACGGAAAACCTGCACCGCAACGGGACTGAGAAACAACGGCATAAGTACCTGCCCGACCTTGTCTCCGGTAAGAAGATCGGGGCCCTGGCCATCACCGAGCCCGAAGCCGGTTCGGACGCCATGTCCATGCGCACCCGGGCCAAGAAAAAAGGCGATCACTACATCCTGAACGGGAGCAAGATGTTCATCACCAATGGCCCGGTGGCGGACGTGGTGATCGTGTATGCCAAGACCGACCCGGATGCCGGCCCGCATGGCATTACAGCCTTTATTGTCGAGGACGGATTTCCCGGCTTTTCCAAGGGCAAGACCCTCGAGAAGCTGGGGGCCCGGAGTTCGCCCACTGGCGAGTTGATTTTCAACAACTGCGCGGTCCCGGTGGAAAACGTGCTGGGGGAAGTCAACCGGGGCGTCAAGGTTCTGATGAGCGGCCTGGACCGGGAGCGGATCGCTTTTTCCATCGCCCCCATCGGCTCGGGCCAGGCGGCCTTCGACCTGGCTTACCGGTACGCCCAGGAACGGGTTCAGTTCAACCGGCCCATCATCGGCTTCCAGGCCATGCAGGAGATTCTGGCCGAGATGGCGAGCGAGCTCCAAGCCGGTCGACTGATAGCCTACTGGGCGGCGACGCGGGCCGACCAGGGCGAGCGGGTCAGCCTCGAAGCCTCGTATGCAAAACTGTTCTGCTCCCAGGTCGGCATCCGGGCCGTGAGCAAAGCCATGGAGATTTTCGGCGGATACGGGTTTATCCGCGAGTTTCCGATCCAGCGGATCTACCGGGACATCAAGGGGATCGAGTTCGGGGCGGGGACAAGCCAGATCCAGCGCCAGATCATCCTTAAGGAACTTTTGAAGGGGGCGCAGGCTTTCCCCTTGTAATCGCCCCCCTTTCCAATCGCGAAATGTGGTGAAGGAACAGATAAAAGAAAGGGGGGACCATCAGGGTCACAATAAAGATTATAAATAAAGCTATAGTCCAGATAATTGATGGACTTTATATCAGCGAAACGGTCATAGTGTAGCGTCTGTGCCTTGCCGGTGAACTTTTTGAAGGCGGCCAAGACTTTTACGAACGATGCCCCCATTTACTTGGCGTTACGGGGGATGCCCGGCTTGGCTGCTTGGTATCAATGTCAACAGCAATCTCTATCAGGAAGGGAAAAGCGCATGCTCGAGCATTTAATGCCACCGATAAAAATCAAGTCTATGGAGTTGGCCAATCGTGTGGTCATGCCGCCGATGGGCACCCAACTGGGCAACAAGGACCCACGGTTGGCGACGCATTGCTGGCCTACATAAAGCGGCGGGCCCAGGGCGGAGCCGGACTGATTATCACGGAAGTAACCGCCGTGCATCCCAGTGGTACAGCTTCCCCGAAGCAGCCTGCTGCCTATGAGGACCGGTTTATTCCGGGCCTAAAAAAATTGGCCGATTGTGTCCACCAGGTAGGCGGCAAGGTGGCCATGCAACTTCACCATGCCGGCCGGGAAAGCTACTACCTGCTGCAAAAAGCTGAAGCAATTGCTCCTTCTGCGATCCCCAGCCCCTGCTTCGCCAGCCGGCCCGGGCGATGACCTTGGAAGAGATACAGGCGGTTGTCGCCTCGTTTGGTCAGGCCGCGGCCCGGGCCCGGGAAGCCGGGTTTGACGCGGTCGAGGTGCATGGAGCTCATGGCTATCTGGTAATGCAGTTTCTGTCTGCCCTGTCCAATCTGCGTCAGGATGAATACGGCGGTTCTGCGGGCAACCGGGCCCGGTTCGCCATCGAGGTTCTTTAGGCGGTGCGTTAAGCGGTGGGGGATGATTTCCCGGTGCTGCTGCGCATATCCGTGGAGGAATTCATACAAGGGGGATAGGCCGTAGAAGACATGCAGGCTATCCTTCCTGACTTGGTCAAGGCCGGAGCAGACGTTATTCACGCCTCGGTCGGGACATACGGAAGTCCTGGTTTGATCTTCTGTGCCCCCCCGGAGTATGCTCCCGGCTTCAATGCCTGGCGCGCACAAAAAGTTAAAGAAACGGTTGATGTTCCGGTTATCGCGGTCGGGCGTTTCACCGACCCGTTTTTAGCCGATGACATAATCGACCCGGGGACAAGCCGACTTAGTGGCCTTTGGGCGCCAGCACCTGGCCGATCCGGATTTCTTGATCAAGGCCAAGGAAGGCCGTGCGCATGAAATCCGTCAGTGCATAGCCTGCAATCAGGGTTGTATAGAGAGGGAGATCTTGGAAGGCCTCGCCATCCGTTGTGCCATTAATCCTGAAACAGGTCAGGAACTGATATATCCGAGCAGTCCGGCCCCAGAAAAACGCACGGTTTGGGCTATCGGCGCCGGACCAGCCGGTTTAACCGCTGCTTCCGAGGCCGCCCGGCTCGGTCATGAAGTAACCTTGATTGAAAAAGAAGAAAAGGCCGGTGGACAGCTTCGTTTTGCTGGTCTGGCTCCTCACAAAGAAGTCTATAAACTCAATAGATGCATAAGAATTTCATGAATTAATGGCTGGGCCCTTGCAGGCATAGGGGAAAAATGATTTTTGCGATGGTCACAGGACCTCACCCACAGTGGCCTTTGCCCCCCCACCCTAACCCTCCCCCTCGGAGGGAGGAGGGGAGGGTGGGGGTGATGTTTTCAATCTCTTCGGGTTGTATTCCCCGCCGCTTGCGGCGGGGTAGTTCATTTTTGCAATGTTTAGGTTTTGAGAAGAGCGAAAGGGGTTCCCTTGGCAATTATATATGGTCGACGTATCTTTTATATTCATATCTCAGGTGCGATACTTGCGAATATTCCTATGGTGTACGGTCTTGACCAAAACTGCCTGAGTCTTATTCGGGATGGAGATCATGTGAAGGTTGATGGAAATTTTGGATTTATTGAGGTGACAAGCCAGGTTTGAACAAGAATCAGCTTAGTTCTCCGGAGGACGACCGCCTTGTCAAAGTGGCCTTGGAGACCTCAACCGCAGTCGATAGACACGGTCGGAGGGATATGATGCGGATGGAGTTGATCTGCAGAGACTACACTACCGGTCTGCTATCTAAATGTAATGGTAGGGGTTTAGATGGGTTACTGGACCTGGGGCGGTGAACGTCCCCAACTCCCCTCCCTCAAAAAATTACTTGACATAAAAATTTACAATGCGTTAAGATATTTTACCTTCAATCAAAATAGTAGACTCATTATAAAATTATTCAAGACCATTTCTTAATCGCCTGCGGCTCTAAACCTATATAGCGACCTTTTGGAAGGGCTCAAAAAGGTCAGACTATCGAAGTGAAAGGAGGTGTCGGATAACCAAAGACTTTCCAGGGTCAATCGACTCAATCCCAAAAACATTGGAGGAGGTTGTCATGACAAGAAGGATTTTAATTATTTCTTTGGCTTTGCTGGTGACGCTGTCCCTTGGCGGGCAGGCCTTGGCCGGGGCCAAAGCGATCAAAATCGGCGCTTTAGGGCCCATGACCCATGTCTCGGGCAAGATGATTATACGCGGTCTTTCCATGGCCGCGGACGAAATCAACCAGGCTGGCGGGATCAGCATCGGCGGCGAGAAGCGGCCCATCGAACTGGTCCAGGTGGACACCAACGAGCTGCTTAGCGTGACCGACGCCGTGACGGCCTTGGAGCGGGCCATCACTGTGGACAAGGTCGATCTCCTGATGGGGGCTTGGCGTAGCGACTCGGTCCTGGCCATGCAGGACGTGGGCATGGATTACAAGAAGTTCATGCTCACCTTAGGGTCGGACGAATCCATTGGTAAGCGGGTCAAGAAGAATTATGACCGTTACAAGTACTGGTTCTCAATGTATACGACCAACATCGATTCGCAAAAGGTACTTTTCACTACTGTACCGCAGTTCAGGGACATGGTCAAAAAAGAGCTGGGGGTGGACAAAGTCAAGGTGGCCATTGTGCTCGACAAGGCCCTCTATGCGGAACCGTATGTCGAGATCTCTCAGAAAACCATAGAGGAAGCGGGTTGCAAGGTGGTGGGCCTGTGGCGGCCGTCCATGGTGGCCAAGGACTTGAGCGCCGAGCTGTTGGCCATTAAGGAAAGGGGGCCGCATCTTATCTATGCGTTCACTTCCGGGCCGTCCGGACTGGTATTGGCCAAGCAGTGGGCCGAGTACAAGATTCCGGCCGCCCTCATTGGCCTCATTCTCGAGGCGGGGCTCTCCACGTTTATGAAAAGCACCCTCGAGACCGGCAATTACATATCGACCTGGACGTTGATGGGCCGGGTCCCCATGACGGACAAGACCATACCTTTCTGGGACAAATTCGTAAAAACCTTCGATGTTTTTCCCGATTTTTTCGCCTCGTACCCGTACGACAACCTCCACCGCTTGAAGACGGCCATTGAACAGGCCGGTTCCCTCGATCCGGACAAGTTGATCAAGGCCATGGAAAAACTCGTGTATGTCGGCGCGGTCGGGACTTACAGGGTCATGGGCATGGATAAGGACACCCCCCATTTCTGCCCCGTCGGTTATGGAGCTCTGCACGGTGTAGCCATCCAATGGCAAGCGGGTCAATTCAAAGTCATCTGGCCGGCGGCCGACGGGTCATGGCATGGGGCCAAATACGAAGGTGTGGTCGCGCCACAGCTGCCGCCCCAGATGGTCGAGTACTGGAAAGGCAAAAAATAAGGGTTGAAGGAAAGGCGCACCCCCCGATCGGCTGGGGGGTGCACATTCCAGAGGGAAGTTTTTTGCCGGTCGTTCGCCGGCCGGTGGTCAACCCTCGACAAAGGGCAGAGGAATGCTACCCATCATTTTGATCAAAGGGGCCATGATCGGGGCGGTCTACGCCTCGCTGGCCGTGGGGTTCTCCCTGGTGTTCGGGGTGGCCAAGATCATCAACCTGGCTCACACCGCGTTTTTCATGCTGGCCGCGTACGCCATGTACGTTCTGGTCATGATGTACCGCTGGCCGGTTTCGGCCGCCGTGGGACTGCTGCTGATGGGGATGTCCATCCTGGCCGTTCTGGTCTATCTTCTGTTCCTGGACCGCATCCGGGAGCACGAGGGCGCGGTCATCCTGGTCACCGTGGCCTTGGGGATGGCCATCCAAGAGATCTTGCTTCTGATTTTCGAGAGTACCTTTCGGGCGGTGGAACCTTTCGTCCACGGCATCGTCGAACTCTTCGGGGTGACGGTGCCCAAACAGGAACTCCTGATTTTCGTGGTGACCATGGCCTGCCTGGCCGCCGTGTTGTTGTTCCTGTACCAGACCCGGCTGGGCCTGGCCCTGCGGGTCACGGCCCAGGACCGTGAGACGGCCAACCTGATGGGCATCAACGTCAAATGGGTCTGCCTGGTCAGCGTGGTCATGGCCGTGGTTCTGGCCGCCGTGTCAGGGGCCGTGGTTTCACCGACCCTGACCGTCGATCCATACATGTGGGCCCATCCGCTGGTCATGATATTCGCAGCCGTGATCCTGGGCGGCCTGGGCAGCGTCAAGGGCAGCTTCATCGGGGCCTTTATTTTGGGATACACGGAGGTGCTGGTCGTCTTCCTGGTCCCGACCGGGAGCTTCATCAAGGGCTCGGTGGCCATGCTGATCATGGTCGTCATCCTGGTGGTTCGTCCCGAGGGACTGTACGGCGTGGTATTCGAGGAAGAGAGATTATGAGATTCATCGGGCGCCAGTTCAGAAGAATCGACCAGGAAATCATGGCTATCCCCGGCCGTGCCATCGCCTTTTTCTTCCTGATCGCCATGTTCTTCATCCCTTTGGCGACGCGCGATCCCTACCTCATGAAAATCCTCATTTTCATGAACATCTTCGCCATCTACGCCGCCAGCTGGGACGTGCTGGGCGGGTTCACCGGCCAGTTCTGCATGGGCCACGGGGCCTTTTTCGGCGTGGCCGCCTACACCTCGGGCATCCTCAACCTCAAGCTCGGCCTGCCTGTCTGGGCCTGCATTCCCAGCGGCGCGGTCATGAGCGTCCTGGCCGGCCTGCTCATCGCCGTGCCATCCCTGCGGCTGCGGGGCGTGTACTTCGCCCTGGTCAGCCTGGCCTTTCCCATCATCCTGACCGGCATTGTGTACGCCTTTTCCGGCGTGACCGGCGGCGAGATGGGCCTCTCGGGCATCGAGGTCATTACCAGAAACCGAGTCGCCCTGTATTACATTACCCTGGCGGTCATGATCGCCTGTGTGCTGGCCATGAGGAAGCTGACCGATGCTAAGAGCAAGGTCTTTCGTTTGGGGATTGTCCTGAGAGCCATCCATGAGGATGAAGTCTCGGCCCGCTGCGTGGGCGTCAACACCATCCGGTACAAGCTCCTGGCTTTCAGCATCAGCGCCTTTTTCGCCGGCGTGGCCGGCGGGCTCTACGTTCACGTCCTGCGCATCGCCGGCCCGTCCAATCTGGAACTGATGTGGTCGTTCAACCCCATCATCTGGACCGCCTTCGGCGGCATGGGCACTATCGCCGGGTCGGTGGTCGGAGTCTTCATCCTGTATCCGGTCATGGAACTCCTGCGCTTCGTCCCCCACCTGCGGATCCTGATCTACGCCGGCATCATCATCGCCGTAATCATGCTCATGCCCGAAGGCATCGTCCACTGGGTTCGGGACAAGCTGGAAGAAGAATGCCCCCGCTGCAAACTAACCAACTCGGCTTTGCGCCGAGACTGCCGGGCCTGCGGTGCCCCGCTTCACGTCCAGATAAAAGCCAGTTTTAGCTCAGAATCGGAAGCAAGCACCGTTTCCGAGGAGGTGCCCTGATGTCCGTCTATCATGAAAAACCCTGGCTAAAATTCTATCCTCCGGGCACTCCGGCCGAAGTCGAAGTCCCGATTAAGTCCCTGCCCCAAGCCTTTGACGAGGCCGCGGCCAAATGGAAAAAAAAGACGGCCCTGATCTTCTACGGCCGCAAGATATCCTACGCCGAGCTCAAGGATCAAGTGGACCGGCTGGCCTGCGCCCTGACTGACCTGGGCATCAAGAAGGGCGACACCGTGGCCGTCCTGATGCTCAATTCGCCCCAGTACTTCATCGCCTATTACGGAGCCCTCAAGGCCGGGGCCAGGCTGACCCTGGTCAGCCCCATGTACGTTTCCCCGGAGGTCCGGCACCAGATCGAGGACAGCGGGGCCCAACACATCATCTGCCAGAACATCCTTTTCGACTCTGTGGAGAAATCCGGGGTGCGGCTCAAGAACGTCATCCTGACGGACATCGGCGAATACCTGCCCCGCTGGAAGCGCATCATGGGCAAAAGCGTGCTCGGTGCGGTCTACCAGAAAATGGCCTTGCCCTCTCCTCAGATTCTGCAGCGGGAAGGCGTCTACAACCTACAGGACCTGATCAAAAAATACCCGCCCCACCCGCCGGCCATCGAATGGAACCCGAAAGAGGACGTGGCCACCCTGCAGTACACCGGTGGCACCACTTCGCTGCCCAAGGCCGCGGTCCTGACCCATTACAACTACATCGCCAACGAAACGCAAATATTCTCTTTTATCAGCCACAAGGTCACCGAGGGTCAGGAGGTCATGGCTGCGTACATGCCCTTTTATCACGCTGCGGGCCAGATCAACATCACCCAGGGCATCATCCGCGGCTACACCATGGTCATTTCGGCCACGACCGACCTGGAGGACCTGCTCAACGACATCGAGGAGTTCAAGGTGACCCTCTTTGTTGGCGCGCCGACCATCTTCGAGTTTTTGAAGGACTATGAAAAAACGTACATCGTCAACTGGAAGCGAATGAAATACGTCATAGCCGGGGCCGATGCCCTGCTGCAGGACACGGCCATCGGCTTCGAGCGGCGGACCGGGGTCAAGGTCTGCGAAGGCTACGGCATGAGCGAGGCCGTGGCCGGGACCCATAACAATCCTCTGGACCGCATCAAGCTCGGCTCTTTCGGGGTGCCTTTGCCCTCGAACATGAGCGCCATTCTCGCCCTGGAACGGGATGAATACCTGGGGATCGGCGAGATCGGCGAAATCGCCGTCCAGGGGCCGTCCGTCATGAAAGGCTACTGGAAGGCGGAGAAGGCCAACCAGGAAAAATTCTGCCGCATCGGGGACGACGTCTGGATGCGGACCGGCGACCTGGGCCGGATGGACGAAGAAGGCTATTTCTATTTTTACGACCGCTGCCGGGACATGATCAAGTACAAAGGCCACGCCGTGTTCGCCACTGAGGTCGAGGACGTAATCAAGGGCCATCCCGGGGTCAAGGAGGTCGGGGTGGTCGGCATCAAGGACCCGGTGGCGGGGGAAGTGGTCAAAGCGGTGGTGGTGCTCGAAGGGGACGCCCGCGGCAAAATCTCGGAAGAGGACATCCAGGCCTACTGCCGGGGCAAGCTGGCCGCTTTCAAGATCCCGAAAATCGTGGCCTTCCGGGGAGAAATCCCCAAGACGGACGTGGGAAAGGTCTCCCGCCGCGAGTTGAGGGAGGATTTCTGACATGACCGCTCCACTGCTCGAAGTCCAGGGCCTGACCAAGCGATTCGGCGGCCTCACGGCCCTGCACGACGTGAGCTTCGAGGTGTACCCCGGAGAAATCGTGGCCCTGATCGGTCCCAATGGGGCCGGCAAGACGACGCTGCTGCGGCACCTGATGGGTGTGCTCAAACCCACGGCCGGAAAGGTCATTTACAAGGGGCAGGATATCACCGGCCGTCGGCCCTGGGACATTGTCAGCCGCGGACTGGTTGGCACCTTTCAGGTGGTCAAGCCCTTCAGGAACCTGCCCTGCGTCATGAACGTGGTGGTCGCCTCTCTGGTCAGCCGCAAGAAGAGAGGGGAGTGGACCAAGCGCATGGAGACCCGGGCCCGGGACGCTTTGGAGTTCGTAGGCATTGCCGACCTGGCTTTGGAGCGGGCGGCGGTGCTCTCCCACGGGGACCTCAAGCGCCTGGAGATCGCCAAGGCCATCGCCACCGAGCCCGAACTGATGCTGCTGGACGAACCTTTCGGCGGCTTGAACCCGGCGGAGACCGAGCTGATCGCCAATTCAATCCGACGGCTTCACAAGGGCGGTCGTTTCGGCCGGCTGCATTCGGAAGAGATGTCCATGGTCATCGTCGAACACAAGCTGGCTGACTTGATGCGCATTGTCGACCGGGTGGTAGTGCTCAACTTCGGTGAAGTCCTGATGATCGGCACGCCTCAGAAAGTCGTCAACGATCCCAAGGTTATCCAGGCATATATCGGCAAGGAGATCGTCTTCCATGCTTCTTGAGGTCAGAAACCTGACGGTGCACTACTACACGGCCATGGTGCTCAACGAGGCCAGTTTCTCGGTCGATGCCGGGGAACTGGTGGCCGTGGTCGGCCCCAATGGGGCCGGCAAGACCACCCTGCTTCGGGCCATCGCCGGCCTAACCCGCTGGGAGCGGGAGATCAACCGGGGCCGCCGGGCCATATTCAGCAATATCGTCACCACCGGGGAAGTCTATTTCGAGGGACGGCGCATCGACAACCTGCCGGCCCACAAAATCGCCCGCAGCGGCCTTATCGTCTGTCCGGAACGGGCCAAGCCCTTTGTCGAGCTGTCGGTCCTGGACAACCTCAAGGCTGGGGCCTTGTTCGCGGAGCGCAATGCTGTCGAGCGCAAGCTGGACATGGTTTTCGAGCTGTTTCCTATCCTGGCACAACGGCGCAAACAGGTTTCTGGCACGCTGTCCGGCGGGGAACGGGTCATGCTGGCCCTGGGACGGTCGATGATGACCGATCCCAAGCTCATGCTCATCGACGAACCATCCACCGGCCTGGCCCCCAGAACCAAGGAGGACCTGTACGCCAAGATCCAGGAAATCCGGAACATGGGCGTCAACTTGGTCATCGTCGAACAGGACATCGGGTTTGTCTTCAACATCAGCAGCCGCAACTACGTCATGTCCAAAGGAAAGATCATCGCCCAAGGTAGCGCGGACGAGTTGCTGGCCGACGAACGGATCAGAAAGATCTACCTGGGACTCTAATCCAGGCCAGGAGCCAGAAAGGTCAGGGACAGATCCGCAGACATTATCCCTTATCATGCAGCATTCTATGGTTTAGGTTTTGAGGTATTCAGTGGATCACGGACTCAGGAAAGGGCAATGGGGCTGATTTTATAGGAGCTTGGCAAGACATCGCCATTTGACAAAGAGCCAAAGCCCCACCTGCCCTGCTTGAGGCCTGCTCAAAAGGCAAAAAGCTGTTATCGGTGGACTGGGAACGAGACAATCGCAGTGCGTACCGTAAGATTCAAGTTAACCCCTAATTCAAGACAATGTTTCTCCTTCAAAAGAAGAGGGAAAAACAACGCATTCATGGAGGAAACTACGGCCGAACTAACCGACAATTTGATCCCTTCAACTCCTTACGAGGCCACTCCGGGAGCCAAAATGCTGTATCTCATCAAATGCAAACCATCGACATCCAGAGAGGAACTTGTCGCCCATTGGTTTGCAAACCACATGCCCTCGGTGATACAGGCGCAACATGAACGGGCGCTAAAAGGAAAGCCTCATGCTCGCCGATACATTGTCACGTTATACAATCCCAACAAGAAGGGGGAACACCATTGGGATGGCATGGCTCAGATGTGGTGGGACAGACCGCTGCCAAAGCCAGAGGTGCCGCACGGAACCGTACCTTCGGACTCGTTCCAACAGAAAATCGAACCTTATAGGCCTTGGGCCTCTAAAGAATATGTGGTGATGGACGGTTCATGGCATCTCAAGGTGGAGCCCCTTATTCTCAACGCGCCTTTCCCTTACACGCGTTCTGGTTTCTACAAAGTGAGCTCCCTCGCGAAGGTCAAAGAGGGCACAGACTTCGACAGGTTCTATTCCCATTGGTTGAACACACATGTATCTAATGTGAGTTCGATTATGGATAAGGTGGGAGGGTTCAGGTATGTTGTAAGCCACAGCATCGACCCGCAAGCGGAACTTTACGTGGGATGGCGGAATTATATTTCAACGATGAGTCAGCGTGGGCACAGTACAGAGAAGCCATCCAGCCAGATGACATCGAGGAATGGGTCGATACAGGAACCCTTGTGCTGGGAGGGAGAACTGAAATGATCGGCCTGCCTTGAAGCTTCCTTGGACAAATTCAGGGCGGCGTCTATCATAATCGTTAATCTGGGGGCTGCCAAAAAAAATCATCGATCCAATAAGGATGGATCACTGACTAGTCATGAATTAACCGATAGTAAGGAGGCTGAGTATGCAACCTGGAGATGATGAAAGGAAGTTTACCACCGAATCGGATATTCCCTTAAAAAAGTCCTATTCTCCAGAGGATATTGCTGGACTGGAATATGAAAGGGACCTGGGCGAGCCCGGTGGGGCTCCATATACGCGAGGGCCGTATCCTGATATGTATCGTTCCAAGCTGTGGAGAATATCGCAGCTCACGGGCAGCGGAAAAGTGGAGGATACCCGTGACCGGGTCATGTTCTCCCATGAGGCAGGAGGAGATTGGGTGGTTTTTGAGGTCGATCAGATCACTACCATCCATATGTGGGACCCTGACCACCCGGAGGTAGTCGCCCGCAAGGATGACGTCGGGTTGACCGGCAGCCCTATCCTGGGTTTGCCGGACTACGAGGTACTGCTCAAGCCTCTCCCCTTAGACAAGATATACTTTCATATGGGCGGCTCTCCCTGGACGAATTCCTGCGTCTATGCCGTTGCTGAAAAACGGGGCGTGCCCCTGACCGACCTGCATGGGACCGGACAGGGCGAGATGTTCCTGCCCTATCTCTCCACTCCCTTTAAGGACATGCCCCCGCCCAGTTGCCACCTCAGGAATAACTGTGACGTTGTGGAATTCAACGTACAAAACGTTCCCCACGTCGTCCCGATATCCTGTGCGGGCCACAACGCCCGCGCCAACGGCATTACCGCCTACGAGGAACTGGCCATCGTGCTGGCCTGGAACATAGATCACATCGAATACACCCTCAGAAGAGGGCGGCTGAAGATCGACGACTTCGCCCATGCCCTCGGCGGGGTGAATTACTCCATCGGTCGGGACTTCTTCGAGGAGATCGCCAAACTCAGGGCAGCCCGCAGAATGTGGTATAAACTCATGAAGGAGAGATACAAAGCCCAGGACCCCAAATCATTCAAGGTCAGAATTCATGGCTTCTCCGCGGATCGGGATTATACCCGCCAGCAGCCATTGATCAACATCGTCCGCAGCGCTTATCGGACCTTGGCTGCCGCACTGGGGGGATGCCAATCTCTGGGTATTGGCCCGTATGATGAAGCCATAACCACACCCTCCGAGGAAGCCCTGGTCATGGCCATCAGAACGCAACAGGTCATCCAGCACGAGAGCGGGGTGGCCAGCGTGGCCGACCCGCTGGCCGGTTCATACTATGTGGAATGGCTCACCAACGAACTGGAAGAACGTGCCTGGAAATACCTGCAAAAAATAGAGGATGCCGGTGGTCTGGTCAGGACCATGGAAACCGGGTGGCTTCACAGCGAAGCCACCAGAGGGGCGCTGGAACAGGAGAGGAGGCTGGAAAAGGGCGAAAAGAAATTAGTTGGCTACAACTGCTTTCAAACAGATGAAGAGGTGTTTGAAGTCAGGCCGCACCGGGCCTCCAGGGCCTGGGAAGAAGCTATGGCGCGCCTGGAAACCATGAAGCGCGAACGGGACAATACCCGGTTGACAAAAGCCCTGGACGAACTACGTCGGGTGGTGGCCAATCCCCAGGAAAATCAATTCCCGGCAATGATGGAAGCGGTCAGGGCTCACGCCACGGTAGGGGAAATAGGACAGGTCTATCGAGACATCTGGGGTATCTGGAATGCCCCGGTACCGGTTTAGTGGCCCAGGAGTGACACGGACCGCCGGGATGGGCACGACCTGTTCGGAGCATCCGAGATGGGTTTAGGAGTCAAATCCGGTCTGCCGTATACCGAAAAGCTACCGGCTTTTAGTGTGCCTGAAACGTCAATGAGTGCGTTCTACATAACCCGTTGCACGCGCGGATAGAAGGTGAGGGGACTAAATCTATGGATACCGCTAGGAAAAAGATCAGGGTTTTGCTGGCCAAGACCAGCCTGGACGGCCATTGGCGGGGAGTGGTAACTGTATCCTCAGCTTTTCGGGATGCCGGTATGGAAGTGGTCTATATCGGGCAGGCCACAGCGGCCCAGATTGCCCAAGCGGCGATACAAGAAGATGTTGATGTGCTCGGGTTAAACATCGGCGGACGTTTTGGCCATGTGGGGGAACTGATAAAGATGCTGAAAGAGAAGGATATGGAAGATATCCTAATTGTCGCTGGTGGCCCTCTCCTCAAGGAGGATATCCCCGAACTTAAGCAACTTGGTGTGGCTGAGGTTTTCCCATCCGGATCAAAAATCAAAGATATAGTCGATTACGTTTTGGAACATGCACCGCAAAAATACGTTGTTTAAAACAGTATCTGCTTTTATGTAAAATGGCTACACTTTAAGCTTTATTGCTGATGATATTATAAAGCCAGGAGCATGGAGTTTTATAAAATAATTAATAAAAACATGATGTTCATTACGGCCTTTGATCCGGTATGGGACCGTCCCACCTTCGCAGGGGCCGTTGGCGGACTGGCCCTGGAGGCCTCGCGATACATGGCCCTGACCGGGGCCACGCAGGAGGATGCGGCACGGGTGTCCGTTCGGGATCGGAGGCACGCCCTCAACAATCCCTATGCCCACCTGAGGGTCGAACTGACCGTGGAGGATATAATGAAGTCCCCCATGATCGCCTACCCCCTGAAGTACCTCGACATGTGCCCGAGGACGGATGGGGCCTGCGCGGTGGTCTTTGCCTCGGAGGACCACGCCCCCAAAATAACCCGAACTCCCGCCTGGATTTATGGGACGTCTGTTCGACATAACTATACCTACCTTGGGGACACGGACCTGAACAGGATGGGAACCCTTGAGGCCGCCTCCCAGGAGCTCTACGGGAAGCTCGGGATCAAGGAGCCCCTGAAGGAGTTCGATGTCATGGAGCTCTACCTTCCCTATTCCTTTGCCGGCCTGATCTGGATCGAGGCACTCGGCCTGGCAAAGATGGGGGAAGCCCCTCGGCTTGTATGGGATGGGGTGACCGATATGGGAGGGGAGTTGCCCATCAATTTTGAGCTTCGGGTTCGTGGATCCCGATACGGGAAAGGAGAGGCCCGTTCCTTACACCTATGCCTATATCCAGCTCGACGGGGCCGGCAGCCGATTTCCCCACTTCCTGAAGGAGACGGATCCGTCAAAACTTCGGGTGGGCATGAGGGTCCAGGCCGTGTTCGAGAAGGAAAGGAAGGGGCACCTTCTAGACATCCGACACTTTCGGACCATCGAGGGATGAGGGATTGCCAAAAACTATGCCAAACAAGAAGTATCCCCTCCCCTGCGCGTCCTAACCCCAGGACATTCTTGACGATGTCTGGATTACTGGGAAGTGCCGGATCAAGGACATGTAGACCATACCAACACCGGATGCCGGGCTGTGGACCTCGAATCGAGCGGCATGCCGGGAAAGGAGCCTTGAATGTTCACCAAGGTCAGCCACGTCGGCGTTGTGGTGCGGGATATCGAGGATGCGTTGGAGGCCTATACCAATATGCTTGGCCTCGACAAGCCGGTCCAAAGAATGGACCTGCCGGAACTCGGATTCAAGAACGCCATGCTCAAGATCGGTGACTTCGGCATCGAACTCATGGAAACCGCCTCGGCCGACCCTAATAACGAGTTCAACCGGTTTTTGGACCGCCATGGGGAAGGAGTCTATCACCTGTGCGTCATCGTCGACGATTTGGAGGCCCAGATCAAATCGTTGAAGGCCAAAGGAGCGGAGGTGCTCGAAGTCCCGCCCAGCCCGGCCATGCGGCTGAACCGGGCCTTCGTAAAACGCCGTTCGGCCAAGGGGGTCCTGATCGAAATGATCGATCAGCGCGAGTTCAATCTGCTGTCCGATGACCATTGACCGTTGCGATCGGTCCGACCAGCCGTTCGGAGGCCTATGATCTGGACGGAAGGTGCCAGGTGGAGATACCCAAATTCATGTGGCCTGAGCACATCCGCTTTGCGGAGGATCTGCCTGCACCCTGACCAACAAGGTGGAAAAATACAAGTTCAAGAAACAGATCATGATCGAGCTGGGCAAGGCCCAAAGGGACTGACCCGTCTGGAAAGCGAGGGAATCTAAATGTTGCTCGATGGGAAGGTCGCTTTGATCACCGGAGCTGCGCAAGGCATCGGTCGGGCCAGCGCCTTGGTCCTAGCCCGGGAGGGCGCAGATGTGGGGGTGGCTGATATCCAGCCGGAAGTGGAGGAGACATCCCGGCGCATCCGGGAGCTCAGTCGGCGGTCCGCAGCAGCGGTGATGGACGTGTCCAACCCGGATCAGGTCGGTCAAGGCCTGGCCCGAATCCGGGAGCGGCTTGGCGAGATCGACATCCTGGTCAATAACGCCGGGCTGGTGAAAAACATTGCCCCTCTGACCAAGATGACCGTCGAGGCCTGGCAGCACGAGATTTCGGTCAACCTCAGCGGGGCCTTTTACCTGATCCGCCTGGTCATCGGCCCCATGATCGAAAAAAAATGGGGTAGGATCATCAACATGTCGTCCATTGCCGCCATTGGCGGGCTGCACAATCAGATCGGCTACGCCTCCAGCAAGGCCGGGCTGTTGGGTCTGACTCAGACTGTGACCCTGGAGCATGCCCGGGACGGCATCACCTGCAACGCCATCCTGCCGGGCCTGATCGGGACCGAGGTCGTAGATCAGATGCCCCGTGAAATCCGGGAAATGATCATCGCCGGGATACCGGCCCGCCGCCGGGGTGAGATGGAGGAGGTCGGCCACCTGATCGCCTTTCTGGCCTCGGATCGGGCGGGTTTCATCAACGGGGCCGTGATTCCCATCGACGGCGGGGCCACGCTCAACACGCGCACGGTCGGCAGCCGCAAGGAAATTCTGGACACGGCGGCCCCGACGCACGGTTGAACGCAGGCCGCCGGTTTTATCATCATTCAGGAGAAAGACATCATGACGGAGCTGTTCACCAAGTCGAAGATACCCATCAAACCGCTATATACGGCCGAGGACGTCGCCGGTCTGGACGTGGAAAAGCAGTTGGGCCTGCCGGGAGCCTTTCCGTACACCCGGGGGATCCGGCCGGCAGCAGCCTGGCGCTGGATACAGCGAGAGCTGTCCGGGGAAGGGACCCCACGGACGTCCAACGCCCAGCTCAAGTACCTGATCTCGAAAGGCCAATCCGGGATTGACGTCATCGCCGACGCGCCGACGATGGCCCTGATGGACCCGGACCATCCGCTGGCCGGCAACGCCATCGGCACCCAGGGCGTCTCACTGTGCACCCTCCAGGATTTCCGGGACCTGTGGGCCGACCTGCCCCTGGAATCGCTGACCATTTCCAACTCTATCTCCTCGCATTTTTCCGCGGCCGCCCTCTATCTGGTGGCCAGGGAGAATGGCGTCCCGCCGGAAAACCTGCGGGGATCGATCGCCCAGGCCCCGTTTTTCACCGAAGATTGTGGTTATTCCTATCACCTGCCTGTCAGCCTCCGGCTGCGCCTGTCCTGCGATTCCATCGAGTTCTGCACCCGGTTCATGCCCAAGTTCCACTCTTTTGTCGAGGACATCTATTTCATCAGCGAAGCCGGGCTGGACTCAGTCGAGGAGACAGCCCTCGGGTTTATCGAAATCCGGTATATCGTCCGGGAAATTCTGCGGCGCGGACTGGACATCGACTCCTTCGCCCCACGCATCGCCATTCTGGTCAACTGCGGCATGGACTTTTTCGAAGAGATCGCCAAGATCCGGGCCACCCGTCGGCTGTTCGCCAGGATGATGAAAGAGGAGTTCGGGGCCAAGGACCCCCGGTCCATGGCCCCGGTCATCACCTGCCACACTTCCGGCCTGTCTCTGACCGCCCAGCAGCCGTTCAACAACATCGTCCGCGGGGCCGTACAGACGCTGGCCTTGGTCCTGGCCGGGGTGCAGGCCATCGAAATCTCGGCGTTCGACGAGGCCTACCGCACCCCGAGCCCCGAGTCCCACTTGGTCGGGCTGCGCACCCAGCAGGTCATCGGCCTCGAAACCAACGTGACCAAGGTCGTCGATCCTCTGGGCGGGTCCTACTACCTCGAAAGCCTGACCGACGAGATCGAGAAACGAGTACGAGACATGATTCGGGACATCGAGTCCAGGGGTGATGCCGTGACCCTTTTGGAAAAGGGTTGGTTTAAGCGCTTCTTCCACGAGGCCATGGCCCGGTACGCCAAGAATATCCAGGACGGCGAACTGCCCAAGGTCGGGTTAAACTGTTTTCAGATTCCCGAGGAGGAGGACACCCTACTCCGCGACGTGGCGGAAAGCAAGTTCGAACCCTGCTGGCAGCGTATCGATCAAATCAAGGCGTATAAAAGGAACCGGGACATGGGGCGCGTCAAAGCGGCATTGCAGGAATGTCTCGAAAAGACCAAAACCCCGTGCGAAAACCTGATGACCCCCCTCATTAATGCATTTGAAGCCGGGGCGACGATGGGCGAGATCACCGGGGTGATGCGCATGGCCTGCGACTGGCCCTACGATCCCTTCGACATGATGGAACCGATCCTATGAAAGGCGGACGCGATGAGTAAGATCAGAGTTATAATCGGCATGCTGGGCCTTGACCAGCACGAAATCGGTGCGATCGCCGTATCCAGGCTGCTCCGGGACCAAGGCATGGAAGTCATTTACTCCGGCCGGTTCAACACCCCGGCCGGGTTGGTCAAGACGGCCATCGAAGAGGACGCGGACCTGATCGGCCTGTCCTGCCATTCATGGGAATACCTGCATTACCTGCCCGACCTGTTGGGCCTGATCGAGGAAAAGGGCCTGGATATCCCGGTCATCATCGGAGGGTCGGTTATCACCCCCGGTGACGCGGACAAGGTGAAAGACCTGGGCGTGGCCGAAGCCTTCGGCCCTTCGGCCCGTAACGAAGACATCGTCGTGGCCGTGAAACGGGTCGCCTCAGTCTGGAATCAGGAGAACCGGAAGCGGTCCCCGGCAAAGGGCGTCGATTGAATGTCACGGGAGGCGGACATGGGGCTTGACCTTTTCGACCTGAGCGGTAAAATAGGCGTGGTGACTGGCGGCGCGAGGGGAATCGGGCGAGCCATCGCCGAAGGCTTGGCTCAGGCCGGAGCCGACGTGGTGGTGGCCGATATCGATATTGATGGAGCCCAGAAGTCTTGCAGGCAGATCGAAAAGCTGGGCGTGCGAGCCAAGGCGGTCCGCTGCGACGTCAGCCGGTCCGACCATCCCGACGAGCTGGTCAGGGCCGCGATGGAAGAATTCGGCCATCTCGATATCCTGGTCAACAACGCCGGCATATCTGGGAGCGCCAAGCCGATCGTCGACATGCCGGACGACGAATGGAATCGCACCCTGGACGTCAACCTGTCGGGCATCTTTTACTGTTCCCGCGCCGCGGCCCGGGAAATGATCAAGCAGAAAAGGGGCAAAATCATCAACATCCTGTCCATCGCCGCGTTTCAGCCCGTACGCCACAGCGCGGATTACTGTGCCAGCAAGGGCGGCGGGCTGCTGCTGACCAAGGTGCTGGCCCTGGAACTGATCCGGCACAACATATACGTCAACGCGATCTGTCCAGGTGCGTTCGACACCAAATTGGCCCCGGCCCTGAAAGAATCGGTCAATAAGAACATCCACAACTTAATCCCCATCGGACGGATGGCTGACGTGGAGGAAATAAAAGGACTGGCTGTCTTCCTGGCCTCCCCGGCCAGCAACTACCTTGTTGGATCAGCCATTCCGATCGATGGAGGGGGATTGATTCGAGGATGAAAACCCTGTAAAATGATGCATCAACTTGAATTACAATCAGAGAACCGACGCGTTTACCACGCATGGTACGGGGAAATCCTGGAGGGTAAAGAGGTTTTCGCCAAGAGGGGTCCTTCATTACAGCTTAGAGATATTGGGCTGATTTCGCAAGCAGCTTCAGCAGCTAGGTCAGGATTTAATTCGGGAGATGGTCACGTCGATGGTGGGACGACTCCCTTGGCCATCCCCAAGCTGAGGCAGGGCAGGTTTTTCCGGACTGGTTGCCCGAGCCTGGCCGCCGGGAGGAGCGGGCATTTTTTCAAGTGCTTAAAGCGATCTATGTTAGGGGAGTGTCCACGAGGCGTATGGAGAGCCTGAGGCAGACCTTGGGTGTCAAGGAGATCTCCAAGTCGCAGGTCTCCGAGATGGCCAAGACGCCCGACGAACTGCTTGAAGACCTCCACCAGCAGCCATTGGAGGATGGTCCTTATCAATACTTATGGCTCGATGCCATGAACCTTCGTTGCCGGGAGGGGGGCCGTATTGTTAACGTCGCCGCAATGACCGCAACGGCAGTCAATGCGGATGGTCGGAGGGAGCTGCCGCGGATGGATGTGTTCAGCACCGACTATACCACC
>Ga0315295_10000651_pt1 | contig 30085 bp, 27 predicted proteins | sample YL17G14_0_MG_FD_204453 | JGI IMG/M metagenome (GOLD analysis project Ga0315295, IMG submission 204453) | Sediment microbial communities from Yellowstone Lake, YNP, Wyoming, USA - YL17G14_0 | ecosystem: Environmental > Aquatic > Freshwater > Lake > Sediment | place: USA: Wyoming | collected... | reverse complement strand
ATCCAAAAAGTAAAACCTCAGCCTCGGCCATGAAAATGGGTAGCGATACCCAATTTGGTATTATCGAAGAGGATCTCGATGAAGCCTTTAAGGTAATTAAATCAGAAAGAGAATTTATAAATTTTAACGGAATACACATGCACCTGGGTTCTCAATTTATGGATGCTGAGAAAATTACTGCAAATTTCAGGTTTATTGTTGAAAAAGTCCAAGAAATAAGCGATGTATATAGAATAGAAATCAAGAAGATAAATTTCGGAGGAGGATGGGGAATTGACATGTTTGCGAAGAAACCACCCCTAAATTTATCAAGCCTTAAAGAAGGTTTTTTAGAATTATTTGAAAGCAAAAGGTACGGAATATTTTCTAAAAAGGTGAGATTTATCGTTGAGCCAGGACGTTTTCTGGTGGCGGAGGCTGGTCTTTATGCTGTCGAGGTCATTTACCGGAAGAAAGGATTTCAGCGAGAATTTTTGACCGTAAATGGAGGATTGCATCAGCATTATGCCGCAGCAGGGGGTATCGGGCAGGTCATTCGAAGAAACTATGAAGTAGATGCAATTTGTGAAGGAAAAAGTCTTGGGGAAAGAACAAAATTCGTCGTTACTGGATGCCTATGTATTCCGGATGATATTCTGGCTGCGGATCTCGAGCTTCCCTGCGGCATTAATGAGGGGGATATTCTTCTTTTCTTTAATTCCGGTGCCTACGCATTTTCCGCCAGCCCGTTACATTTCTTAAGCCATTCGTTACCAAAAGAAATTTTAATCCAATTTTTGTGAACATTATTTAAGCATGGCGCAAAAGAGAATCTGAGAAAATTGGTTTCTCGATATCATTATTTAATTTGATTGAATCTACTTAAAATGTGGAAGGAGTTTATGTGTGGATAATGTAATTGATTCTCATTAATATTAATAGATCACTTTCACCTCATCGCTAAGTTGAGGATAAACTCAATTCTAAGGTTTTGAAGCCTGTAACCCTATTGGAAATAGCAAACAAAATGGCCTTTTAAATTTGTAAAAGTTTGGGTTTCTTTAGATGGGCCCTGAGAAAAATAACAAAGAAAAACCTTTATTGAAGCTCTTGAAAAGAATGCGAGAGGAGTCGTGCATCAAGTTTTCGAGCCTAACATTGGAAGACTTGCCCCAGATTAGCGGACTCCTCATGTCCGTATGGCCAATATATTACGGAAAGGTTGGCTGCCCTATTTACAGTGAAGAATATTTGAGATGGGTTCTTGGAGGACCTAATAGCAGTAAACATATCATGTTTGGAGGGAGGACAAATGATGAACTTGTGGCTTATCAGAGTTTACTTTTCCGAACAATATCTTATTGCGGAAAAAAGTTTAATGTATATCTGGACACACACTTTGTAATTTCGCAACAGTTAAACCTGAATTCGAGGCTCTATTGTTTGGCGGAACATCCTATCTTCAATGAAAGTTCTAAGAATTATGGTGCGACATGTGACATAGTATACCAATTTCATGAAGAAAGGAAAAATTTACGAGATGTTGGTGGAAGATTCTTAAAAGATTATTTCCAGATCGAAAATACGATATGTTCTATTTTTAATCAATTTGTAATTAATCCCAATAGATTGGGAGAATATTTTCGTGAGAAAAATGTGAAAGAAAAAATGATTCATGTGAGAGCTGCACATGAGGAAGATTCTGTTGAGATAACGGAAGTATTTAATCGCGTTCATAAAGGGCCTCATTTTATTAGACTAATGACAGAGGAGGAATTGAAGTATCATTTTTTTGGACATCACCTTCATCGAACTTTTGTCATTGAAAGCCGAGGGGCTATCTGTGCTTTTATCAATTTATATCCATTGGAAATGATCAAAAATGATGCGACCTTCACATATGTTATCATAGAATTTCTAATATCAGGAGAGGATAATGAGAATTATATAGCTCTCTTGTTGAACCAAGCGGTTAAGTTTGCCGAAGAAATTGGAGCAAGAGGGATTGTAATTGAGAATGCAACCTATTTAAATCATTATGCTTATCGACAATTGGGATTGATGCCTACCTTCAGAAAAATGACCATGTCGGTGATTTCGAAGAAGAATGAAATCGATTACTTCGGAAGTTTCCGTTGCGATGTAAAGTAGCTTTGAATGATGCGATTAGAATGGGAAATTTGTTGATTTAATCGAAATTATGAGGGGTTAATTGAGAATTGAGGATGAAAAGAAAACGATAAATTCATGCAGGGAGGAGATATCGACGGATCAGCCGGTAAAATTCTCAAGTCTTACTCTTGAAGACATCCCCCAGATTAGCAATCTTCTCATGTCAGTATGGCCAGTGAATTACGGTACGATGGGATTCCCAAAATTTGACCAAGATTATTTGAATTGGGTATTTGGAGGTCCGAATAGAGATAGGCATATTCTTTTTGGGGGTAAAATACAAAATGAACTAGTGGCTTACTATAGTCTTCTTTATCGTAGAATTCATTATTCGGGGTATCTTTTTGATGGTTACATCGGTACGCACATGACTATTCTACCCCATTTGAGTTCACAGGAAAGGTTTAACTGTTTACTTCAAATGCTTTATAATATTGAGAAAAGCTATCTTTCGGCGAATTGCGATTTTATATACGAATTTTCTGAAGAAAAGAAGCTATTTAGGGACGTTTTAAGGAATTTTGTTGAAAGATATACAAAGGTACACGTTGAGGACGCATATCGGTTCAGTTTTAGTCAATTTTTCGTCCAGGGAGAGGAATTACTGAAATATTGCGGAGAGAATGTTGAGGCGATAGATGAACTTCAGGTGAGGGATGCGTTAGAGAAAGATTATGGGGCAATAACAAATTTATTTAATAATGCGTCCAGCGCAAAAGGGGAATTTACTAGGCAAATGACAGAGAGCGAATTAAGACACCATTTCTGTGGACACGCCGCGCACCGTACAGCTGTAATAGAGATTCATGGTGTTATACAAGGCTTTAATAATTATTATCCATTAGAAATCATTAAAGATGGGAAGGCGAGAAAATATATTATTATTGAGTATTTAATTTTGGATCATATAAATAGCAATTATATGACTGCGTTGTTAAAAGAAACAGTCAATTATGCAATTCAAATCGGAGCAAAGGGGGTTGTAATTGAGAATGCTACATATTTGGATTTGAATACATATAGGGAACTTGGGGTAAAGCCAACGTTTAGAAAGATGGTAATGGAAATTTATTCAAAAAATAATGTGATTAGTAATTTGGACGGCTTTAGATGTGATGTTAAGTAAATTGAACAAATAGAATATGTATTAATAATGTGCATATGTATTGTTGGAGGCGGGGGATAAAATCTGGGAGAATAAAATGACATTTATAAGACTGTTAAAAGGGGTTATAAACATTCTCTGCGAGATATATCAACTATACAAATACGATTATATAACGATAGGCGAAAAATTTCGGCAACAAGGGGCCAAGATCGGAAAGAACTGTTTTATCCAGATTAGAAATTTGGCTTCAGAACCATACCTTGTTGAGATCGGGGAGAATGTATCCATTGCTGCTGGAGTAACTTTGATAACTCACGATGGAGCGAGCGTGGTTTTTAGGGATGAGTATCCTTTATTGAGATATTTTGGGAAAATCATTATTGAAGATAACTGTTTCATTGGAGGAGGATCTGTTATTACAGCAGGGGTGAGAATTGGAAAAAATTCGATTGTTGGGCCTATGTCCGTGGTAATTAAGGATGTAAAGTCAGGAAGTGTTGTTATTGGAAACCCAGCGATACAGGTCTCGACGGTTGAGAAATATAAAGAACGGTGCCTGCGAGAATGGAATAGACAAGGATTAAATAAATTCGAGAACTTATTTGAGGGAATGAACAAGATAGAAGTTCAACGATTGATGACTTCCAAAAATTTTAGGGAAAAGTTAAAGGAACACCTCCTTTCCATTAATTTTTCAGATAAGTCGAAATCTTGAGAGAAAAAAATAGCGGATGGATATTTTGAAATCTCAAAATATACTTGCAGATTGGGGTAGAATGGGAAAATACAAGAGAAAACGGATTCATTATGCGTTGCATTGAAGGAGGAATAATAGATGATAAATATTTTCAAGATAATGGGAAAAATATTTCAAAAAGTGAAGGAATTGGTAGAATTAGGAAAATATAATTCATTCACCATTGCTGAATACTTTCGCAAACAGGGGGCCCAGATCGGAGAAGGATGTAGCATAATCACAAAGTCATTAGGGACGGAGCCGTATCTGCTAAAAATTGGCAATCATGTGACTATTGCCAATGGAGTTGGCTTCGCCACACATGATGGTGGAACCTGGATTTTGAGGAATGAGATACCCAATCTTCAAGTATTCGGGCCTATCGTGATTGAAGATAATTGTGTCATTGGCCAAAATGCTATCATTTTTGGGGGCGTAAGAATCGGGAAGAATTCCATTATAGGAGCAGGATCAGTAGTAATTTCAGATATTCCCCCAAATACAATCGCTATGGGTGTTCCTGCAAGACCTTTTGGAGCGGTCAAAAAATATGGAGAAAAATGTATTGAGAAATGGAAAATACAACAACCACCCGATTGCATTATCGAGGAAGGTAAAGATTGGTGGAGATCGAAAAACTTCAAAGAAAATAGGGAAAAATTAAGGAAGCATTTAGTAAGGGTATTTAGTAAGGAATTGGGATTGGAGAATAATGGTGAATAGAGAAATGAAAGGTAATGGAAATATCCCTGCGAACATGCGGGTGGATGAAAGAAAGAAAATTCTAATTATAACCGATGTATTCAGAAAAATTGCTGGATCAGAGCGAAATATTATGCATCTTTTAACTGGGATTGATCAAACAAGATTCCAACTAAATGTTGCGTGCATTAAATCTGGCGAGCTTGGCAAGGATATGAGGGTGCGGGGATTCCAAATCTATGATCTTAATAGGGGTGGGATATATACTATTGGGGGGTTGAAAAATATTATTTATTTGTATAGATTGATTCGGAGAGAGAAAATAGATCTTATTGTAACCTATCATGAAGGATCGGACTTTTTGGGCCTAGTTCTCTCAAATGCATGTGATATTCCAATCATCTGCAATAGGCGGGATATGGGGTTTAAGACAAGATTTCATCATAGGGCTGCCTATAGAATTGTGGGAAAATATTTCGATGGCGTAATAGCAGTTTCGGAAGCGGTTAAAGATGAGGTAATAGCAAAAGGTTGGTTCAAAAAAGAAAGAATTTACACACTTCATAATGGCGTAAATGTTGGAAAATACGATGATAGTATTAATGCAGGATGGATAAAGCGATCAATTGGAATAGAAGGGAACAAGCATATAGTTGGCTTAATTGGCAATTTCCGGAAAATTAAAGGGATACGGTATTTTATCGAGGCTGCATCGTTGGTATGCAGAAACGATTCGGAAATAGATTTTGTTGTTGTTGGAGAAGACCTCCCTGAGCCGGGAAGCACGATTAATGATATGAAGTTATTGGCCGAAAGATTGAAGATCGCTGATAAATTTCATTTTCTTGGAAGAAGAACCGATGTAGCAGAATTAATATCCGTTTTTGATGTTGCGGTTGTTGCATCGTTGAGCGAGGGGTTCTCAAACGTGATCTTAGAATATATGGCATCTGCAAAGCCAGTGGTAGCGAGTAATGTGGGTGGAAATAGAGAAGCAGTGGAGCATGGAGAAACAGGTTTGCTAGTGCCTTCTGGAAATGCTCACGCCTTAGCAGAGGCTATAAGATTTATTTTGGAAAATAGAGAAATCGCATTGAAATATGGGTTGGCTGGGCGAAAAAGGGCTGAGGAGAGGTTTAGCCTAAAAGAAATGATCAGAAAATATGAATGTCTTTTTGAAAAATATTCGTTAAATAATTGAATTCAGTTTTAAAGATGGCCCGATAGGTATGCAAGCTGCGGGGGTCCTACATGAATTCAGAAGAGGGTGGTTAGGCAGTGAATGAATTTAGTCTAAAATGTATTTCGGAAGAAGATTTCCTAAACATGAAGGAGGAATGGAATGCTCTTCTGGATAGGGGGGGGAGCAACGAGTGTTTTCTTTTGTGGGAATGGATATATTGCTGGTGGCAATTATTCAAAGAGAAAAATAGAAGGCTTTATATATTAGCGGGACGAAATTGTAATAATGAAGCGATTGGGATAGCACCTTTTTACGTTGAAAACAATAAGATATTTCGCTTTTTAAGCCGAAAAAGCATTCGATTCTGCTCATCACTGGAAACGTATCCTGACCATCTTGATGTGATATGTCGAAATGAGTATGAAAATTCATTTATAGAGGCGGTTTTGAATTATTTAATTAAAAATCATAAAGATTGGGACTCTATTAGAATAGATGGGGTGAAAGAAAATTCCGCAGTCAAAAAATATCTAACAAATATTAAAAATTTGAAAAAAGAAATAATTATTGATTTTCATCCAAGTTCCATATGCCCCTATGTTACTGTGGAGGGAAGTTATAAAGAGTATATTGGATCATTTTCAAAGGCTAAGAAGAGAACAATATCTAGGTATAGAAAATTATTGCTAGAAAAAGAAAAAATGGAATATGGAAATGTTAAAAATCATGATGAATTGGAAGACTATATTGAACATCTTTTTATGTTGCACGCTGAAAGGGCAAAAAGAAAAGGAATTAGATCAACCTTTTGTGAAGATCGGGTGTTAAATTTTCATAAGAATATCATTAAACGATTATTTAATAAGGATAAAATAAGGATTTTTTATTTGAAAAAGAACTCGAAGCCCATAGCAATTATATATTGTATAAGACATGCCAATAAATACTATATGTATCAATCTGGTTTATCTTCTGAGGGTGAGAAAAATAGCGCCGGAACCGTATTGTTATCATTATGCATCGAGGATGCATTTAGAGAAAATTGTCATGAAATCGATTTTTTACGAGGTCGTGAAAAGTATAAATTTTTATGGACTGATAAATTTAGAGAAGACTACTCGATTGAAATAATTAAGAATCATTTAATCCAGAGGATGTTTCACATGATAGGTAGGGGCCATAGAATCAATAAAATATTGGGACTTGTAGCGAGAATTTTACGGGAAAGGATAAAAAGATGAGGGGGAATGAGAGTACGGGTAATCCTTAGGCAAATATGGAAATGCTAGAATTGCCAAAGAGATTGTTTGGTTTGAAAATGTTATAAGAAAACGGAAAGGGGTATTTCAATGTTATTGGATGAAGAAAAGGATTTTTATGAAAGTTATCGCTGGGCGCTTCTCCCTTTTTTAAATTTCAAGAAAATTATGGAGAGAATATTTATATTAATGGAGAAAGATGTATCAGTTATGCCGGATTGGGTTAGAAATGAATGGAATATAAATCTATACATTCTATCATGTGCTGGATTAGATTTAGCCGACGATTACCTTAATAGGGGAGTAATGAATTTCTCTAAGCTTGGAGACTACGTCTCTTTTATGGATAAGCCTGTCAAAATTATGAGGCAAATAACTAAATTTATTAGTAAAATAGGGGGGGCCTTGCAGGATAAAAATATTTGTTATTGGAGGGAATTATGGGGGGAGTGGATAATATCTGTTTGCGAGCCATTGGTCGACAATAGAATTGTTGGATCGAATGAACGCGAAAAATATAAAAAGATAGTGTACCCGTTATTGAATCATTCTTTTCCAAAGAAACTATTGGACATGAGGGCGAGGATCCCTGCAGCCTATCGCTCACAGGACCTGACGCACCATGATTTTATCTCGCTGAGCAAAATGTATGTTGAAAACTTTTTGCATGATAGTGATCCTGTCGTAGTGATTGGGTTGCGTACAGCAGGGTCCTATATTGCCCCGGTGGTGTGTGCATTCTTGAGAAAGGAGGGGGTTAGGCAGACAGCCTTCATAACAATTCGCCCAAAAAGCTACGTCCATGGATGGGATAAGAGCCGGCTGGGAAAAAATATCACAAAAAAAGCATATTGCATTTTGGTGGATGAACCAGCGGGTACAGGGAAGACTTTGGCGCGAAGTGTAGAAATTCTGGAGGGATTTGGTGCGCAAAGGGAAAGAATGACTATTATGGTGCCGACGCATCCAGCAAGGGTTGACTGGTTGGATGAATCGATTAGGCGTTTGATGGATAAAGTGAATATTATAAAGCTTAATCCTGATGAATGGCATAAGGCTAAACTTTTGGAAGCTGGCGAATTCGGTAAAGGCGTACTGCCATACTTCCAGAAATTGGGTTTCAAAGATGTTGAAGTAAAAGAAACTGAATACACAAAGAAAATTTCTGAAAACATTATGGAAAATCCGGATAAAGCATATCATGTGAGGCTGAAAAAAGTATTCCTTGTGAAGGGTAAAAATGGGTCGACGCCGGAAAATGAAACGTTGATTATGGCAAAAAGTGTAGGCTGGGGGTGGCTTGGGTATCATGCAGGGTTGTCTGCTAAAGCGCTATCAGGTAGTACCCCGAGGGTTTATGGTGTTAAGAATGGGTTGATGTATTTAGAATGGGTGAATAGTGAAGAAGAGAAAGATGCCCGGCAGGGTGATCAAAATTCCCAATTAAAGGATTTGACTGAATACATCGTTCGACGGGCAAAATACTTGAAACTTGATGAAAATCCCATGCCCTTTTTAAGCAAATACCGTGAGGGTGGATTACAATCTATTGCGATAATACTTAGTAATGTTTTTGGTCCCAAGGTCTCAAAATTGAAAAGAGGATGGGTTAGAAAACAGCTGGAGAGACGTATTTTGCCAATGCCGGCATTAACCGATTCAAGAATGATGAGAAAAGAATGGGTGAATTCAGGGAATGGGCTTAAAAAAGTTGATTTTGAGCATCATGGATTCGGTAAAACGGCATCTCATAATATTGCTGATCTGGCTTATGATATAGCAAGCGCTAAGTTAGAGTTTGAATTATCCGGTGAACAAATGGAGGATCTTATTGATGCATACGTTTTGGAAACAGGTGATAAGGCGGTGAGAAATCGATTATTTTATTATAAGCTTTTAGTTGGGAGTGAAGCGATGAATGAATCGCTGAGAAAACTTAACATGATTGAACACTCAAAAGTACATTCAGTATTAAATAAGGATTATGTTCGGGCATGGAATTTTTCAGTTTCGGAAATGATGCAATATTCAGCGCAGTTATGCAAGGGAAAGCCGTCAAAAGAGTGGAACAATCGGATGTTTATGATGGATATAGATGACGTTTTGGACAAAAACATATTTGGGTTTCCAACTACGACTTCAAATGGGGTTCGAGCGCTATCAATGCTTCGAGCACATGGGATATGTAGCGCGATAAATACCGCGCGAAGTCTTGAAGAAGTCAAAACTTATTGCAAGCATTACAAATTTTCGGGGGGCATAGCAGAATATGGGAGTATCATATGGGATGATGTAGAGAAGAAAGCTCACGTTCTAATTTCTTCAGAGGCTATGGAGGAATTGTCAAATGTGAAGGAAGCTTTGAGTGAAATCCCAGGCATTTTTGTTAACCCTACTTATCATTATTCTATTCGAGCCTATAGTTTTGACAACGAAAGAACTGTTCCGATTCCTGAGGCAACAGTCGGTGAATTATTTAGGAAGTTAGAGATCAGTAACCTAGCAGCGAAAAGGACCCGAATCGACACAGCAATTTATGACCGCTCTGTCAATAAGGGGAAAGCTTTGCTGAGTCTAAAGAAATTAATGAGCATAAAGGAGGGGGGGGTTGCTGCAATCGGTGATACGGAATCTGATCTACCTATGTTAATAGTTGCAGATCAGGGATACCTGGTAAGAAATAGCACAATAGATCTGAAAAGAAGAGCGCGAAATTATGGTATTTTGGTTGTTAAATCTGCGTTCCAATCCGGGCTCTTAGAAGCCGTGGAAATATTCTTACATGGCGTGAAGGGGGGAGGCTGCAAATGTTGTAAAGAGATTTTGAGAGAAATTGAGTCGGAACGGGATCTGGTATGGAGGCTGTTAAATATTGCAGACATGTCCCCAATTCAGCATTGGCTTAGGGCAATAGATTTGAATATGTTTGAAATGTTTAATGAGTAAAATTATTTTTCCCGAATAAAATTTGGGATCACTTTATGAAATATTAGTAATTGAGGATTTGGGGCTTAAAGATACCAAAAATGGTTAAATATCTAATAAAGTTATTTTGGGGGGAAGTATTTTATTATGTAGGACTATTTCATATTGTTTCCTTTTTGTACAATGTATGGGGTAAACGCATTACCATAGTCACATATCATCGAATAACAGAAAAGAAGATTAATGAAATAGAAGCATCGTTACCTTTTCTTTTCACTTCCCAACAGGCTTTTGAAAAGCAATTAGGTTTTTTAAAAAAATATTACAGACTTATTACATTTAAAGATCTTATTGCATACGACAAAATTGAAAATATTCCTTGGAATTCGTTGATAATTACTTTTGATGATGGGTATGAAGATAATTTTTTTAAGGCCTCTATTATTTTAGAGAAAATGCATTTGGCGGGGACTTTTTTTATACCCGCGAATAATATTGGTTTAGAGAATTGCGATCTTTATTGGTGGGATAGAGCATTTTATTATTTCGGGGAAATGCAAAAACAAAAGTATGATAAAAAGAAATTAATAGATGGAATTGATAAGAGAATATTGCCTTTTTTCCAGGAGTTTATCAATAATCCTAGCAACCTTTTCCAGTCGCTTAATGAGTGGGACACCGAAGAAATTGAATTAATGTTGGACGAAATTCAAGAGAAATACAAAATCGATAATAAAAAAATGTGTATGGAGAATAGAGTTTTGAATAAAGAACAAGTTTTTATTCTTGGGGAAAGGGGAGATATTGGTTCACATGGGTGTAGTCATTATAACCTATTAAAGGTAAGTCAGGATCGCAAATTCTACGAGGTACATGAGTCAAAAAGGATAATTGAGGAAATATCTAAGAAAAAGGTATTGGCTTTTTCGTGCCCTGGTGGAAATATGGATGGAGATTTAGGAAAATTGGTAAGAGATGCTGGCTATGAATTCGCGGTTACGACTAAATCGGGGATAAATGACATGGATGATCGTTATTCATTGAAAAGAATCAATATTTGGGATGGAACAAGTTTATCATTGAATGGAAAATTTTCAAAAGGGTTTTTTGCATTTAAATTGCTGGGATTTTAGGAGGGGAAATCTAATAAAAAAATCGCATAAGGATTAAAGAGGGATTAAAAACTTGTTTAATGTTTTAGGAAGGATATTAATAGATGTTCTACAAAAATTTAGAATGGCATATATTATTAGAGAATATAATGATTTTATAATCGCGGATTTATTTCGAAAACAAGGTGCAGGAAATGGCGAAAATAGCAGAATCATGATTGAAGCTTTGGGAGATTAACCTATCTAATAGAGACTGGCAAGCATTGTTCTATTTCATCGAACGTTCGATTAATACCGCATGACGGAGGTGGTTGGATATTTACCGAGGAAATAGCATCCTAAGAAGAATTTGGGCGGATAGAAATAAGAGATAATTACGATACAGTTGGATAGGGTCCATGCAATCACATGCTCGTAGAAGATTTACTAAGGATTCCTATGATAAATGGGTGGCGGAATTGATCGGTTGGGTTCGGAATGAAAAGCCTCCGGCAATGTACGTTAGGGCATGGTCCTATGACATTTTTGATCAATTTATGTTTGGAGAAAAGTGGCCAGAGCCAAGGTCTGCTGACAAATTAGGATGTGGGACGAGGCATTTTGCCAAACTTGGCTGGGTCGCCATGAGATCCGGGTTTACTAGCTCCAATGATTTAGCAGCTTTATTTATCTGCCAGCGTTATCATGGGAGTGATTTAGATCCATATGCTCAGAATTCATTCACGCTGGGGAAAAAAGGTAAATTAATTATGGGATATGGAAGCCCTATATTGCTTGACGGGCAGAAGCAAGGCGTAATGAAAATCATCCCTATTGTATCTGAGGGAATAGAGGCCTAGCATAAAGGATCTGTTTATGATGCTGGTCCGGGAGTATTGGCAACCGAAAGTACAGATAAGTTTGATTACATATAGGGCGATGCTACAAATGCCTATGATGCGAGAAGAGTTTCCAAATTTACGAGACAAATTATCTGGATGAAACCAAATATATTTGCAATTTTTGATGCGGTTAAAACAGTTAGCCAAAGCTATCAAAAATCATCGGTGATATCTCCCGGAGGACCTACAATAAACCGGGGATTAGCCACAAATCTAATTACCAGCAGCCGGAGTTCGTTATGGATAAAAACGCTTCTTCCTAAGGAAGCGAGTGTAGGGTGTAGGACAGCATCACGATTTAAGATAGTAGGTAAAGAGGAGCGGGAGAATGAATACTTCCTAAATGTGATGGAAGTTGCAGAGGCAGGAAAGACCGTTCAGTCTACTTCATTTTCATTGGTCGAGTCCAGTGAGAATCTTGATCCTTTTATCGGGGCATATATTCCGCCGAGGGGCGTGATCTTATTTTCAAAGATCGATGTACCAATTAAATAAATTATTCAAGCAATTTAGCCATTTTTTTACTGGGATACTCTTGGGCCAACTTTTTGGCCTAATTACATTTCCAATACTTACAAGAATATTAACTAAAGAACAATACGGAATATTGGGATTGGTAACTACGACTATGTTAGTAGCAGTTGCCGTAGCCAAAGCAGGGCTGTCAGACGGGGTTGTCCGTTTTTACAAGGAATATAGCAAGCTGCCAGAGAAAAGAACAGTTTTTTCATCAACTGTATTCATAAGAGGGGTTACATTATCCGGATTGACGGTCTTTGTATATGTATTAATGTTTCCAATCATAAGCAAATATCTAAAAATAAATGACAAGTATATTATTTGTTTCATGATTATGGCTGTTTATTTGTTTATGCGTCCTTTAAATATAATTGTTCTATATTTCTTAAGGGTTACTGATAAAACAATATTCTTGAATGCGATCCAACTGGTCGATAAAATGATTTCTGTCGCATTATCCTTATTTCTATTGGTTTTTGTCGTTCATGACCTTTATGGATATTTTATCGGCCTCGTTCTTTCAGAATTTATTATATCAATAATATTATTTCAATGGTTTTTAAAGAGATATAAAATAGTTCCTGCAAAAATATCGAAGGAGCTAAACTTAAAAATATTAAAATTTGGTATTCCTCTACTCTTCTCGGAGCTATCATTTTTATTGATGTCCTATGCTGATAGGTACATCATAGTCGCCCTTTATGGCGAAACGGTTCTTGGTTTATACTCAGTAGGGTACAATTTAGCCATGTATATTGGAAATATCATAATGTTTTCATTGTCGTATGCTATTGTTCCGATATATGTTGAGATTTATGAAAAAGATGGGAAGGAAAAAACCGAGGATTTTCTAAAGAAAAGCATGCACTACTTAATAATTGCTGTTATTCCTATGTGTTTAGGATATTTTGCTATTTCTAAAGACCTTTTTATTACTCTTGCCTCAGAAAAATATTCCACGGCATCGAAATTTTCTCCTATTATCCTCATAGGGTCGTTTTTTTGGGCTATGAACAGCATTCTTAATGCAGGGCTGTACCTAAAAAAGAAAACATTGGTCATTCTCATAATTATGGTAGGGGCTACGGTGATGAATATCGGCATGAATCTAATTTTATTACCCCGGTTTGGGATTATGGGGGCTGCTGCTACGGCTTTAATCACCTTTGTCTCGGCAACGATAATAACCGCCCATATTTCCTTTCGATATATAAATGTAGGGATTGAAATTAGGCAAGTGTTGTATTATTTGATAATATCCTTATTAATGTATTACATAGTGATACAAATCAGTACTTCGATAATTTGGGTAAATTTGATTCTGAAAATTATTACTGGAATAATAATTATTATGGTAGGAATAATATATAAAGAAAATGGCATTTTGAAAAGAGTCAAGCAAATTTATGGGATCGATAATTTAGGGATTGCCAAAAGAATATTTTAGGAATCTTTATATCGACTATTCGAAGGAACAATTGTTCAGAGAGGAAATGTAGCGAGCATTTTGATACTGGGGTAGGAAGAATAATCTAGTGGAAATTATGGATCAGAATCAATGTTAGGTTTCGGAATACTGAATTTATTAAAAACGATTGCTCTGCCCATTTTGTATTTGGGTGGAATTTTTACTATGGTTGCCAGTATTCTTAAAAAGCCGGAGTGGGGATTTGTTTTGTTAGTAGCTTTGATTCCTCAGCCCAACATTTATTATAAATTATATGATTTCCCATTGGGAAAAGATTTTATGGATCTAATATTTTTTTCGGTCTTGGTGGGGATATTTATTAATAGGGGTGGCTTAACCGTAACCAGAAACTCGATCCTTCTCATAATATTCATTTTCATTAGTTATGTATCTATCTGGAACACGACTTTTCGGTTTTCCCTTCCAATGCCCCTAACCACTGAGAACCCAATGATAAAACCTTGGAAGAATTATGCGGAGATGATATGTATGTATTTTTTAGGATTGAATGTGATAAAGGAGGGTGAGAATAAACAAAGAATTATTCTTTTAATAATGTCTTTAGTAATTCTATTTATTTCGGTTCGAAGTTTCCGAGCATTCACGGGGGGGGCGGAATTCTCCTACGGGAGCAGATATGAAGGTCCCTTTTGGATCGTTGGTTTGGGAGCGAATCATTTCGGTTCGTTTATTGCTCAATACTGGGCATTGCTACTTGGGCTTTTAATTTATGATAAGGATATAAAGAGAAGAGTGATATATTTAATAACAATATTGTTTTGTTTGCACCCTCTATTTTTTGCTTATTCGCGGGGGGCATACATAGCGGCGTTAAGTGCCTTGGGCTTTTATGGGATTTTTAGGAAAAGAATTTTCTTAGTTGGAATAATTATAATTTATTTGTTTTGGCAGGATATTCTGCCGCCATCAGTAGTTGATCGCATTTTAATGACTAAGGGAGAAGGGGGCGGACTGGAACATTCTGCAGCTGTGCGGTTGGATTTGTGGAATATGGCTGTTGAATTGTTTCGGCAGAATCCTATTTTTGGAATAGGAATTGGGGGGTTTGGATTAATTATGCCTGATGAGATGTTTTATAAGGATACCCATAATGTTTATCTCAGGATACTGAGTGAACAGGGGATTGTAGGAATTGCTCTAATGATAATTGTTCTGTATAGAGCTTTTAAAAGCGGATTTGAACTGAATGGAATTGGAAAAAGCGAATTTCATAAAGGGCTCGGGTTTGGTTTTTTGGGTTGTATTGTTGCGTGCATTGTCAATAATCTGTTTGGGGATCGCTGGTCGCAGCCGGTTTTAGGGGGCTATCTATGGTTGTGTTGGGGATTGGTAGACAGAGCTATATTGATTTCTAAGAGAGGCGATGAAGCTATGGGAAAAAAGGTTGAAAATGAGGATTCAATAAGAAACGATAAATATATCATGCAAAGGATAATTAAGAATGCGTAAAGTTCGAATAGATTATCTTCTCGTTATTTGGGCCTTTATCGGTTTCAACATTATATTGAATTGCGGTGGCTTTGGAAGTAAAAATGATTTATCTGCTACTTCTCAAATATCTGGGAAAATCTATTACGTATCGGCAAGAGGATCAGATGGGAATGATGGTTCAATGAATCGGCCTTGGGGGACTGTTCAACATGCTGGGAGAACAGCGAAGCCGGGCGACAGCATTCTCGTGAGAGGGGGCATTTACAATGAAGGGGAGATTTGGCTTCGAGGAGACTACGGGCATGGGGGAAAATTGGGACAAATTTTGACGATCAAATCATATCCGGAGGAGAAGCCTATTTTTATAAATGCTGATAGACCTTTCATTATAGAATGCGACTACATTCGCGTTGAAGGACTTAACTTTCAAAACGGGAAATCATTAAGTGTAAGGGGATTGAATAGAACTGATATTCAGTTGGTTAAGAATTCTTTTGTCGGAAGTGGATATGCATGGGATGCTATTGGAACGAGTGGGAATAACATTCTTATTGAGGGGAATATATGTGATATCAAGGGTAATGTTGTGGGGACGCAGGGTCATTGTTACTATATCAGTCATGGGAGGAATATCATTATTCGAAATAATATTGGTCGGGGCTCAACTGGGTACGGTATTCATATATTCGATCAGCGGCGTAGTGAGGATCCCCCTGGATTTGAAAGATTAATCAAAGACGTGATCATCGATGGGAATATTCTTTCTAATTCAGAGCAGCGTTCGGGCATTGTTATCGCTGCTTACGATCATGCGAGGGTAGAGAATGTCATTATTCGAAATAATATTTTGTATAACAATGCAGGATTTGGAATTTTTGTCCCGGGGATTGCAAGTAATGTAAGGGTATTCAATAATACATTATTCGGCAACAGAGGAAATGGAGCATTTTATGCAAAAGGCGGCCCAAAGGATGTCAATGGCCTACTAATTAAGAATAATATTTTCGACATGTTTAGTTCGCCGGGTCAGCGTCCCCCTGCGTACCACGTGATTGTTGAAAATGACAATTCCAGTATTATTCTTGAAAATAATCTCTACTGGCCCGGGCCGATACGATTAAAAAACATTTCAGACGCCTCTGCTCACACCGGGGATCCACTGTTTGTAAATCCAATGGAGAGGGATTTTCATCTCAGGAAGGGTTCGGCAGCAATTGATAAAGGAGTAAGCTTAAGCGAAGTTCCCAAAGATAAGGATGGAATCAATAGACCGCAAGGCTCAGCCTTTGATATAGGAGCCTATGAATTTCATTGATTGAGGATTTATTGGAATATATTCTTTTTGCTGGGAAAATGGTTCCGGAGTTATTATCGGGCGTTAATTGATGAAAATCCCAATTTTACTTTACCATGAGATTTTTAGGAATGCATTTATAGAGGAAAAATATGCCATTGCTGGTGAAGAGTTCGAAAGGCAAATGAGTTACTTATTGGAAAATGGATTTAAAACCCTCCCACTCGGAGATTTTATTAAGGGTGATAGCGGCAGCGATAATAGCAAAAAAGAAATAGTAATCACCTTCGATGATGGAAATGTCAGCGATTATACGATCGCTTTGCCTGTCTTAAAAAATCATGGGCTTAGCGCTACTTTTTTTGTGACTCCCAGCCGGATTTCAACTAAAGATTATGTGGAATGGCCGCATTTAAAAGAGATGGTTGCAGATGGCATGTCGATTCAATCGCACAGCCTAACTCATTCCTTTTTGTCAGAATTGAACCGGATTAACCTTTACAAAGAACTTTTCGAATCCAAAAATGTTCTCCAATCAAAGCTCAATGTTCCTGTGGATTTTATTTCTCTACCGGGGGGCTTCTGTTCGAAGGCGGTTCTAAAAATGGCCGAAGAGGTAGGCTATAGAGGGATATGTAATTCTGTTCCCGGTCTTAATAAGATGAATGAAAATGAGCCGGGATTGATCGTATTGAATCGGTTTGCAATAACCAAGAGGATCAATTTTCAAAAATTCAGGGCCATAGTAAATGGGGACTGGAATTACATAACATCATTCAAAGCAGAAAATTATTTTAAGGCCGGGATTAAGAAAGTCCTAGGGGCTCAGCGCTATTATTGGATCTGGTCTAAATATTTCAAAAATTAGGATCGAATTTGGGAAAATGAATTATTTTATGGGGGATGGAAAAAAGAAAGTCTCTGTATTAATCCCGTGTCGAAACGAAGTTCAATTTATCGAAAGATGCATAAAAAATGCATATAATTTTGACGCCCCCTATGGGGGATTTGAGGTGATTGTAATTGATGGAATGAGCGAGGATGGGACACGCGATATTCTTTTTAGAATGAGGGAGCAAAATTACTCGAATCTAATTATGATTGATAACCCCTTAAGGATCGTTCCGCACGCCATGAATTTAGGAATCAAGAATGCAGGGGGTGATTTTATCATTCGAATCGACGTTAGATGCATCCATCCCAAATCTTACCTGATTGACTTAATAGGGCTGATTGAAGAAACAAAGGCGGACAATGTTGGAGGTGTCCTTTCTCCGATTGAAGGAAATACATATACAGAAAAAAGCATTGCTTTGGCTTACAAAAGCCCCATTGCCATGGGCGGAGCATTGCGGGAGAGAAACGGATTTGTTGGGGAGACGGATACGGTGTACGGCGGATGCTTTAAGAGGGAACGTTTGATAGAAGTCGGCCTTTATGACGAGGAAATGGTAAGAAATCAGGATGATGAGCTATCGTTTCGAATTCGGGAAAGAGGGGGGAAAATAATCCAGAGTAGTGAAATTAAGATTCAATACCAACCCAGAAAATATTTCCAGCAGCTGTTTAAACAATTTTTGCAATATGGCTATTGGAAAGTAGCCGTCATAAAGAAACACCCAGAGCAGGCATCACTTAGGCATTTTTTACCATCGATGCTTATTTTAGGCTTTATATTTCTAGGGGTGTTTTCGCCTCTGCACCCCTATATTTTTGGCGGGTTCATCGTCTATGTCGGCGGCTATATTATGGCGGTTGGTCTTGAATCCCTAAGGATCGCGTTGAAAAGGGGAGTGGAATTCTGGCCAGGGGTCTGGGCGGCTATTTGCCTCATCCACGTAGGCTTTGGAGTGGGTTTCCTTTTGAATATAATTTGTAGAATATTTAGAGTCAAAATTAAATGGTTTGAGACGTTGAGTAGATAGAGAGGATGAAATGAAAGGAATTAATGATTTTCTTCAGTTTTCCCTGCCCACGATTGAAAGGGAGGAGATCGAAGAAGTTCTGGATACGCTTAAATCAGGCTGGTTGACGACGGGTTCAAAGGTGAAGAAGTTTGAAAATGAGTTTGCGAAATATATCGGTTGCAAACATGCGATTGCGGTCAATTCCTGCACGGCTGCTCTCCATTTGGCACTGGAAGCAGTAGGTATTAAAAAGGGAGATGAAATTATTACCTCGCCAATGACCTTTGCAGCCACAGCTGAAGTCATCCATTACTTGCAGGCAAAGGTTGTATTTGTGGATGTAGAATCAGACACCATGAACATGGACGTTAATAAACTTGAGGAATTTATTAAAAGAAAATGTAGAAATGGGAGAAAACGTAAATTGAAAGCGATCATTCCCGTTCACTACGCGGGATATCCATGTGAAATGGATTCAATCATGGGGATAGCCCGAAGATATAACCTGGAAGTTATTGAAGATGCAGCTCATGCCTTTCCAGCTTACTATAAGCAAAGGATGATAGGAACAATTGGAGATATAACTTGTTTTAGTTTTTATGCCACCAAAACTATCACGACTGGCGAAGGGGGAATGATCACCACGGATCGGGATGAATGGGCGGACAGAATGCGTATCATGAGTTTACACGGAATAACAAAGGATGCTTGGAAAAGATATACCTCGGAAGGGAACTGGTACTATGAAATTGTTGCGCCCGGATATAAATATAATCTCACGGATATTGCTGCTGCCTTGGGAATCGCGCAGTTGAGAAAGGCGGAAGATTTCTGGAGAAGGAGAAATGAAATCGCAGAAATATACAAAAATGCGTTTAAGGATCTGGAGGAAATTGAAATCCCTGGTGTGAAAAGGATTGGGGAAAGCATGGAGGATAGTATATACGATCAAGTCAGGCACAGCTGGCATTTATATGTTATTAAGCTAAACCTTAAGAGGCTGAGCATTGACCGAAACTGCTTTATCGATGAACTGAAAAAGAAAGGAATCGGCACCTCTGTTCATTTCATACCGCTGCATATCCACCCATATTATCGAGAAACCTACGGCTATAAGCCGTCAGATTTTCCAGTATCATATCAAAATTATAAGAGAATCATATCGCTTCCATTATACCCTAAGATGGCGGATGAGGATGTCAATCGGGTAATTGAAGCTGTGACGGACATTGTGGCCAAGAATAGGAAGACGCGCTTATAGAAGAGAGGAAAATGGAAGGTTCAAGGAATTGCGAAGCTTAGAAGGCAAAAAGGTTAGACTGCTCTGATATTTGGGAAAGCAGTGAAACGGCTTTTTGATATAATATCCTCAGCTTCTGGTCTCCTCTTGCTTTCTCCCATATTTTTGATTGTTACCATCCTTATTAAGCTTGACAGTGCTGGTCCCGTTCTCTATAGGCAAATGAGAGTGGGCATGAATTTTAGGCGCTTTTGGATAATAAAATTCAGAACAATGGAGAATCAGGCGGACAAAAAGGGTTTGCAAATCACGGCCGGAGGCGATAAGAGAGTTACCAGATTGGGCCGATTGCTAAGAAAGGGGAAAATTGACGAATTGCCGCAGCTCTTTAACGTACTAAGAGGGGAAATGAGCCTTGTTGGTCCAAGACCTGAGGTAGAAAAATACGTAGAGCTGTATAAAGAAGATTATGAAGAAATACTCAAGATAAGGCCCGGGATTACGGATATTTCCTCGGTTATTTTCAGTAACGAAGAAGGTGTCCTGCAGAACCAGGCCGATCCGGAATGGTATTATAAGCATATTTTATTGCCCGAAAAAATTAAGCTCGCAAGGGAATATATAAGCCGGGCGTCCTTTTTTTATGATATGAAAATTATTTTTCGGACCTTTTATAAGGTCTTTTATCAGGTTATTGCTAAATTGTTGCCAGCAGGATCGAGCCCAGGACAGTAACACAAAAAATCAATTTTTTTAATCACCCCATGACTTAGCGAAAAAATAGATAAGACCTCATTCAGAGCTGGATTTCCACCCCTCGCCCCCTGGAAATAGATTTCCCAAAAGTGGTAATTAATTTCCACTGATAATCAAAAGCCTTTCTCCAATGATTTTAGATTTAATCATTTAATTGTCCGATATTATATTGAAAATAGAATATAGTTCATTTTTGGGATTTTTGGCATAAGATTTGCCACTATGAATAAAATACGGGATATATCCCCATTTTTTACAACTACTTTACTGTCAGTTATTTTGACTGAAAAAGTTTCAAGCTGCTTGGTTTTGTAATGGCTTTTAGCGTAGGGAGGCAGGAAAGCGGGAAGAGTTAAAGGAGATTATTTAGGTAGAAATATCATGGAGAAGTTTTATGGTTAAGAAATTGCTGAATCTGAAATACGAAATGTTTGAAGAATGGACCCTGGGAAGGTTCTTGATGAATTACAGGCGAATAGGCATTTTTATTTTTCAGCTGTTTTTAACGGTTTTAGTCTACCTCGCGTCTTTCTCGATTCGTTTTGAGTTTAAAATTCCGAACGATGATTTTGAGACCTTTTTGAAGACTCTTCCAATATTGCTGATTGCCAGGATGGTTGCTTATTCCTATTACAAAATTGACTCGGGCTGGTGGCGATTTGTAAGCATGCAGGATTTAATGAACATTTCTAAATCGGTATTCTGGGGGTCTACGATTTTCGTGGTTACAATGGCTTTTATCAATAGACTTCAGGGTTTTCCCCGGTCGGTCATTCTCATAGAAGCGCTCCTTAACCTGATGGCTACTGGGGGGATTAGATTCTTTATTCGATTTTTCCGCGAGAGAAATGGTAGAAAAGCATCCAAAATAGTAAAGGACGCGATTATTGTCGGGGCTGGGAAGGCTGGGGTCTTAATCCTCAATGAAATCAGGACGAATACAAATTTGGGAACCCGTGTGGTGGGTTTTGTGGACGATAACTCTTACATAAGGGGAATGAATATCCAAGGCGTACCCGTTCTGGGAAGCACCGAAAATATTCCCGAGATTGTTGAGAAGAAAGCCATTGATGAAGTAATCATAGCCATCCCATCAGCCGGTTACAAGGATATCGCCCGCATTACCGAAATTGCCCGTAATACTCCGGTAAAGATAAAGGTTTTACCCAACTTAGGAAAAATAATTCAGGAGGATAACTTTACGGGGCAGCTCAGGGAGATTTCGTACGATGAGCTGTTGGGTCGGCAGGTAATAGCCTTTCGGCGAGAATCAGATTATAAATTCCTGGAGGGAGAAATTAAGGACAGGGCGGTTCTGGTGACGGGAGCTGGGGGCTCTATAGGGTCAGAGCTGTGCAGGCAGGTTTCTCAATTCAACCCGCGGATCCTGATTATGTATGACCGTTATGAAAATAGCCTATACGAACTTGAGTTGGGACTCAGAAAACAATTCCCCAATCAATCCATTTTACCGGTAATAGGTGATATCCGTGATGGGGAGAAGTTTGGAAAGATATTGCAGGAAAATGGCATTAGTCTCATATACCATGCGGCAGCTTATAAGCATGTTCCCTTGATGGAACGCGAGCCTGTTGAGGCAGTGCGCAACAACGTGCTTGGGACATTTAATATTTCGAAATTAGCTGTGGCCAACAAAGTGAACAAGTTTGTGATGATTTCCACAGATAAAGCCGTAAACCCTAGCAGTATGATGGGGACCACCAAGCGAACGGCGGAATTGATCGTGCAAGGACTTTCAGGTGGGGGGACCAGATTTATCTCGGTCCGTTTCGGCAATGTCATTGGGAGCAATGGCAGCGTGATCCCCATTTTTAAGAAACAGATAGCCGAAGGAGGGCCAATAACAGTAACTCACCCCGAAGTGGCACGTTATTTTATGTCAATATCCGAGGCCGTGCAGCTGGTATTAACAGCGGGGGGTATGGGCCAGGGAGGAGAGATATTCTTATTGGATATGGGAGAGCCCATAAAGATTGTAGACCTGGCGAAGAAGATGATCAATTTTTCCGGGCTGACTCCTCAGAAAGACATTGACATTGTTTTTACCGGGTTGCGACCTGGAGAGAAGCTCCAAGAGGAGCTCTTCTGGCAAGGAGAAGGGATTGTCCCCACGGAAAATAAAAAAATTACTATGCTCAAGCCTAATGGGCGAAATTTTAAATTATTACTGGATCAAATTGGAAGACTTGAAGAGTGTGAACGCTGCAACGATGTCAAGGGCATTTTTGCCTTGCTCAAGGAGATAGTTCCGGAAGCAAGGATAGGATTATGAAATCGTTACCGTTCTATTCCTTGATGAATGCTTGGACTCTGTCAGGCCTGAACTACGCCAACCGAGTTTTGGTCTAAAGTCAAGAGTAATCCCTAAAAGTTAAGTAAGTGGAAATAAAAGTTTTCCTGATACCAAAGAATCACGAATATATTAAACGACTTACATCAAGCCTGGCAGAAGCGGGCGTTCAGGTCAAATTGCTTAAGCCGTTTCATTATTCATCATTTTCGAATTTGGCTAAAATTATTTTTTACAGAGGGAAGGGTTACAGGTTAATTCACGTTCATTGGCTGTATATTTTTCCGTTTGGGCTGGTGATGAAATTGTTTTATTATTTATGTAGGCTGCTGAGAATAAAAATTATTTGGGAGATGCACAACATACTTCCTCACGATTATAAGAAGTCTGATAAGAGAAATTGCAAGTGGTTTTACGAAAAGGTAGACGCAATAATTTTTCATAGTAGAAATGACGTTCAGGAATCAAAAAGATTATTAGGGGTAAATCATGATAAGAAAAATATTATCATCCCCCATGGAAACTTTAATGAATCTTATGAGAACGGGGTTTCCAAGAAGGACGCCAGAAAAATATTGGATATTCCCGATGATAAGAGGGTAATTCTCTGTTTCGGCTTTATAAGGAAAAATCGGGGTTATGAATATCTTGTAGAAGCTACAAAGGATATGCAGGATACAATCGTCATAATCGCGGGGAAAATATTGGAGAAGGATGCCTATAATAAAATTCTGGATTATGAAAAGCAGGTGCCAAATCTAAGAATATTTGCCAAATGGATTCCCAATGAGGAGGTACAACTATATTTTAATGCCTGCGACATCGTTGTATTGCCATACACAAGTATAACAACCTCCGGGGTTGTTCCCCTCGCCTATGCTTTTTCAAGACCCGTTGTTACGACAAGTATCGGAGGCATAAAAGATGTGGTTGAAGACAATATCGGCATTTTGGTCCCCCCCAATGATTCAGAATCATTAAGAAATGGTATAAATAAGCTCCTTAGCATGGATTTCGAGACCATGGGGAAATATGCTTATGAATATTCAAATAATAGGTTTAATTGGGGATTCATAGCAAGAGAAATTAAAAAACTCTACGAGACGGTTTGATGGTATACATGTTCACGCTATGCCGCAATGGCGCTGGCCATCAAACCCTTCATATCCTGAAACGAGCCTCGCACTGCCCGCTTTTTCATTTTGATAAACCCCCCTTCTCAAGAACTCGAATATTTGCTCAGCCATGTGCCGCTACAGTTTCGAAGGACCTACGCCGCTATCCAAAACATTGCGATTCGCTAAAAAGAGGGGCCGGTTTAGGCTTGATTCAATGACCCCGCAGCGGATCATGCTTCTCCTCGGCATACGGGAAACTCTGAGTAGGGTGTCGCCCAGTGCCCATCCCAGAAATTTTCATTAGAAAGAAATGGCCAGGACCGTCGTCAAAATAGCTTGACTTAAACCGAAATTTTCGCTAATATCGGATCATCTTTGTTACCCTCTGAATGAATTAAAACAAGTGGGCATTTTCCTGCAAGATGGGTGGACGGTTTTGAACAAAATAGCAACGGACTGATCAAGAATCCTTAAGCCCAGATAGCTTTACTTCCCTCGAAGCCGAAATCTATTCCATCATAACTTGGGAATGGCGGAGAAACTTTCTCAAGAGTTGATCTTTATCACTATTTTTATTGTGGAAAGGCCCCCATGGATTAAGTAAAGTGACGGTGGAAATTTGTCGCGGATAACATACTGATATTAATTTTAATAATTTTATTTTGAAATGGGTTTTTGTATCTATGGGGATGGGGACGAAATAGATCGAAAAAGGATTGAAAGTGTTTTTGATCCGGTATTTTTTAGGATAGTAAGGGAAAAAAGAATTAAAGGTATGCAATATGTCGGGTCCTTTCTTTTTGTCGTTCATGGCAGGGGAAAAGAGGCCAATAATTTTATGGCATGATCTTTGCTGATTTTGGATCAAAAAATGGAATGTGGGGATTTACCTAAAGCATAGGGGGCGTACTATGAAAAAAATGTTATTTACATTAATTTTTGTATTTTGTCTATCTGCAACATTACAGATAGGAGTGTCAGTTGCTTTTTCTGCCGGACCAGTTCTGTTTTTCTCCGACCTTACATGGGGTCCCAAAACAGGATGGGAAGGCTCAACTACGAGAGGAGCGGCTGTTACTGTTTGGGGCAAAAACTTTGGTTCTACCAGAGGAAGCAGTTGTATCACCGTCAATGGAGCGCAAATTGCGGAATATGCTGAATGGGGAGCCATAGGACCTGCCAGAGCGTTAGAGCGTATAACCTTCTGGTTAAACAGCAGCTGCACGGATGGAGATGGGACTATTACGGTTACCGTGAATGGGGTTACTTCCAATGCTTTGAATTTTACCGTAGTGGCGGGAACGGCAGCAAAGATATATTTCATTTCAGTTTCCAACGGGAGCAATGGCAATAACGGCCTGTATTCAACTTCGCAAGGCGGCAGCAATGGACCTTGGAAGGACATCTATATGTTCAATCCCGGCCTAGATTCCTATAGCTATGGACATAACCCATCAGGCGATGGGCAATATATTGTATATGCAAGGCAAGGAACTTATACCGCAGTGGATACAGATGGTGCTTTTGTCGCGCTAAGAGGGCCGTACGGCGGTCCTGACAAAAGAAAGGCTCTTATTGCATATCCCGGGGAAATACCGACTTTGAACACAGCAGGAGCTTCCCGTGGGATCATCTGGAACGCAGACTACAGTCCTTACGGGAAGAACAGCTATTTCACTTACAGTAAATTGAATGGCATATACGGCGTAGCGGCTATCGGTGTGATAGGCAACTACAACCGGGTCATTGGCTGCACGTTCAAAGAATATTTAGATTATGCCCAAGACGGCGTTGTGTGGGTCACTGCTTCCCAATATACATCCCTCTTCGGCAATTTGTTCGACCACAATGGTAACGATTCTATGAAGCACAACATCTATGTAAAAACACAACCTGGTTTTCCTGGAGACCGAAACACCTGGTACACATATATCGGCTGGAACGAGATCACTAATGCGGTCTCCAGTGATAACCACGGCGGGGCGATCTTCATTTCCAGATCAAGCGATGCAGGAAGTTATACCACACAATATATCTATATTCATGGTAACTACCTCCATGATGGCAACATGGAGTTCATTTACACAGGGGACAATACTGATATAGGGGAAATTTATATTTACAATAACATTTTCCGCCATGGGACTTGTACTAATGCAGGAATATACCTCGCTTGGGACACTTTAACTGTATATTTGTTTAATAACTTGTTTTATCAGATTGGTGATGCCAGCGCACCAATGGTTGGCGTGGTAGCAAGGAAACCAACAACAGCTACGTTCAAAAACAACATTTTTTATTCGCGTCCTGGTCAGGAATTTATAAACGTGGAAAGCGGGGGAGCAACTGCCAATTCCGACCATGACCTCTTCTATAATCCTGGCGGAACGACCACTCCACCTTCTGGAGTTGCAGTAACCAGCCCGATTGTGGGAAACCCTCTTTTCAGGGGTCCAACCAACTACAATTTCCACTTACAAACCAACAGCCCAGCTATTAATGTCGGGACAGCGGTTGTGAGCCCTTACGTGGCCAAAGATTTTGACGGGCTCTCTCGGCCGCAGGGGTCTCTCTATGATATCGGGCCATACGAATACGCCTCGGGAGGAGATACTACCCCTCCTGCGGCTCCAAATAATTTGAAGATAATGCCATAACTGCGCTGCGGATATTTGCATTTTGTTAGACTGCCCATGGAAATGTAGCGTTCAGGAGAGGCGGTTATTAGTAGGGTAGCCTTCGAATCCAGGGCCTTATGCTCGGTGTCCAGAGGGGATCTCCACAAGCATTTACGATAGATTCGTGAAAATTCAGCGTTCGGAGGATAACGTGAAAATGTTAAGAATATTGCTGATGTTAACGATGATTTTACTTGCGTTTAACGTGTCCACATCTTTTGCCGGACCGATTATCGTTGATCATACCACTACGGATTTATCTCAAATTCCTGATTCCTGGATCAATCAGGTGAAGCAGAATATCAAGGTATATTTCGGGCATACATCGCATGGAATGCAGATTACCAACGGTTTGCTGAGCATAGAATCCCAAAATCCCAGCAAATACAGTGTAGCAATTCCCCAATGGTCCCTTCCTAATGAGCCGGGAGCGCTTTGCATATATGACCGAAGTGATACCTATGACCCCGGTGACTTCTTTCCAACTGTTCCAGGAGTTTTGAGTGCCAACCCGCAAATCAATGTCGTAATGTATGCTTGGTGCGGACAGCCGGGTAACGCAACAGGAGGATGGCAAGCGCTTTTAAATAGTTATATCAGTACTATGAATAGCCTGGAACAACGATATCCTAATGTCACTTTTGTTTACATGACTGGCAACGCTCAAGAAGCTGATTGTTCGGGCTGTGAGCGTAACCATTTCAACGAAGCTTTACGTACATATTGCAAACAGAACAACAAGGTGCTTTTTGATTTTGCCGACCTCGACGTCTGGTACAACGGACAGAGGTATGCCTATGCTTCCCCCAGCTGGTGCACATGCGCTGGCCAGAACATACCTCGTGAGGCTCCTCAATATGGCGGGGGAGCTGGGACTGGTCCCTGTGGACATACCACCTCAGAAAGCTGCATGGAAAAAGGCAAAGCAACCTGGTGGCTTCTGGCAATGATTGCCGGATGGAATAATCCGAATCCGCCCCCCCCTCCTGATACCACTCCACCGGCCCCACCTAAGGGGCTTCGCATCGTGCCGTAAAAAATATTCCCGCGTTCTGATTTAGGAAAGCTGATTAAATCGAGGCAGGGTGTATGGTTATTCGGGACGGCAGCGATCTGCCGCCATTTTGTGGGTCAAGCCGAAGCGGGAATCATTCCTAGAAAAGATCAAGGCGAAAGTAGTCATTTCGAAGAGCAGAGCGACGAGGCCCTCCCCCTTCAGATGTTTTACGATAAGTTGGTTTTGAGATTGCCGCGCTTTACCGGCAGGGCGGGATCGCTCACAATGACTTGTAAAGATATTTGATATGTTTGAATTAGTTAGGCAAGATTTTTTCCTAGGTTTTAATAGGCAGACCAACAAGAGAATTGCTAGAAATTCAAAGGCTTTAACTGCAATTGGGAAAGAGTCCTTTGACTCTTTCCCAATCAATTTTTTCAGGGGTGCTCTTGTTTATTTTGCAGGTCCACTGGCTTGATTAGAAAGTTGACTCTGATTTTGGGAAATGTCATAGGCGGCAACAGCAATAAAATAGGTATATCCAGGAGTAAGACCGGTCAGGGTGTAAGTGACAACATTATTCGCATCGGTCGTATAATTTTTCGCATCAACGGGAGTACCATAGACTCCTGAGGCCGTTCCATAATAGACATAAAATCCAGCCAGATCGTTCAAGGGAGTGTTATCGGCATTCGTGGTTGGTGCGTCCCAGGCCAAATTTATCACTCCGCTTCCGCCGCCAGAGCCTCCACCACTCCCTCCGCCACTTCCACCTCCACTGATAATAGCCCCTCCTTCGCCACCCCCTCCTCCGCATCCACTTATCCCGATCAAGAGTGTAATAATGAGAGAAATAAGGATCAATTTTTGTTTGTCGAAGGCTTTAAGCATTTTCAATTACCTCCCTTTCGAGTATTCCCCAGGTTTTGTTCAGGCCAATTTCTCAGAATCAATATGCAATGAGTAAACCTTAGTTTCCAGGCCCGATCTCGCAAAAAATTTAAGGGATTAATTAATCTTACTCTGTACATTCCTGCTGTCAAGAAAAATTTTGAAAGAAAGAATGACTGCCGGGCTCATCACGGAGACACCGCTGGATACCAGGGGGAACTCTGTTTAACATACGGAAAACATGTCATTTAGCTATGGGAATTGGTTTGTCATTCCGGGCTTGACCCGGAATCCAGTCTTTTTTCTAGATTCCCGCTTTCGCGGGAATGACGAATTATGTGAATATATTTATGTCTCTCTCTACAGCTAAAATGTTCAGCAATATTTATGCCAGAAAAATCCGAAAATATAATAGCGTCAAGACATTGGGATAATTAGATTTAATAAAATATGGAGATCGGAGTTTGGTGGAAAACTAACAATGTAGACAGGGAATCAATCCAAAAATGCGCATAGACTGGGGTGCTTCTCACGAACTTCGGAGAATGCTATTTCATTTTTTGAGGGTTAGAATGTCTTGAAGAGGATGCTTACGGGGCGATTAGAAAAATGCAATCCGCAGCAATGAAGCGAGATTAACTTCCACTGAATTCATTTTGCCACGCCATCCTTTTCATTGGAAAATTGACTCTGATTTTGAGAGGTATCATAGGCGGTAAGAGCAATAAAATAGGTCTGTCCAGGAGTAAGACCGGTCAAGGTGTAAGTCGTAACATTTTTGGCATCAACGGGAGAGCCATAGACTCCTGAGGCCGTTCCATAATAGACATAATAACCGCCCAGATCAGTCAAGGGAGTTCCATCGGAATTCGTGGTTGGTGCATCCCAGGCCAAACTTATTGTTCCGGCTCCACCGCCCCCTCCTCCGCTACTGCTCGCTCCACCGCCACTCCCTCCGCACCCACCCAATATGAGGACCAATATTAAGAAAATTACGGAAAAAAAGGTTAAAAATATCTCTCTGAATTTCAAAATGATCACCTATTCAATTAATGAATTAGCAAAATAATTAAATTAATTTTATCAAAAAAATATATCGGCGTCAAGAATAAAAGGCTCCCCCAGGGGTCAACAATTTTCTGATACTTGCCAGCGAAGCAGAAAGAATTCCGTCATATTTAGATAAGCCCGGGAATCAGGTCAAATGGGGAAAATCTTTTTAGTCAGATGTCATCGAGAATCTGTGTACTAATACAAACGCATTAAATATCCATACAAGTCATTGCGAGCCCGAAGCCCTGCACCGCATGGTGTACAGGGGGAAGGGCGCGGTAATCTCAACCCCTTTCCCATCTTCCCCACTTAAGGGGGAGGGAGAGCGTGGGGGATTACTCCGC
>Ga0315295_10000650_pt1 | contig 30089 bp, 29 predicted proteins | sample YL17G14_0_MG_FD_204453 | JGI IMG/M metagenome (GOLD analysis project Ga0315295, IMG submission 204453) | Sediment microbial communities from Yellowstone Lake, YNP, Wyoming, USA - YL17G14_0 | ecosystem: Environmental > Aquatic > Freshwater > Lake > Sediment | place: USA: Wyoming | collected... | reverse complement strand
ATTCTATTCCCCTCCCCCCCAAATCCATCGGCTTGATTGTAGTCCAACCACTCTGGTACAAATAAGGATGCAGAGCCGGGTTAAAATGCGACTTTTGTAACGGGATCTCCTGTTCCTGTGGTAGTTTTCTAATCGAGGTCGCGGTAATTGTGGGTCGCTTAGTTGGGGGCATTCCTTTGGTTAATCTTCTTAAATCCACTAATCCTGATCTTTCGAGACTCATTTGGTCCTCCTTGCGCAGGATTATTCATCCCGACATGTATATATCGTTAAATTTTAATCCGAATTTCATTCTTATTAAAATTCTTTTAGGAGCTTAGACCAGGCTCTTACGCCTGAAGGTCTCCATGTGAATCAGCAGGACAGAAATATCAGCGGGGGAGACGCCGGCAATGCGGGAGGCCTGGCCGATAGAGATAGGTTTATGCAGGGCTAGCTTCTGGACGGCTTCGTTAGATAATCCTTTAAGATCCTTATAATCCACCCAATCGGGGATGCGGCGCTCTTCCATTTTTTTAAACCGCTCCACCTGGATAAGTTGCCGCGCTATATAACCCTCATACTTTTTGGTGATTTCAATTTGTTCCACCACTTCCGTAGAGAGCAGCTCTCCATTTTCGATGGCGGCCTTCTTTCTAAGAAAAGCCTGATATCTTTCTTCTCCGATCAAGCCGACCTGGTATCCCTTTTCAGTTAAGCGCAAGTCAGCATTATCCTGGCGGAGAAGCAGCCGGTATTCGGAACGCGAGGTCAGCATGCGGTAGGGTTCATTGATCTCTTTGGTGATCAGATCGTCGATCAAGGTCCCGATATAGCATTCATCGCGGCCTAAAAGTAAGGGATCCTTTCCCTTCACCTTTAGCGCGGCATTGATGCCCGCCACGATCCCCTGCGCCGCCGCCTCCTCATAACCCGAAGTCCCATTGATCTGCCCGGCACAATAAAGACCGGCTATCTCTTTACATTCCAGGGAATATTTTAGCTGTGAGGGTGGAACATAATCATATTCCACAGCATAGCCCGGACGGATCATCTCCACATTCTCCAAGCCTGGCATGGTTTTTAAAAAAGCCAGCTGGACATCTTCGGGCAAAGAAGTAGACATGCCCTGAGCGTACATCTCATTGGTGTCCCGGCCACAGGGCTCAATGAAGCATTGGTGGCTATCCTTATCAGGGAAGCGAACTACTTTATCTTCGATGGAAGGACAATAGCGAGGACCCACCCCTTGGATTTTTCCGGTAAAAAGCGGGGAACGGTCCAGATTGGCCTTGATGATCTCGTGAGTTTTGGGATTGGTCCAGGTTAGATGACAAGGGATTTGAGGTTGTTTGGTGGTTAGGTTGTTAGGAACAGCAGAAAGGCCATATTGTTTATATTCCCAAATGAAAGAGAACCTTTTGGGGGGTTCGTCGCCGGGCTGCTCCACCATTTTGGAGAAGTCGATCGAGCGTCGGTTCAGCCGGGCAGGCGTGCCGGTCTTCAGCCGGCCAAGGTGAAGGCCGATGTTTCTCAAAGAATCAGAAAGTCCTTTGGCTGGGAGCTCGCCCATTCGCCCCGCTTCCACATGCTGCAATCCCACATGGATCAAGCCATTCAAGAATGTGCCGGTGGTTATCACTATGGTTTTTCCTTGATATGCCATATCCAAATTAGTGCGCACTCCGGTTGCGGAACTGGAATCCTCGTTCGTCGTTATTATCTCGGTTGTAACCGCCTGTTTAAGGTCGAGATTTGGTTGTTCTTCGAGTATTTTTTTCATGACCCGATGATATTGTTTGCGGTCTGATTGCGCGCGCAAGGCCTGAACAGCCGGCCCTTTGGTGGTGTTGAGCATTTTCATCTGCAAGAAGGTCAGGTCAGTCGAAATCCCGATCTGCCCGCCCAGGGCATCCACTTCTCTTACGAGCTGCGATTTGGCAGGACCGCCCATGGCAGGGTTGCAGGACATAAAGGCGACAGTGTCCACGTTCATGGTGAGCAGAAGAGTTTGACAGCCTAAACGAGCTGCTGCCAGGGCCGCTTCAATGCCGGCATGCCCGGCGCCGATGACGATTACATCGTAGATTTTAGGAAAGATCATTGGCTGGGAGGCTGACATGGGATTAACCGCGAACGTCTCGGATTATATAAACCACTCCCAATGTGGACCCCAGCGCATCCCTTACTTTGTTGGCATTGATCAAGGAGGGGAGCTTCTCGCCCAGGGGGTCGGTCAGGTCCACTGCAAAACGCTCGATCTCCATATTTTTCACGACCACTTCTTCATAAAGCTTTAGATATTTATCCTTATCCGCGAAAAGCGTATCGATGGGATGCCCCAGGATATTCTCCCTGGAGACCTTAAAATATTTATGGGCCTCTTCGTTCAGCAGGATCACCCTTCCTTCCAGATCGGTCACGATCAGGGAATCCGGCATGGTCTCAATGATGGTGTTGGCGGCCAGGGCGGGGGAGATGGCAAACAAAGCGTAGCGGCGCATAGCCATAAAAATGAATAAGTTCATGATAGCGATATCAAAAACGCAGGTAGGCGGGAAAAAGCGAAAACCTTGAACCAGAGGGAAAATCTCGTCAGTTAACACCCCTACCAGGGCGGGGACGACCGAGCCGAAGGCAATTAATCCGGCTTGGGCCCGGATGGTTCTCTGCGGAGAAGTAAGCGCCTGCCGGATCAGCAGGTAAATTCCCCAGACAACATAGATCATGGTATTCAAGGCGAACAGCCAGTAGAGCGGGGTCGGCTGGCTGGCTATCCCAAAGCGATAGATATCGTGGCGGGAATACATACTATTGGTAAAGATAAAAAGTATTCCCAGTATCAGCGCCGGCAGATACAGGACCAGCAAGGCATAGGGCCTTTTTAAGAATTTTTCCTTGCGGGAGAAGATCAGGCAGAAATGCGCATACATGGGAAAGACAAAGGCCCACAAAGTGGCGCTGAGCCGATTGATGGTCTGGGCCAGATCTAAAGTAAAGGAGATGCGCAGAGAATATTCCAGGATGCTGGCTAAAAAGGCCAAAAGGGCAAAGCGGGCAAAAAACCGGGCGGTGCGGTTCTCATAGTGCCGGCTTAATATAATGAAGCTGAAAAGCAGGGTAAAAAGCGCAGCAATTAGCTCAAGATAGGGAAAAAGTATCATTTGATGTGATTATATTATAAATTATGGTATAATTCAACCGCATATGGCTAAGCCCAAGTATCAGCGTATCCTCCTCAAACTCTCCGGGGAAATTTTCGGCGGCAACTTGAAATACGGCCTGGATCCCGAAGTTATCGACACTATCGCTATGGAGATCAAAAAAGTCCGGTCTCACGGGGCACAAATGGCGGTGGTGGTAGGCGGGGGAAATATTTTTCGCGGGTTATCGGGCTCCGCGGCCGGCATGGACCGCGCTACCGGGGATTACATGGGTATGCTGGCCACGGTCATCAATGCCCTGGCCCTGCAGGATGCTTTAGAGAGAGCCGGAGTTTATGCCCGGGTGCAGACCGCGATCGAAATGCGACAAGTGGCCGAGCCCTTTATCCGCCGCCGGGCTTTGCGGCACATGGAGAAGGGGCGGGTGATCATTTTAGCGGCAGGCACCGGCAATCCTTATTTTTCTACTGATACTACTGCGGCTTTACGCGCGGCCGAACTGGATGTCAATGTCATCATCAAGGCTACCAAGGTGAATGGAGTCTATGATAAAGATCCCCTGAAGTATAAAAGGGCCAAGATGTACAAGCAGCTTTCCTACCTGGAGATACTGAACCAGGGGCTTAAGATCATGGATTCCACCGCGATCTCCCTGTGCATGGATAACCATCTGCCCATCATCGTCTTGAACCTGCTCAAGCCTTCCAACGTGGAAAAAGCCGTATTAGGCCAAGCTATCGGCACTCTGGTGACCGCCAACAAATAAACAGGAGGGATACTAATGGGAGACCCAATTAAAGAAGCCGAGGTCAAGATGAAAAAAACCCTGGATGCCCTGCGCCAGAAATATGCTGCGGTGCGCACCGGCCGGGCGACTCCCGCACTGGTGGAGCATGTCCACGTGGAATACTACGGGGCCCAAACCCCGCTCAGACAGCTGGCTTCCATTTCCGTTCCGGAATCCCGCACTATCGCCATCCAGCCCTATGATAAGAACGCCGCCAAGGACATCGAAAAGGCGATCTTGAAATCTGACCTGGGGATAAATCCCAAGATCGATGGGGGCATTATCCGCCTGAACCTTCCTCCCCTGACGGAGGAACGACGCAAGGACCTGGTCAAGCTGGTGAAGAAAGAAGCCGAGGAAGCCAAGATCACAATCCGCAATATCCGCCGGGAAGCCATGGAGCAGCTCAAGGCCTCAAAGGGCAGCAAGGAGCTTTCCGAGGATGTGGAAAAGATGAAAGAGGAAGAAGCCCAGAAATTGACCGACCGGGAGATCGCCGAGATCGATAAGATACTGGCCGCCAAAGAAAAAGAAATAATGGAAGTCTGATCCTTGTGAAGATCCCCCAGCACATCGCTATCATCATGGACGGCAATGGCCGTTGGGCCAAGCAAAGAAAGCTCCCGCGCATTGCCGGCCATAAACAAGGGGCGGAATCGCTGCGGGAAGCGGTGATAACCTGCGCCGAGCTGGGCGTTAAATATTTAACGGTCTATGCATTTTCCACTGAGAACTGGCGGCGGCCTCAGGAAGAAGTGGATTTTTTGATGGGGCTGTTCGCGCAGAGCATCGATAACCGTATGGGGGAACTGATCAAGAACAATGTGCGCTTGAGGTTCTTAGGGCGCTTGCAGGATTTTTCCCCGGAGCTGCAGCAGAAGATGAAATCAGCCATGGAAAAGCTGGTCCATAACACCGGGGTCAATCTTCAGGTAATGGTCAGCTATGGAGGGAGGGCGGAGCTCGTGGACGCCTTTCGGCGAATGACAAATGACAAATTAACAAATGAACAAATTAATGAAGAAACAATTAGCTCTTATTTATATACTGCCGGCATTCCTGATCCGGATCTTTTGATCCGTACTGCTTCGGAAGAACGCATTTCCAATTTTCTGCTATGGCAGATCGCTTATGCGGAGATCTACGTGACGGAGACGCTCTGGCCGGATTTCAGGCGCGAACAGCTGCTGGCCGCGATCGAGGAGTATAATAAACGTGAGCGACGCTTTGGGAAAACCTCGGAGCAACTGAAATGAAAGCCCGAACCGCGACCATTTTGATCAGTGTCCCCATAATCTGGGCCTGCACCTATTACGGGGGCCTCCCTTTTTTGTTCTTAGTCTTGGTCTTGGCCCTGGCCTCCGTCAATGAGTTCTACAATCTGATGATGAAAAAGGGCTATTATCCGGCTTACTGGGTGGGCAATTTGATCACCATTTTCTTTATCGTCTTTGCTTACTATGCCCTGAAGCGCAACTGGGAACCGGCCCATTCCGCCATCTTGACCATCGCGGTGTCGATCGCGGCCATCTCGGGCATCTTCTTGAAGAGGGAGAAGGACACCATCGTGGATGTGGCGGTCACCATCCTGGGGATGATCTATATCGGCTGGTTCTTCAGTTATTTGATATTTGCGCGCTCTCTCACCCCGCACGGAGGCTACCTTTTCTTTTTGATGCTCACCATCTGGGCGATGGACATCACGGCTTATCTGGCCGGGCGTTTTTTTGGCAGGCACAAGCTCATCCCCTCTATTTCCCCCAATAAGACCTGGGAAGGGGCTATCGCCGGATTTTTAACCTGCCTCATTTCAGCGGAGATATTTTCCGGGATCGCGGCCATCAACGGGACCCACGCTATTATCCTGGGCGTTCTGATCGGGATCATGGCCCAGTTCTCTGACCTGGTAGAATCTCTGATCAAGCGGGATGCGGGAGTAAAGGATGCTTCCAATATTATTCCCGGGCACGGAGGAGTGCTGGACAGAATGGATTCCTTTATCCTGACCGCGCCGGTGATGTATTATTATGTAGTATGGGTCATCTTAAAATGATGAATGACGAATTAATTGATAAAGCTTTAAAAGAAGATATTGGAAGCGGCGATATAACCACCAGGGCTATCATTCCCGAAAAGCAAAAAGCCCGAGCTGTTATTTTGGCCAAAGAGGCGGGAATTATTGCTGGACTATCTATCGCTAAAGAGGTTTTTCGACAAGTAGATAAAAGAATAAAATTTTCGGCGAAGACCAAAGATGGCGCCTGGGTTAAAAAAGGAAAGGTAATCGCGGAAGTTTTCGGTCCAGCCCGGGGTATCCTGACCGCGGAAAGAGTAGCTCTCAATTTCTTGCAGCATCTGTCAGGAGTGGCCACACTAACCTATAAATTCGTTAGCCGTGTGCCGCGGACCGTTAAGATCTTAGACACGCGCAAGACCACGCCGGGATTGCGGGTTCTGGAAAAATACGCAGTGAGGGCGGGCGGGGGGGTGAACCATCGTTTCGGGCTGTATGATGAGATCCTGATAAAGGACAATCATCTCAAGCTAACTAGAGGGGTTAAGAGGGCAGTAGAAGGCATAAGAGGGCGGCATAAGGAGAAGAGGGCGATAGAGGTTGAGGCCCGGACGATCGCAGAAGTCAAAAAAGCTATAAAGTGCAAAGCAGACAAGATCCTTTTGGATAATATGAGCCTTGTGGCCCTGCGGCAGGCGGTCAAACTTTGCCGGAAAGCTAAAGTGAAAACTGAAGCCTCGGGTGGAGTGAACCTGGGAAACATTCGACAGATCGCCGGAACCGGAGCGAACGCCATTTCTATCGGTGCCTTGACCCATTCGGCCCCGGCCCTGGATCTAAGCTTAAAGGTCCTCTAACATTCTTGACACCCCCTCATTAAGCTATATAATGTATCCATCTTGAAGAAGGCCTTTTTGCTTTGGCTGATTTTACTTCTGACCGGAGGGGCTTGGGCCTATACGGTCAGCAACGAAGCCCTGGTTTCCTCCGGAGGGATCGCCTCCAGCGCGGCCTATTCCACTTTGGTGACCTTGAGCGACGGGATGGCGGGGATTATCAGCGCCACTTCCGCCCCCACCTCGGATACCACTGCCCCCACCATTGCCAGCATCTTGTTTGACGGACGAACCATTATCAACAACGATCTGGTCAAGTCCAATGTGGCTATTACCGCCACTGTCAGTGACGCGGCTTCCAGTATCGATACCAGCAATTCCTCGGTCGAGGTCAATTCGCAGTATTATTCCTTCGCTTCGCTTACCGGCCAGTCCAGCTTTTTAAACGGCAATCTAAGATATAAGCCGGGATTCCAAGATGGGACTTATACCTTCCGCATCCACGCACGGGATACCGCCGGCAATTATTCCAGCTCCGAAGCCTTTACCTTTAAAGTGGAGGGAGGGGAAGTCAAGGTATCCAGTGCGGTGCTTAACTATCCCAATCCCTTCAACCCGGCCAGCGGACAGACAACTGAGATAAATTATATGCTCAATAACGATGCGGACGTTAACCTCTACATTTATAACCTGATCGGACAGTGCATCAAGAAAATAAGTTGTGCTGCGGGGGCGGAGGGGGGGCGCGCGGGCTATAACCGGGTGACCTGGAACGGGGAATCGGATTTTGGCTTTGTTGTGGCCAATGACATCTATATCGCGCGGGTCACCTCCGGCGGAAAACAGATAGGAAAATGCAAGATAGCCGTTTTAAAGTAATATTGTTCATAATTGGGATCTGGTCGCTGGGATTCGGGATCTCCCATGGGGCGGCTTTGGACATCAGCCGGGTGGGGATGGGAGCGCGCTCCCTGGCCTTGGGCAGGGCCCAGGTGGCCGGATTGGACCTGGCCTCGGTCTTTGTCAATCCCGCCAACGCGGCCGGACTGGACCGTTTCGCCATGACCAGCATGTATGTCAATCTCAATGAGGACGTGGGTTACGGCATGGTGGGTTTGGGATTCCCGGTGCTGGAAGGGAACCTGGGATCGGTGGGGGTTTCCTTTATCAATGCCAGCACCGGCAATATCTATACTACCGATCGAGATGCCAATGGGCGCACCATCGTAATTTCTAACTTTGAATATTCCAGCAAACTGGGGCAGATAAGCTATGGCAAGGAGATCTCCCGCAATATTTCCATGGGTTGCGCATTAAAGCTTTATTCGCGCTCCTTTGATACCATCGGAGGAGGCCAGGCCAATGGCGTCGATTTGGATGTGGGAATGCTCTTTTTCCCCCGGGAGAATTTGATCCTGGGATTGACGGCCCAAAACCTGTTGCCGGTGGAGATGGCCAACCTGAACTGGGCTACCGGGGCCAAGGAGGACATCCCCATTAATTTGCGGGGCGGGATCAATCTTTCTCCGCGAAAGGATATCAGGATCTTGGCGGATTACGATTCATTGGGGAATATGCACACCGGGGTGGAGTGGGAGGTTAAACAGTTTTTAGACCTGCGGGCAGGCGCAGAAATCGTACCCATTGGAAAGGCTTCGCAAGTGACAAATTTATCTGCTGGATTGGGCTTAAAATATCGGGGATTTTTCTTTGATTATGCCTACTATTATGACACCCTGGTGAGTGACGCCTCTTCGCATTTCTTTTCCTTAAGCTTCCTGCTGCCTTATCGTGAAATAGAGGTCCCGCCGATAATCATGGCTAAGCCCGAGGTAATAAAGACCGCAACTCCGGAGGTCACTGCCACTCCCACAGTAGAAGTCCAGAAAAAAGCCATGGCGACCAAACCGGTTAAGAAACCAGCTGTTAAAAAAGCCGCAAAGAAACCTCCCGCGAAAAAACGCTCTGTTGCTGTAAAAAAAAAGAAACTCATCTGGAATTGGCTGAAAAGACGCTAAATCGGTGGTATAATAGCGTATCCGCGAGGTGAGGTTTAGTGAGATATATAATAAGTCTTTTTTTAGTTCTATTGATCTACTGTCAGGTTCAGGGCTTGGCTGCTCCTCCACAAAATCCCCCGGAATCGGCCAAAAGCATCCTGATCATCGAAAAGTTCACAGATAAGAATTTTACCAAGGACCCGGAGTGGTGGGTTTTTGATAATGTCCAAATGTCAGTGACCACGGACGGCCGGCTTTCCGTCAAGGGCAAGGCGGCGGATTGGTATGTGGGGGGAATGGGCACTTACCTGGCCCAGGAAGGGCGCGACCTGAGCAAATACAATTCCCTGGAAATAGACGTCTGGGGGAATGGGCCGAACAGCGGAGTGATCAAGATCGAGCTATATGATGATGATAACGGGAACATGCAGATCGAACAGGACCCCCAAAAATCCTATACGCCCCTCTATGATGATCGGCTGGTCTATGAGCTCAAGGTGGACTGGAAAGGACTTAAGCATATCTCCATTCCACTGAGCGAGTTTGAGGACAACAATCCTGAGGCCGGGGACAACATCTGGAATCCCCAGCAAAGTAAGGGATCCGGCGGGCTACTGCAGATGCAGTTCATCTTTGTGGCCGCCTCCAAGACCGGCCGGGTGGACTTACAGCTTGACAACATTGGTTTTAAGGAAGCCAAGAAATAATGAAGTATCTATCGGTTTTGTGGCTGGTTGTATTTTTATTGATCCCTGCTTACGCTGAGGTGGTGCCCTGGGCAGATGATTGGACCAATGCAGCCTACTACAGCACCAACGGCGAACGCAATAACTTCAATTCTTTCAATATCCGCTCGGAAGGCCGGTTCGGAGTGCATCTGATCGAGCTTACCCCGGGAGTAAATCTGGATCCCTATGTGATCTATCAGGGGATCTATTCCACTTCTGACCCGAACTACTGGAACAATCAGCTGGCTTGGGGTGCGGGCCTCCGCACTCATCCCTTTGCCCAATTTATGGGGGATAGCTGGGCCAATGAATGGGTAAAGGACATCAAGCTCTTTGTAGAAGTTTTAAGCTTGTCCTTCTTCAAGGATCAAACCACCGCCCAGGCCAATAATGTGAAGCTGCACGATACCCGTTTTGGGATGGACCTATGGCATGAGTGGAACTTAAAAGACATAAATACGGCAGTTCCATGGAATGAGATGTGGACTAATTTGAGCTTCCGGGAAACCGACCTGACCGAGCCCCGTTATTTCACCCGCACCTACCTGTTGTATCTGCGCAATCGCCTGGGGGTGCATATGGCGGGCGGATTGCGGCCCTACATCATTACCGATCTAACTTATGCCGGGAATAGTACCGCCTGGTATAACAGCCTCTATTACGGGATCGGCGCGCGGGTGGAGCCCTTCCGCGAAGCCAAGGACCCGCCCGAGCTCCTGCGTAAATTCAAGATGTTCATTGAGGTCCTGGGGATTTCCTGGTTAAAGGATAAGGGCTCTCGTCCTACTTCTGATCTGCGTTTTGGAGTGGACTTCACCTTCGGGAGATAAATGTTCTTAGTAGTCGGTCTCGGTAATCCCGGAAAAGAATACGAGGATACTCGCCATAACCTCGGCTTTAGGGTAATAGAGGAATTGGCCGGCCGACTGGGGATCCCCGAGCTGAGGGTCAAGCAAAAAATGCAAGCATACCTTGGTGAAGCCCAGTACCAGGGACACAAATTGATCCTGGCCCAGCCCATCACCTTTATGAACCTTTCCGGATCGGCGGTTTCCGCGCTCATGAACTGGAACAAGATCTCCCCCGAACATCTGATCCTGATCTATGATGATGTGGATCTGGAAGTGGGGCAGGTAAGGGTGCGCCCCCAAGGCAATGCCGGAGGCCATCACGGAGTAGAGTCGGTGATCGGCTCCCTCGGCACTCCGGAGTTCAATCGGGTGCGGATCGGGATCGGGCGGGAAAACATGACTGGGGATGTCACCGATTATGTCCTACAGAAGATCCCCCCGGCCCAGCGCGAAGCGCTGGAAGCCGCCATCCAGAAAGCGGCGGAGGCCGCCTTGGAGATCATCTCTTCCGGCCTGCCCGCAGCTATGAATAAGTTTAATGCTTGAATTCCTGTCCAAGATCTCCACCCATCAGACCAGTGGACTGGTAGGTTCCGCCAAAAGCTGTGTGCTGGCTAAACTGGATCCCGACCTCGTGATCACCACCACCACCGAACAGGCCTTAAAGCTCAAAGCTGAGATCGAATTGCTGACCGGGCAAGAAGTGGCACTCCTGCCGGCCTGGGATGTCCTGCCCGGGGAAGGGACCGCTCCCAGCAAAGAGATCGTGGGAGAAAGACTTAAGATCCTGGCGGGATGGCAGGCCTCAAAGAAGATGACGGTGGTCGCCCCCCTCCGGGCAGTGATGGTCAAGACCCTTCAGGAGCTTAGGCTCATCCGCCTGGTGGCGGAGGAAGAAGTCGAGCGTGAGCAGCTATTCAAAATTCTGGTCGATTTCGGTTATAAGCGTTTGCCGATCGTGGGAGAGAGGGGAGAGTTTGCGGTGCGGGGAGGGATCGTCGATGTTTTCCCTATCAATTCCGATCATCCGGTAAGACTGGAATTTATAGGAGATAAGATCGGATCCCTGCGCAGCTTTGATCCTCAAACCCAGCGCTCCCTGCGCTCGGAGGATTCTTTAGAGATACTGCCCCTTGAGGAAAGATCGGAAGCGCCTATCTTTAAGCACCTGCCCGCGGGAGCCCGCCTGGTCATCGATGAACCGCTGGCAGTCTCACAGTTAGCCGATAAGTTTTTCGCTGAGATCAAGCAATCTCAAGGGCAGAAGGAATGTTTAACTTATGAGGAGATCTTAGCGCAGAATCCCCAGGAGGTGTCGAGCTTTTTATCTCCCGGCACTACCCCGCTTTTTTCCGCAGCGCCTCGATATTCCGGCAATCTAGACGAGCTCAAGCGTGATCTGGAAAGTGGGAAATATCAGCAAGTATATATCATTAGCCGGCATGCCCAACGGCTTTCCGAGTGGGATCAGCACCCCCTGATCGCCGGTGAACTATCCGCCGGATTCATCTATGAACCGGAAAAAATTTTAGTTCTCACCGATCATGACCTATTCGGAGTGGAATATAAGCCCCGCCAATCCAAGCGCCCTGAAGTAGAAGGCATTAATGAAGCACTCCTGGCGGACCTTATCGCGGGCGATTATGTGGTGCATGAGAACTATGGCGTGGGGATCTACCGCGGCATGCACAAGCTGGCCGAGGTGGAGGGGGAGCATATGCTGATCGAATACGCCGGCGGCGATAAGCTCTACGTGCCGCTCACCATGCTGGGATTGGTGGAAAAATATTCTGCCGGCGGGGACTTTAGGCCGCGCCTATCAAAACTGGGGACCGGGGAATGGATCCGTACCAAAAATAGGGTCAAAAAATCGGTACGGGATATGACAGCTGAACTCCTGGAGCTCTATGCCCTGCGGCAGAAGGAGGCCGCTTTCGCTTACCCACCCGATGATATCTGGCAAAAGGAGCTGGAAGATACTTTCCCTTATGAAGAGACCGCTGATCAGCTTAGGGCCATCCGCGAAGTAAAACGGGACCTGGAATCCACGCGTCCTATGGACCGGCTGGTCTGCGGGGACGTAGGTTACGGGAAGACCGAAGTGGCCATCCGCGCCGCAGCCAAGGTCGCATCCAGCGGCAAACAGGTGGCGATACTGGTGCCCACCACCATCCTGGCCGATCAGCATTATCATAATTTCAAGGAGCGCTTTAAGGCCTCCCCCTTTACCATAGAAATGCTGAGCCGTTTCAAGAGCAAAGCTGAGCAGAAGGGGATCGTGTCCACGCTGGCTTCCGGGGGCATCGATATCATCATCGGTACGCATCGCCTGCTCTCCCGGGACATCAAGTTCAGGGACCTGGGACTGATGATAGTGGATGAGGAGCAGCGCTTTGGCGTGGCCCATAAAGAAAGATTGAAAAAACTAAAGAGGAGCGTGGAGGCCTTGACCCTGACCGCCACGCCCATTCCCCGCACCTTATATTTTTCTCTCTCCGGGGCCCGCGATCTAAGTTTGATCAATACTCCACCATTAGATCGCTCTCCGGTGCGTACCTATGTGCTGGCTTGGAACGAGGCGGTGGTTCGGGAGGCCATCTTGCGGGAGCTGGACCGGGGTGGCCAGGTTTATTTTGTCTTTAATCGGGTGGAGCAGATCCAGGGCATGGCGGCCAAACTCAGGAAATTGGTGCCCGAGGCCAGGCTCGAGATCGGACACGGCCAGATGCCGGAGCGGGAACTGGAGAAGACCATGCTGGGTTTCCTTAAGCATGAATTCGATGTACTGCTCTGCTCTACCATCATCGAATCCGGGATCGACCTGGTCAATGTCAACACCATGCTCATCGAAGAAGCCGATCACTTTGGCTTATCGCAGTTGTATCAGCTGCGCGGACGGGTGGGGAGGGGACCGGTGAGGGCCTACGCCTATCTTTTCTACCATCCCGAGAAGCTCTTGACTGAGACCGCTTTGGAAAGATTAAAGGCCATTACTGAGTTCACCGCTCTGGGTTCGGGTTACAAGCTGGCCATGCGCGACCTGGAGATCCGCGGGGCGGGCAATCTTTTAGGCGCTGAGCAATCCGGGCATCTTTTAGCGGTGGGCTTTGATCTATATTGCGAGCTTCTGGAGGAGGCAGTGCGGGAGTTCAAGGGTATAATCGAACCGACCCCTCGACAGGTGGAGATCGATCTCAAAGAAGAGGCCTATATTCCCGCCAATTATCTGGAGGATGAAAGACAGCGCATCGCGCTCTATCGGCGCCTGAATTTGCTGGAAAGAGCGGAGAACTTGGAGGACCTGAAAGCCGAGGTCAAGGATCGCTTCGGAGATTTGCCTTTACCCCTGGTTACCCTTTTCGAGATCATCGACCTAAAATTAGCCGCCAAGGCGGCCGGGGTTAAGTCCATAAAAGAAAAATCCGGACAGATACGCGTTGAATACTTTAATGGGAGCAGTCAGCAGTTCTTGAAAAGCAAATTATCGGAGATTAAAGACCGAGTCGCGAGGTGAATTCCCGGATCATCTGCTGATTGCAAACTTCCGCCATAGGCTTTCCATATTTATCCTTGATGGTCAAAACTCCCTTTTGGACGGTCACTCTCCCCCTCCTCACATCTTCTCTGGTGGTTTGCGAAAGAAAAACCGAGATCATCAGGTCCGCGACCTCCGGGTTGAGCTCGCCGTTCAGGAAGAACTTGGGTTCGATCAGGATCTCGGTGTGGGTGCCCTTGATGGGAATGGCCCGGCCGTAATCCATCCAGAATTTCCTTAGGGCCTCGTCCAGCTTTAAGATGGGGTCATCGTTCATTGATCTTCTCCATCGGCGAAAAGGATATCGCTGGCCCGGATGATATCTTCACCTGAGGCGTAACCCTCCAGGACCGCGATCAGAAAAGCTTTGGGCTGAATTATTTTATTGGTTTGGGCGGCAGCGGGAGTGGAGGGGGCTTGAGTTTCGATCCCGGCGGAAGTATGCAGCAGATAGGGAGCCACGGCCGGGGGCATTTTGGGAGCCATGAATAATTTATCGGGCTTGCCATCCTTGATCTTGGCGTAAAGCGCCCCCGCTAGCGCCGAGCTGGAAAGGGCAGATTTTAATTGGGAAAAATTAAGATGGACCATGTTATCTTCTCTGCTGGGGGTAAGACCGTTTTGAACCAGTGTAAGCAGGTAATAGAGAGCTAAGGCGATCTGGGTCGGATTCAATTTTTGTTCGCTTAGGAGCTGAAGAATTTCTACGCCTTTGGCCTTTCTTCCCAGGTCTTCAAAATAAAAAGTGATATCTTGCAATCCCCGTAGCGATAAGACCTCAATGGCCATCTTGATATGATTCGGTGGCAGCGCAGCGAGGGAGGTCATATCCGGCAGGGGTTTAGTCGGGGACCATTGGTTCTTATTATGGACCTGCTTGGTTATGTCCAAAACTTTTACTGCCGATGGCATAGTTTGAGTATCAATAGGTGACATGCACTGCCTCCGTTATAATAATCGTTCTGACGATTGAAAAACTTGCATAATAATGCTAAAATATCTGCAAATATGAAGGAGTTCGACCGGCTGGTCGCGGTTGTCTCCCGCCTTCGCAAAGCTTGCCCCTGGGATCGTGCTCAAACTCACGAAACTCTCAAGCCTTACATGGTGGAGGAAATTTACGAAGCGCTGGAGGCCATTGATTCCCAGGATTTTGAGAAATTAAGCGAGGAGCTGGGAGATCTGCTGCTGCACATTTTGATGCACGCTGAGATGGGCCGGCAGAAGAAGAAGTTCACCATCAAGGATGTTATCCGCACTATTACCGCCAAGATGATCCGCCGGCACCCCCATGTTTTCGGCGGGGAAAAGAACCAGAAGATCGCCGCCATCTGGGAAAGATGGGAGGAGATCAAGAAAGCGGAGGCCGGAAAGAAGCATAAAGGCATTCTGGGGACCATTCCCCAGTCGCTGCCGGCACTCTACCGCGCGGATAAAGTGCAAAAGAGGGCGGCGCGGGTAGGCTTTGACTGGGATAGGATCGCCGGGGCCTGGGACAAGGTACATGAGGAATTGGAAGAGATAAAACAGATATTAGAAAGTAGAAAGTGGGAAGCAGAAAGCAGGAAATTGAAAGAGGAGATCGGAGACTTATTGTTCGCGGTCGTGAATGTGGCGCGCAAGGCTAACCTGGATGCCGAGGAAGCGCTCCAGCAGTCCACCACTAAATTCATGCGCCGCTTTAAAAATATCGAAGAACACGCGCATAAAAAGGGTGTAAAATTAAGCCAGTTGGGTCTTAAGCAAATGGATAAGATCTGGGAGGAAGCAAAGAAACATGAACATTAACTGGAGATCCGTGATCTTTTGGGCACTGGCGGCACTGGTGGCCGTAATGCTGTTGGTCCCCTTCTTTAATGTCCCCAAGGTGCAGGAGGTCTCCTTCACTGAATTCCTGAGCCTTTTGGATAAAGCGCAGATCAAGGAGGTAACTATTGCCGGCGATCTGATCAGCGGCAAATTAAAGAATGACAGCAATTTTCGCACCCGGGCGCTTAACTATCCCAATTTGATCCCCAGCTTAAGGGAGAAAGGGGTCAATATCAAGGTGGAGCCGCCCATGGAAGCCAACTGGCTCTGGAACCTTTTAGCCCAGATCCTCCTGCCGCTTCTATTCTTTGGGATCCTATGGTGGCTGCTCTTAAGACAAGCGGGCAATGTCAATTCGGCCGCCATGTCCTTTTCCCGCTCTCCGGCCCGGCCCCTTTCCGGCAAGGTGGATGTCACCTTTGCCGATGTGGCGGGGGTGGATGAGGCCAAAGAAGAGCTGCGCGAGATCGTGGACTTTTTAAAGACCCCGGAGAAATTCCAAAAACTGGGAGCTAAAATCCCCAAGGGATTATTGTTGATGGGCGCACCCGGAACCGGCAAGACCTTATTGGCCCGGGCCATTGCGGGGGAGGCCAACGTGCCTTTCTTTTCCATTTCCGGCTCTGATTTTGTGGAGATGTTCGTGGGGGTGGGGGCGGCGCGGGTGCGGGCGGTTTTCCAGCAGGCCAAGAAACAAACCCCTTCCATAATTTTCATGGATGAGATCGATGCGGTGGGGAGGCACCGTGGGGCGGGGTTGGGCGGGGGTCATGACGAACGGGAGCAAACCCTCAATCAGTTACTGGTGGAAATGGACGGCTTTGATCCCAAGACCAATATCATCGTGATCGCCGCCACCAATCGCCCGGATATTTTGGATCCCGCGCTGCTTCGGCCGGGGCGCTTCGATCGCCAAGTGGTTCTGGATAAGCCAGATCTTAAAGGTCGGGAAGATATTTTAAAGATACATGCCCGGGGAAAACCCCTGGCAAAGGATGTGGACCTTAAGATCGTGGCCCGCCGCACCCCCGGTTTTACCGGGGCGGACCTGGAAAATGTGTTGAATGAAGCCGCCATCCTGGCGGCGCGGGCGGAAAAGAAAGAAATATTTATGGAGGAAGTAGAGGAGGCGGCCGATAGGGTGATGGCCGGGCCGGAGAAAAAAAGCCGCATCATCTCTGATAAAGAGAGAAAGATCATTGCCCACCATGAAGTCGGCCATGCCCTGCTCTCCAAGCTTCTGCCCAATGCCGATCCCGTGCACAAGATCTCCATTTTACCCAGAGGGCTGGCCTTGGGATACACCTTGGCCTTGCCCCTGTCTGACAGGTATTTGATCTCTAAAAGCGAGGTTCTGGATCAGATCACGGTAATGCTGGGGGGCAGGGTGGCGGAGGAGACGGTCTTTAACGAAATAACCTCGGGCGCGCACAATGATCTGGAAAGAGCCACAGAGCTGGCCAAGAAAATGGTCACCGAATACGGGATGTCGAAACTGGGGCCGCGCACTTTCGGGCGGAAGGACCGGCAGATATTTTTGGGCCGGGACATCGCGGAGATGAAGGATTACAGCGAAGAAACCGCGGATCAGATCGATTCTGAGATCAAGGCCATCATCGATGGTTGTTATAGCAAGGCTAGGGAGATATTGACCACCAATCGCGCCAAACTTGAAGAATTGGCCGGGATCCTTATTGAAAAGGAAACCCTGGAAGGGGAACAACTGGATCTGGCCTTCGCGGGGCTAGGCAAAAAATAAGTAAGCTTTAGCGTTATCTAAAGAGTAAGGTTCTAAAGTTATCAGGGAATAACCTTCGAACTTGATGCCTTCTTGTTGGGCGATCTCGGATCCTAATTTTTCTAGTCTTTCGCGGTCAGTCTTGAGGAAAGCATTGATGGTGTAAGGAACTTCTTTTTTATAAGTGCAATCCAATTCCAGGCTCATGGCACATCCCCCTCCTTTTAAAATTTCACACCTCTGCCCGTCCCCCTTTCTCCCTTTCAGCTTGATATTTACTCATCAGGTCCTGCTGGGTCTTGGGCATCACCTCCTGATAATGCGAGAAAAGTGCGGTATAGCTCCCGGTGCCGTGGGTGAAAGAGCGCAGATCGGTTGAATAATTGCTGATCTCAGCCAAGGGCACCTGCGCGGTCACCCCGTCTTCTTTGATGGATTCGATATGGCCATGGCGTTTGTTGAGGTCGGAGACCACTTCTCCCACATACTGGGGAGGGACGCTCACTTCGATGCGCACGATGGGCTCCAGGACCACCGGATGAGCTTCCTGGAAGGCCTTCTTAAAACCCATGCTTCCGGCGATCTTGAAAGCCATATCAGAGGAATCCACTTCGTGATAGGAGCCATCATAGAGGGTGACCTTAAAATCCACCGACGGATAACCGGCGATCACGCCGCCTTCGGCGGCCTCGCGGATGCCTTTTTCCACCGAGGGTATGTAATTGCGAGGGATGGCGCCGCCCACGATCTTATCCACGAATTCAACTCCCCGGCCGCGGGGCAGGGGTTCGATCTCGATCCAGGTATCTCCGTACTGTCCGCGTCCGCCGGTCTGCTTCTTGTATTTGCCCTGAGCCTTGGTCTTGCTATGGATGGTCTCTTTGTAAGGGATGCGGGGTGGGGAGGTCTCGATCTCGATGCCGTATCTCTCCTTGAACTTTCTCAAGAAGATCTCCAGGTGCACATCCCCCATCCCTGAGATAATGGTTTCTTTGGTCTCAGGGTCATAATGCATCTTGAAGGTGGGATCTTCCCGGGTGAAAGAAGAAAGCCCCAGCGCCATCTTTTCCTGATCGGCCTTGGATTTGGGGCGTACCGCCAGCGAGACCGTGGATTGAGGCATAACAGCTTCCGGATAAAGGATGGGAGAATGGGTGTTGCAAAGAGTGTCGCTGGTGCGGGTATTCTTGAGCTTGGGCAAAGCCACCAGATCTCCAGCCGAGGCCTTGGCGACCTCGGTCCGGGTCTTTCCGCAGGTGATCAGTATCTGACCGATCCTTTCCGTGCTGGCCCGGCTTAGGTTCTGCACGCTAGATCCGCTGGTTAGGACCCCGGAATATATCCGTACATAACTGATCTCTCCCATATGGGGCTCGATCACGGTCTTGAACACATAGGCCGAGAAAGGCTCAGCCGTGGCCGGCTTGCGTCCCATAATCTCGCGCTGACAGGGGTGGGGGAACCATTTGAGGATGGCCTCGGTCAACAATTGAGGTCCCAGGTTCTTGGAAGCGGACCCGCCGAAGATCGGCACCACCTTGCCTTCCTGGACACCCTTGACCAGGGCCTGGGAGATCTCCTCCTGACTGATCTCTTTATTATCCAAATATTCTTCCAGCAGTGTGTCGTCCACTTCCGCCACCGCTTCCAGCAGCATCTCTTTATAAGAGGGGATAAGGTCTGCCACATCGACGGGGATCTCGCATTCGGCCAGTCCCTTACCTTCAAAGAGATAGGCCTTATTGGCAACGATATCCACTAAGCCCTTAAAGCCGGACTCCGATCCGATCGGGATCATGACCGGGGTTAAATGTTTGCCGAATTTATCCCTTAAAATATTGACCGTGGATTCGAAATTGGCGCGTTCTTTGTCCAGGCGGTTGATGAAGATGATGCGCGGCAGATTGTGTTTGCTGATCTGTTTCCAGAAAGTTTCCGAACCCACCCCGGTGGCGTTCACCGCGTCAAAGAGCATTATCGCCCCTTCCACCACCCGCAGGGTAGAGATCACTTCCCCCACGAAATCGATATAACCGGGGGTGTCGATGAGATTGATCTTGTGACCATTGTATTCGAGCGGGGCGAGAGTGGCGTGGATGCTGATCTTGCGCTTGATCTCTTCAGGGTCGTAGTCGGACACAGTATTGCCGTCGTTGGTTATCCCCAGGCGGGAAGTTACACCGGCATTATACAGGAGGGCTTCCACTAAGCTGGTCTTGCCCACCCCATTGTGGCCGAGGACCCCGACATTCCGGAGTTGCTGGCAATCATATTCCTTCATATCGGGATTGGTTATATTTTACTGGATAGCTTGGGGTGTGTCAAGATGGTATAATTTTCAATATGTTGGAATGTGTTCCGAATTTTTCTGAGGGCCGGGACGAAAGTCTGATCGAGCAGATCATCTCGGCGGTCAAAACCGCTGAGATTTTGGATGTCCACTCCGATCCCGATCACAATCGTTCGGTTTTGACCATGGTGGGAAAGACAGAAGGGCTTAAACAGGCGGCTTTTGACCTGACTGAGCGGGCCATGCAGCTTATGGACGTGCGCGAACATCAGGGGGAGCACCCCTTCATCGGGGTAGTGGATGTGATCCCTTTCATTCCGCTGGGCGGGAGCAGCATGGAGGAGGCGATTAGGGTGGCCCAGGCACTGGGAAAGGACCTGTGGAAGAAACTCAAATTGCCGGTCTATTATTATGGGGAGGCCGCCAGCATCGCGGAACGCCAGGACCTCCCTTATGTGCGCAAGGGCGGTTATGAGGCCCTAAGAAGGGAGATCCAGGATAAACACCGCCGGCCGGACGAGGGTGAGGGACTGCATGTCACGGCGGGGGCGGTGGCGGTGGGAGCGCGGGACTTTTTGATCGCTTTCAATGTCGATCTTAAGACCCAGGATCTGGACATCACCAGGTCCATTGCCAAGAACATTCGCGAAAAACATGGAGGTCTTCCGGGGGTGAGGGCCCTGGGGCTTAATTTGCCAAGCCGCAGCCTAACCCAGGTCTCTATCAATATCACCGATCATAAGGAAACTTCCCTGCGGCGGGTCTTTGATGAGGTTGTGATCTGGGCCAGGGAATATCAAGTTGAGATTTTGGGATCTGAATTAGTCGGTTTAATTCCCAAAGCTGCGGTCTTGCCGGAGATGAAGGATCATTTGAAACTGCGCAATTTTTCTCCCGATTCGATCCTGGAGAACCATTTATGAGCGAAGACCTTTCGAAAGTATATAACCCTGCTGAAGTTGAGCAGAAATGGTATAAAATATGGGAAGAGAATGGCTGCTTTAAGCCGGATGAATCTCGTAAAGAATCTTACGCCATCGTGATCCCCCCTCCCAACATCACTGGTTCCCTGCATATGGGCCACGCCCTGAACAATTCCATCCAGGACCTGCTCATCCGTTATAAAAGAATGTGCGGGTTTCGCACCCTCTGGGTCCCGGGAACCGACCACGCTGGTATTGCTACCCAAAATGTAGTGGAGCGGGAGCTCAAGAAAGAAGGCAAACGCAAGGAGGACCTGGGAAGAGAAAAGTTCCTGGAGAAAGTCTGGGAGTGGAAGCAAACCTATGGCGGGCGGATAACTCAACAGCTCCGCCGCTTGGGGGCCTCCTGTGATTGGTCGCGCGAATGTTTTACTTTGGATGAGCAAAGATCGAAAGCGGTCAGCCGACACTTTGTCCAGCTTTATAAGGAGGGCTTGATCTATCGCGGAAAAAGGATAATCAACTGGTGCCCGCGCTGTAAGACCGCGCTTTCGGATATCGAAGTGGAGCATGAGAATAAGAAAGGCGCTCTTTGGCATATCAAATACGGCCCGGTGACCGTGGCCACCACCAGACCTGAAACCATGCTGGGAGACACGGCGGTGGCGGTCAATCCCCAAGATGAGCGTTATAAGCATATGTGGGGAAAGACCGTAGAGCTTCCACTGGTGGGTCGGCATATCCCTATCATCCAGGATGAATTCGTAGACCCAGCTTTCGGCACCGGCGCGGTCAAGGTCACTCCCGCCCATGATCCCAATGACTATGAAATGGGGATGAGGCACAATCTGCCTTTTATCAATATCCTGACCCCAGATGGGCATATAACTTTTTCCGAATTTGACCCTGGGGAAAGGGAAAAGCTTAAAGGGCTAGAAGGATTAGACCGCTTTAAGGCTAGGGAAGAGGTCGTCAGGTTGCTGGAGCAGCAAGGATATCTGGTCAAGATCGAGGATTATGATACCGCGATCGGCCATTGCTATCGCTGCAAGACCATTATTGAGCCCTATCTCTCCGATCAATGGTTTGTGAAAGTTAAGCCTTTGGCAGAAAAGGGGATAGAAGCGGTCGAGAAGAATAAAATAAAGTTCGTGCCCGAGCGCTGGACCAAGGTCTATTTGCAGTGGATGACCAACCTGCGCGATTGGTGCATCTCCCGCCAGCTATGGTGGGGACATCAGATCCCTGCTTGGTACAAAGGCGAGGAGATCTACGTTGGTGAGGAGCCGCCTAAAGGTGAGGGGTGGGCGCAGGACCCGGATGTCTTTGATACCTGGTTTTCATCCGCGCTTTGGCCGTTCTCTACTCTGGGCTGGCCGGATGAAACCGAGGACCTTAGGAAATATTACCCTACCGATGTGCTGGTCACCAGTTACGATATTATTTTCTTCTGGGTGGCGCGCATGATCATGGCGGGGCTGCATTTCATGAAAAAGGAACCCTTCCACACGGTTTACATCCACGGCCTGGTCAAGGACATCCACGGCAAGAAGATGAGCAAGTCCTGGGGGAACGTGATCGATCCGCTGGAGGTGATAGACCGGGCGGGGGCAGATGCCCTGCGCTTTGCTTTTATCTCCCTGATCGCCGGGCAGGGGCAGGATGTGAAACTTTCAGAAGATAAGATCACGGAAGCCCGCAACTTCGCTAATAAGATATGGAATGTGAGCCGGTTTGTGCTCATGGGGATGGAACCTGAGGCTAAACGCCTCGGCTCCTTGGAACTCGCTGATGAATGGATTTTGTCACGCCTGAATCAAACTATAAAGAAAGTGACTGAGAGTATCGATAATTACGAGTTCGGAGAAGCGGCCAGGTCGCTGTACGACTTTATCTGGGCGGAGTTTTGCGATTGGTATGTGGAGATCGCCAAGATCCGGCTGTACGGTCAAGACGAAAAAGCCAAGCAAACCGTCCAAGCCATTCTTTTAGAAGTTTTGTCCAAGACCTTAAAGATATTGCATCCCTTTATGCCGTTCATCAGTGAGGAGATTTATTCAAGGCTGCAGGACCTTGGGACCGCAAAACCGCAGGATTCGATAATGCTTGCCAAGTGGCCGGAAGCAGATGAAAAAATGGTCGACCTTATAGCAGAAGGAGAGATGGCGGAATTAATGGAAGCGGTGCGGGCCATTCGCAATATCCGGGCGGAATTCAACGTGCCGCATACCAAGGAAGTGGAGGCAATTATGTTGTCGGATAAGCCCTGGGAAGAATCCTATATCAAGACCCTGGCCAAGGTTGGTCAGCTTAAGATAGTTCCAAACTTGGATAATAAACCTGAGCGATCGGCTACCGCGGTGGCGGCAGGAGCGCAAATTTATGTTCCTCTGGCCGGATTGATAGATCTCAACAAGGAAAAGGCCCGGCTTTTAAAGGAAAAAGAGAAATTATTAAATGAAATGCAAAAGATCCAAGCTCGCTTGAAAGACCGACAATTTTTGGAAAGGGCCAAACCCGAGGCGGTGGAAAGCGAGAAAGCCCGGGCGCAGGAATTTTCAGACAAGATAAAAATTATTGAGGAACGTTTTTTGAGCTTTTAAGCCAAAGTTATTTATCTTTTTTCCCTATTTTCCCATCCCGCCCAAATTCAACCCCTTCCAGCATAAGGTCAGCTATTAGATCAGGATTGCTCTCAGGATTTTCCTCTATCGCATCTAAGGTATCGGTTCTCAATCCAGGAGTAAAGGCTCTATCTGTCTCCATGCCTATAACCTCGCGGAGGTCCTCACTTCTGGGCTGAGGAATATTGAGAGCCGTTAGTTTACCTAGATTCATCGGGCTGGCGAAAAGGGCAATCGGCCCATCCTGATGAATAAGAGCCCTAAAGCGAAAATTGGCGAAGGTCTCTTTTAAGTTAGTTTCAAGATCCAAACCTCTTCTTTGATTATTGATAAAGCTTCTGACTATAGAAGAATCATCAAGCAGTCGAGCGGCTAATGGATCCGCATAAATTTCAATATGTTCATAAACCTCAAAGGCATCGGCCAATTCGAGCACGGGATGATATATATCACATTTCCATTGGCGCAGGGCCGTAACGAAATCATCGATATGAACTCGTTCTCGGCTTATTTGATAAGATCTAACATCTCTTCCTTCTCCAACAGTTCTTGCTGCTTCAGCTCTCATATTGTTGCTCCTTAATTAATATAATTTACCCAACATTATATTATCAGCAAGTGTTTCGGGAAATTTCAGGTGAATTTAAAGGAGGGGAGCTATTTCAACCTTGGTATATTCAATGATCTTCTTGATCTCCTGGGCTTTTCCGGTTTTATTGTCTATTTTTATCAGCACCGCATTAAATAAACCTCGCCCCGTCTCCGTGGGCTCAAACTTCTCCGGCATCTGAGTTAAAAATCTTTTGATTATCTGCTCCTTGTTCATGCCGATCACCGACTCCAGCGCCCCGGCCATCCCCGCGTCGGAGATATAAGCCGTGCCGTTCTCCAGGATACGCTCATCCGCGGTCATAACATGGGTATGGGTGCCGATCACTGCCGATACCTTGCCGTCCAAAAAGTAACCCATGGCATTCTTCTCCGAGGTGGCTTCGGCATGCATGTCCACCAAAATGATGGGGGCTTGCTCCCTGATGCGGGGCAGCAATCTTTCGGCTGCCTGGAAGGGGCAGTCCATGCACTGCATGAAAGTGCGTCCCAGCAGATTCAAAATGCCCACCCTGATCCCCTGAGCTTCGATGATCAGATAATCCTTTCCGGGAACTCCCTTGGGATAATTGGCGGGGCGCACCAGGCGCGGGAATTTTTCAATATCACGGGCGGCTTCTTTTTTGTCCCACATATGATTGCCCATGGTCACGGCGTCAATGCCCATAACCAATAATTCGCTATAGATCTTTTCCGTGATACCATAGCCATGCGCCGAATTCTCGCCGTTGGTAAGCGTCAGATCCACCGCATATTTCTTTTTAAGCTCGGGCAGGACCTCTTTGACTATGGTCCTGCCCAAAGCTCCCACAATATCGCCAATGAATAAGATATTCATTTTATTTGGCCACTTCGGAAGCGCGGGTCTCCCGAATGACCGTTACCTTTACCTCTCCCGGATATTCTAACTCGGTCTCGATCTTCTTGGCAATGTCATGTGCCAGCTTGGCGGCCATGACATCATCGATCTTATCCGGTTGCACGATCACCCGGACTTCGCGGCCGGCCTGGATGGCATAGCACTTTTCCACCCCTTCAAAGGTCTTGGCCAAGGATTCGAGCTTTTCCAGCCGCTTAACATAAGCTTCCAGGGTATCGCGGCGCGCTCCCGGCCGGGCGGAGGAGATACCGTCCGCTACCATTACCAGGATCGCTTCTATGGTTTGCGGCTCCACGTCGCCGTGATGGGCCTCGATGGCGTGCACCACTTCAGGTGATTCGCCCGCTTTTTGCGCAAACAGCGCTCCCAGCTTGATATGCGTGCCCTCCACCTCCTGGTCGATGGCCTTGCCGATGTCGTGCAGGAGCGCCGCGCGTTTGGCCAGTTTGACATTCACGCCCAGCTCAGAAGCCAGCATGCCGGCCAGGTGCGCCATCTCCTTGCTGTGCTGCAGTACGTTCTGCCCATAACTGGTGCGATAATGCAGCCGCCCCAGCAGCTGGATCAGGACCGGTGGCAGGCCATGCACATCGCATTCCAGAGTGGCCGATTCGCCGTGGTCCCACATAGCGGCCTTAAGCTCCTGCTTGGACTTATCATACATCTCTTCCACCCGCGCGGGATGGATGCGCCCATCGGCGATGAGCTTGCTTAAGGTCAGGCGCGCGGTCTCGCGGCGCAGGGGATCGAAACTGGAGAGGATCACCGCTTCGGGAGTATCATCCACGATCAGGTCCACCCCGGTCGCGGTTTCAAAGGCGCGGATATTGCGGCCTTCCCGACCGATGATGCGGCCCTTCATCTCATCAGAGGGAAGCTCCACCATGGTGGTGGTGGTTTCTACCACATGGTCCACCGCGCAGCGCTGAATGGCGGTGGCCAGGATCTCCCGGGCTTTACGATCCGCTTCTTTCTTGATCTCCTCTTCCTTGCGCTTGATGATCAAAGCCGCGTCCCGTTCCACTTCTTTTTCCAGGCTGGACAGGAGCAATTTTTTGGCTTCCTCCTGCGGTAGCTGGGCTACCTTTTCCAGCTCTTTGACCTGCTGCTCCCTTATCTTGGAGAGCTCCCCTTTGATCCTTTGCAGCTCCTCTTCTTTTTCTGCCAGCTTTTTCTCCTGGGAGGTTAAGGCCTGTTCTTTCTTCTCCAGATGATCTTCTCTCTGCAGGAGTCTCCTTTCCAGACCGGAAAGCTCGGACTTGCGCTCGCGGGTTTCCTGCTCGAATTCCCGCCGCATCTTGACCGCGTCCTCCTTGGCTTCCAGTATGGCCTCCTTGCGCTTGGTCTCGGCCTCCCGCTTGGCGTCATCCAGGACGCGCTTGGCGGTCTCTTCCGCGATCTTGATCTTCTGCTCCGCCAGAGACCGGCGGACCAGTAAATAAGCCACTGCCAGCCCGAAGGCCGTAACGGCAGTAATGATAAAATAGATTAAAATCTCAAAAGTCATAAATCCTCCTTAAGCGCGGGCTCTCTTAGCCTCACTTTTAATAGCAACCGCGGCTTGCGGTTTCCTCTCTTCCGCTCCAACTTTTTCCTTCTCGATTATTTTTCTCAATTGGTTTTCGATCTTCATGGCCAGGGAGGAATGTTCTTTAAGGTACTGTATGCTGGCCTCATAGCCCTGACCCAATCTTTCCCCCTCAAAGGCATACCAGGCCCCGCTCTTTTCCACCAGATTGTACTTCAAACCCAGATCTAAAAACTCGGCCTCTTTGGAGATGCCTTCGCCGTGGATCAGCACGAAGGTGGTGTCGCGGAAGGGTGGGGCCACCTTGTTCTTGACGACCTTGACCCTGACCCGGGTCCCTATGATCTTATCCCCTTCCTTGATCTTTTCTATGGCCCTGACATCTAATCTAACCGAAGAATAGAACTTGAGCGCCCGGCCTCCGGGGGTGGTTTCCGGACTGCCGAACATGACGCCGATCTTTTCTCTCAATTGATTGATAAAGACCAGCACGGTTTTCGATTTGGAGACCACCGCGGTCAATTTCCTTAGGGCCTGGGACATCAGCCGGGCCTGCAGGCCCATCTGCATCTCGCCCATTTCCCCCTCCACCTCGGCCTTGGGCACCAGGGCTGCCACTGAGTCAATCACGATCACGTCAATGGCCCCGGAGCGCACCAGGGTCTCGCAGATCTCCAGCGCCTGCTCGCCATAGTCGGGTTGGGAGATCAACAAGTTGTTGATATCCACTCCCAATTTTTTGGCATAGACGGGTTCCATGGCGTGTTCGGCATCGATGAAAGCTGCCGTTCCGCCTCTTTTTTGGGCTTCCGCGATGGCCTGCAGGGATACCGTGGTCTTCCCGCCCATTTCCGGCCCAAAGATCTCCACTATCCTGCCCCGCGGAAAACCGCCCACACCCAGGGCCGCGTCCAGTCCGATGCTCCCGGTGGGAATGACCTCCACCTGCAGCTTGCTGGCCTCTCCCATTTTCATGATGGAGCCCTTCCCGAAGTTCTTTTCTATCTGCGAAATAGCGATACCCAAAGCCTTACTTTTTTCATCATTCATAACTTTACCTCCTTTATTTTTTCATAAATCGGTCCTTTGAGGGTCAAGGTGCTTTTCATGATATTGATATGATCCACTACCAGCTCCCCAAAAACCTGGTCCTTGCTCTGGTTAATTTTTTCTACTACCAGATCCACCCCTTTCTTATCTTTTACTCTGCCCAAGGTGAGGTGGGCGCTGAATTCCCGCTCTTCCGAGCGAAAACCCGCCTTGGACAGTTTTTCTTCCAGCTTTTCCGTGATCTCTTTTAATCTTTCTCCTCCTTCGGTGATGCCGATCCAGATCACCCGGGGACTTTTTCCCTCCGGGAATGTCCCTAGATCAGCGAAATTGATCTTAAAACTCCCCAGCCCCCGCGCCGCCTCTTCGGTCAAGTTTATCATTTTTTCAGTATCTTTTTCCTCTACCCAGCCCAGAAACTTCAAGGTCAGGTGCAGGTTCTGCTCCTCGACCCACTTGATACCCGATTCGATCTCCTGCAAGATAGAGGTAGAAGCATAGATCCTTTTTTTTAGCTCATTCGGCAATTCCACCGAGATAAAACTCCTCATTTTGCCTCCCCGCCCAGATGCAGCCACAGCAATCCCAGGGATGCTTGGGCGGCCTTTTCCCGGATCTCGGATCGAGTTCCCTGCAAGTGCAGCTCCTTGAACTCGCAGCCCTGATCAGAGGCCAGAGCGATATAGACCAGTCCTACCGGGGCGGGAGGCAGGGGCAACGGCCCTGCGCATCCGGTGGTGGCTAATCCCAGATCGGTCTTGAACCTGCGGCGGATACCCTCCGCCATGGCTACCGCCACCGGGCTGCTGACCACGCCTTCCTTGACGATCAGGGAACCGGGAATGCCCAGTTCCGCTACCTTGATCCGGTTGTGATAACTTATGATCCCGCCGATAAAGTAATCCGAACTGCCGGAGGTGCTGGTCAATCTTCCGCCGAGCAGACCACCGGTCACCGATTCGGCCACGGCCACGGTCCGATGGTTATGGCGCAATAACTCGGCGATCTGATCATCGGTGATCTTGCCGATGCTCTCCAGGATCCTGGAGAAAAAATCTTCTAAGGTTACCTCTTGGGTCTTTATTTCATCTTCTGACAAGATAATCCACTCCCGAAAGCAAAGCTAGAATCACCGCTACCCATAAAACGGTCAGGGCATAGGGCCAGCTTAGGATCAGCATCCATACCGCCAGGACCTGAGAGGTGGTTTTAATTTTCCCCCAAAAACTGGCACCGATGATCTCTCCCGCTTGGGCGGCGTTCAACCGCACCAGGGAAACCGTAAGATCCCGACCCACGATCAAGATCACCGGGAAAGCTGGGATCCCGCGCACTTCTATCAAGGCGATCAAAGCCGAGATGATTAAGATCTTATCCGCCAAGGGATCCAGTAATTTACCCAGATCAGAGGTTTGTGAGAGCCGTCGGGCTAACCAGCCGTCCAGCGCATCAGTTGCCGCGATGAGCAGAAAGAACAGGGCCGCTGCCCAGGGGTTCCCAAAGAACAAAAGGATGAGAAAGAGGGGGATGGCTAAGATGCGACTTAAGGTTACAAGGTTAGGTAGCGACAAGGTGGCCGGTGAGATCATAGGCGCTGGCGCCCGTGATTTTTACTTTCACGAACTCACCGGGTTTTACATTCCCTGAAAATTTGACAGAACCGTCGATCTGGGGAGCATCAAAGGCCGCCCGTCCTCGTCCGGGGCTTTCACATAGAATCTTAAGTGTTTGGCCTATCATTTTACGGTTTTGCTCCCTTGAAATCCGGTTCTGTTGTGTCATCAATTCATGGAAACGGGACCTTTTAACCTGGTTGGGAACCTGCCCCCTCAATTTTGCCGCAGGTGTCCCACTCTCTCTGCTAAACTCAAAAACCCCTAATCTTTCGAATCTCACATCCTTTATAAAATCCAATAATCCCTCAAAATCCTGCTGGGTCTCACCCGGAAACCCGACCATCAGACTGGTCCTTAATTTTAATCCTCTGATTCCCCTCCTAAGTTTTGCAATTAAATGAGTGACTTCTGTTCCGGTATAGGAACGGTCCATGGACCACAGTATTTTATCACAGCAGTGTTGGATTGGCAAGTCGAGGTACTTGACCACTTTGGGCTCGATTTTTATAGCCCGGATCACTTCCCTGGTCAGGTGAGCGGGATGGGCATACATCAGGCGGATCCAGCGGATACCCTTGACCTTAGCGCTTTTGCGCAGAATTTGGGCTAGCTGGGGGTGGGCGGTAGTGTCCTGGGCAATAAAAATTATCTCTTTTACGCCTTTCCGGGCGAGGCCTTTTACTTCCGCCAAGATATCGGCCACTTTTCGGGTCCTAAGCTTCCCCCGGAGGCTGGGGATCAAGCAGTAGGAGCAGCGATTGTTGCAGCCCTCTGCGATCTTGACATAAGCGGTCCAGGGCGGAGTGGCGCGGACGCGGGGAGCTGAGCAATCATGTAGATCAATAGACTCAATAGTTCTAGAATTTCGTATTTTTTGATATTTAGGAAGACAGCCGGCCACATAGACTCGATTGCATATTTTCTTGGCTTTGCGGATCTCTTGCAGGGATTCCTGCCGAGCTGATTTCAGAAAGGCACAGGTGTTGACAATAATGAGATCGGCTTCTTTTTCTTTGGTGGTCAATTCATAGCCCGAGGCGGCCAACTTTCCCATCAGCACTTCGGAGTCGCAGAGGTTTTTAGGGCAGCCCAGGGAGATGACGCAGGCTTTCATCATGAGTTATTATA
>Ga0315295_10000649_pt1 | contig 30089 bp, 32 predicted proteins | sample YL17G14_0_MG_FD_204453 | JGI IMG/M metagenome (GOLD analysis project Ga0315295, IMG submission 204453) | Sediment microbial communities from Yellowstone Lake, YNP, Wyoming, USA - YL17G14_0 | ecosystem: Environmental > Aquatic > Freshwater > Lake > Sediment | place: USA: Wyoming | collected... | reverse complement strand
CGAGTAATTGTGCTCATGGTTTCTCCTTTCTGGAAATAAAAAAAGGCCAGCTCCCGCAATGGGAACTGGCCTTAGGTTGGTATGGTCATGCTGGTTGCTTTTCAGCTGCTATCGCATACAGCAGCATGGCAAACTCCTGAACATCGATCCAGCGAGTCTGCTTCCCGCTGCCCTGGCAGGCAAAGCATGGCCTGTGACGGATATACTTTGTCCCTGTGCAACTGGTCTCCTCGCCAACAGGGACGTATGCACGCCCGCTGCAAGCCTGGCATATGGTCAAAATTTGAACCTTGTTCATAGTGCCTCCTTAAAACAAAAATTCTCGCCTTTAGCTTTAAGGCGAGTGGATATGATGTCGCGTCTTCTACGATTCAGAGTAGAAGACACGGTTGCCGACCAGGATGATGCACGAGGGGATACCCCGGCAGAGCAATCCAGGCCAGCTATTCAATTATTTGTCCCCCATGTTCACTATTGACTCACTATCCCCCTATCTATTAGGCCTCAGCACCCTCGCAGAATATTCTGCTGTTATTAGTAATATATAGAACAGAACATCCATTTCTTATGTTGTCAGGCAGGAAATCACTTATAATGAATTCTGTCACAAGGAAGAAAGATATGTCAGACGATAATCTCGAACGTGCAATTGCATTATCCAGAAGCGGCAAGAAAGCTGAAGCGCGAGAGCTTCTCAAGGCAATTCTCAGATCCAATCCACAAAATGAAACAGCCTGGCTGTGGTTTGCTGATACTTTTCCAGATAACCTTAATCGAGTTGCAGTACTCGAAGAATGCCTGAAAAACAACCCCGATAGTCAGGCTACTCAGAAATGGTTAGCAACTTTCAAATCAGAAGAAGCCAAAACAGCAACGATGATACAGCCGCAAGAATCGGGAACACAGACTAACCAAATCGCACAGCCCAAACAACCCATTATTAAACCTTTTACAATACGAAATCTATCACAAGAACCAAATACCAATCAAAGCGCTAAAAGCAATAGCCCATATATTTTTCTTGCTAGTGCATTTGGAACAATCATACTTCTCAGTATATGCATTTTCGGCCTGTGGATATTGCAAAGGCAAGGTATGTTAACTATCCCAGCAGTAGAAAATCCTCTTTCCTTGTCTACTGCTCAAGCCATTACTTTAACCCCTACTTTTATTTTTACTCCTATAAATACACCAACTCAAGCCAATACTTCAACCCCTACTTTTACTTCTACACCTATAAATACACCAACAATTACATCTTCCCAAACACCAATTAATTCGGCAACGCCACAGCCTACTCCCACACCTCTGCCACCAACGAATACTCAGACACGTCAACCTACTATACCCATTCAAAATACACCTAGTCCAGAACCTACAAGTATTGATATAACGCCCACACCTGAGCAACCAACCGTAATACCAACCAAACATAATACCCCCACAAGACCGCCACAAACATCGGTTTCTTGTGGTATTTCACCTTCAGTTGTCCCTGGTGCTGCAATTACCATAATCACATTTTATGCGAATTTCTCACCTCCAAAAGATGGTTTAGGATTCTTTGCTGAAATATTTGAACCAAAATACTCGGGTCAAAAGGGATGTGGCGCAACTGATGGAACTGATGGAAACATCGACGGTTATGCATATTGTGATGGTCAATCAGGGTTGTTGCCATATAATAAAACAATAAAAGTTACCTTTAATACATCAGTTGGTGTATGTTATGCTACATATAGATCACGGTAATAAAGAAACTAACGATAGCCTTCGGCCCGGATGCTCTGCGCACTTAGGTCCATGGACTCGATTTCGGGACCTTCGTCGGCACCTCCGGAAGCGTATTCCCGATCAGCATGAAAACCACGCCTGAACGAGCACACGGCACGGAGAAGAGTGCGCTCGTGGGTCTGGGTGGTGCAAAGGGGAATGCCCCCCCAACAGCTAAAAGGTGGTCCCTACTAGCAATGCCAGCAGGATTGCCACCTGCCCCTTCTCACCATTAGACATCTACAACTCACCTCCTGTCTTGCGGTTGGATTTGGGACTCGGGCTTAGAACGAGTCCTACCGCATTACAGCCTTGCCCCCAGGCTGTCTTCTGCGTGGAAGCACTGGAGGACGGGGGAAGGGGATACCCCGCCCTGCCATTGCTAGATAGAGAAATATTCATGTACCCGGCAGTTCATTACCGGATTTTCACTACCTGTATATTAGCCCTCAGCACACTCGCAGAAAAAATTTCCGGATTGCTCCAAGTTGGAGACAAACAAAATAACACTGATTACACTCATGCTAACCATCACCCTCCCCACTGCGCTGCGCCCATTGACTCGCAGCCACCAAACCCTTTTCTATGATCTACTCTTGCAGGCCTCGGCAGCTGCCACAACTTCCTTGTGCTTAACCCCACCGGCAGCGGCAAGACTTACATCGCCTGCGCCTTTGGCACTGCCGCAGCTCGCAGCGGATTTACCGTCAGTTACCACCGCATCTCTCGTCTCCTCCACACTCTTTCCCTGGCCCACCAAGATGGCCCTTACTCCAGCCTGCTGCGCTCCCTGGCAAAGATCAACCTGCTCATCCTCGACGACTGGATGCGCGACGCCATCACTATCCAGAATGCCCAAGATATCCTCGAGGTCCTTGACGACCGTTTCGGCCACTCCTCCACCCTCATCGCCAGCCAGGTCCCCGTTTCTGACTGGCACCTGCGCATCCCAGACCCTACCCTGGCAGATGCTATCCTGGATCGTCTCGTGCACAATGCTCAACCCATCCAGCTCGAAGGCGAGTCCCAACGAAAACTCAGAGCAAATCGGAGCATGCCGAACACGGACTCAATAATCTTGTCAAGGGTATCGACCCAACTGGAATATTAAAGACGAGCAAGCCGGTGGATGACCGACCTACTCGCCTTTTCATGGGGGTAGTGTAATTATAAACCTCCCTGGCTGCTGAAGAGCACTACTGTACTTAAAAAGGCAAACACTTCCACACCGTTTCGTCGTTCGGCGAAACATGCTCTTGACATCCATTGTATAATGGATTCGAGCGGTGAGCCCGTTTCCAGATACCGTGCATAAAACGGAGCAAGCCGCACAGTGAAAACGGAGTAAGTCGCACATATTAAACGGAGCATGCCGCACACCTTAAACGGGGCATGTCGAACACTTTTATAGGGGGAGGAGAGCGCTGGAAATCAAACCAGATGGGGTATCCTGTCTGCTCAAACCCACAACGAGGAGGCAGACAGTGTCCCAGGAGCGATTATCCATGCGCAAGATTCGCGAAGTACTACGATTACATCACGAAGCCGGCTTATCCAACCGGGCCATCGCCCGGGTCTGCAAGGTTTCCAACAGCACTGTGGGGGAATACCTGATACGGGCAGCACAGGCGGGTCTGGAGTGGCCGCTGCCGGAGGGGCTGAGTGAGGATGACCTGCAACGGCGTCTGTTCCCGGAAAAGGGTCAGGCAGCTGGGGCAGAGCGTCCTATGCCCGACTGGGAAGGGATTCACCGCGACCTTTCCAAGCGCGGGGTTACCATGACCTTGCTCTGGCAGGAATACCGCGAGAAGCACCCGGACGGTTATGGATATACTCAGTTCCGGGAGTACTACCAGTGCTGGAACCAAGCCCATACCAGCACGATGCGCCTGCCGCACAAGGGTGGAGAAGCGATGGAGGTGGACTATGCCGGGATGACTGTGCCGATCACCAACCCGGAGATGGGCGAGATCACCCAGGCGCAGGTTTTTGTGGCCGCCCTGCCTGCCAGCAGTTACACCTACGTGGAGATCCAGTCCAGCCAGGAGCTCCGCTCCTGGCTGGGTGGGCACGTGCGCGCCTTCGCCTTCTTTGGCGGCGTGCCCAGGATCCTCCGCCCGGACAATCTCAAATCGGGGGTGAAAAGTCCGAACCGCTACGAGCCAGACATCAACCCCAGCTACCAGGAACTGGCAGAACATTACCAGCTGGCAGTACTGCCTGCCCGGGTGCGCAAGCCCAGGGATAAAGCCCACGCCGAGAATAGCGTTCAAAACGTGGAGCGCTGGGTGTTGGCGCCCCTGCGCAACCGCACTTTTTTCAGCCTCAGCGAAGCCAACCGTGCGATCCTGCCTCTGCTTCAGACCCTCAACGAACGCGAGATGGCTCATCTGGGCAAATCTCGTCGCCAGCTCTTCGAAGAACTGGATCAACCTGCCCTGCGCCCACTCCCCGAGCGGCCTTATGAGTTTGCCACCTGGAAAAACGCCAAGGTCAGCCTTGACTACCACATCGCCTTCGAAGGCCACTACTACAGCGTACCGCATGCCCTGGTAGGGCAGGAAGTTCGCATCCGAACCACCGAGAACATGGTGCAGATCTTTCATCACGGCCAGCAGATCGCCATCCACCCACGCAGCATTGCCCAGGGACGCTTTTCCACCCGCGCCGAGCACATGCCCGCCAACCATCGCTTCGTTTTGCCGAGTAGGCCTTCGGCAGGCCGATTCAGACTGGTTCCTGCGCGAAGCCGCCAGGATCGGGCCGCATACCAATGCTTACTTCACTGCCCTGCTGCAGTCCCGCCCCTATCCCCAGCAGGCTTATCGCTCCTGCCTGGGCATCCTCGACCTGGCCCGCAAACATCCCCATGCCTGGCTCGAAACTGCCTGCCAACGCCTCCTGCCTGCACGTCTGCTCTCCTATCGGGATGTGAAAGCCGAACTCGAACGACTGACTGCTGATGCCCCCACCAGCCCCCTCCCCGCCCACGAAAACGTGCGCGGCAATACCTACTACCACTAATGGTTGCGCAACCAGCAACCACAAAGGAGTTTTCCATGCCCCTACAAGCCCTCTACGACCAACTGCTCGCACTGCGCCTGCCCGCCTTCCGAGAGGCTCTGCGCGAGCAGCAATCCAACCCTAAATATATCGAACTCTCCTTCGAAGACCGCCTGGCCTTGCTCGTGGACCACGAGTGCGCCCAGAGACGCGAAAACCGTATCCGCCGCAATATCCACGCCGCCGCTTTCCCTATGCAGGCCGCTCTTGAAGACCTCGACTTCTCCCCCTCGCGTGGCCTCGACCGGCGCACCATCCTCGAACTCGGCCTGTGCAATTGGATCTCCAGCCGCCACAATCTCCTTGTGCTTGGCCCCACCGGCAGCGGCAAAACTTACATCGCCTGCGCCTTTGGCACTGCCGCAGCTCGCAGCGGATTTACCGTCCGTTACCACCGCATCTCCCGCTTGCTCCATGCCCTGTCCCAAGCTCGCCAGGCTGGCGCTGAGCCCAGTCGAAGCGATGGCTCTTACACCAGCCTGCTGCGCTCCTTGGCAAAGATCAACCTGCTCATCCTCGACGACTGGCTGCGCGACGCCATCACTATTCAAAATGCCCAAGATATCCTTGAAGTTCTCGACGATCGCTTCGGGCATACCGCCACCCTCATCGCCAGCCAGGTCCCCGTTTCTGACTGGCACCTGCGCATCCCAGACCCTACCCTGGCAGACGCCATCCTCGACCGCCTTGTGCACAACGCCCAACGCATCCAGCTCGAAGGCGAGTCCCAGCGAAAACTCAGAGCAGAGCGGAGCATGCCGAACACTTAAAGTATAATTGCTTTGCCAGCGCGTTCTCCTTCCCCGCTGTGCGCCATACACCGTTTAAGGTGTGCGATTTCACCGTTTTACGCAACCGGGTTAAGGTCTTTGTCCCGGGGCGTCAGGAATCTATCCTGATCTCAGGAGCGCCGACCTATTTGGGACACCGCTCACTCTTTTACAGGCAGCAGCTTCGAGGGTGGCAACTTGTAGCGCTTTGAACCCCACGGGATGACCTGCAAATCCTTGCCGATGCCCCAGCCGGTCCAGTCGTTCCCGGGTAAAGGCCAGCGCAGACTGACCATCGGGCAGGTTCTTCACGCCGACCTTGTAAGCAAATCTGAAGAACGAACAGGCCACATCACGCGGATCTGCGAAGCGGTCTGCGCTTTCTTTGGTGAACACATGCCAGACCGCCACCAGCAGTTTCCTGGCGATTGCCACGATGGCCTTGGAACGCCCCAGATGGGGCTCCATCCGTTCCAGTTCCTTCTTCCAGTGCTTGTGGTTCTGCAAGGCATTATTGGCAGCGTTCACCATGGCTTGCCGCAGGTCTTTCCGGCCTGTCTTAATAATACGGCCGCTGGTATGGGTCATGCCACTGTTATGAACCCGGGTGCCAAGCCCAGCGTAGCCCACCAGTTCCTTAGCACTGGGAAAGCGGGTAATGTCGCCGATCGCCGCCAAAATGGTGATAGCTGTGAGCATAGCCACTCCCGGAAGCTGGACCATGAGAGGGATGCGATTATCTTGGGTGCACTCCTTCTTCAGGAATGCTTCGATCTGCGCGACCTGCTTCTGGGCGAACGCCAACGTGTCCAGGTCGGATCTCAGCCGGAACAGCTCGGTCGGAGAGAGAGGCAAGCTCTCCCACCAAGCCCGCTGCTCAGTGGCAAACGGTTTCACTGGCAGGACCAGCTGGTTGCGGTGCAATACCGAGTGCAGGCGGTTCTTTGCCATGGTTGACAGCCGCACCAATTTTTCGCGCTGGGCAACGAGCGCACGCAGATCACGCACTTTCTGCGGTGGTATCCATACCCCCGTGAGCAGTCCTGCCGCGTGTAGTTGGGCCAGCGCCAGGGCAGCCTTCTTATCGGTCTTCACTGGGGCATTTGTCACCAGCGATACGTGCTGTGGATGGACAGCGATGATTGAGTGCACATGCGGCAGCAGGGCGTCATAGAACGAGTAAGCGTTGGCGGTCATCTCCAATACAACCGCATCCGAGGGTGTGAGATGTCGGAAGATCCAATCGTCTAATTGATAGACAGAAACCTTTTCTGGGCCGAAGACGACTTCGCGCATTGCATTGACTCCTATTGCGACGAAGTACTCTTTGTGGATGTCCAGTCCGATGAAGCGGGTAGGCACCTTTTCCATAGCAATACCTCCGTGAGAATGAATTGGGCCGGGCACGTTGGTTTAAGGGCAAGGACATCACACACGGACACGGGTAACTCAAAGAGTTTCCCAGGCTAGCGAATTCGAACGGGCAGCCAAACATCAACGCGAGCTTGCCAGAGGCTTCTCATAAGGTTCAGCGGCTGGCCCAAATGTCACACACCCGGAGCAGGACGTTCCCGTTCCTAACCATCGGGAAGTCTACTCCCAAACGTACCCGGCCACCCCTTCCGCAAGGGGTGTTGAATGCTAACATCAACATACCGAGGAACGTCAGGAGCACGCCAACGGCTACAAGCCAAAGACGGTCCACACCCGAGTAGGCAGCATCACTTTCTCGATCACGCAGGTGCGAGAAGGCGGATTCTACCCGGAAGCATTGGAGAAAGGCCTGCGAAGTGAACGAGATCTGCTGCTGGCGCTGGCGGAGATGTACGTCCAGGGCGTCTCGACCCGCAAGGTAAAAGCGGTCACCGAGAAGTTGTGCGGGGTGGCCCTGTCTTCGACCCAGATCAGTCATGCAGCCGCACTCCTGGATACAGAACTGGAGAAGTGGCGCAACCGACCTCTGGGAGAGTATCTCTACGTCTTCGTCGATGCTTACTACGAACAAGTCCGAGAAGACGGACAGGTGCGCGATCTGGCGGTGTTGACGGCTATAGGTGTCAATCGGGACGGGAAACGCGAGATCCTGGGCGTTTCGGTATCCTTGAGCGAGCACGAAGTGCATTGGCGAGCCTTCCTGGAGAGATTGAAAGCTCGCGGCCTGGGCGGAGTGCAGCTCATCACCAGCGATGACCACGCCGGTCTCCGGGCCGCCCGACTGGCAGTCTTTGGAGGCATTCCCTGGCAGCGCTGCCAGTTCCACCTGCAACAAAATGCCCAGTCTTATGTGCCTCGCAAGGAGATGCAAGCCGAGGTCGCCGAAGATATCCGCACCATCTTCAATGCCCCGGATCGCACCACCGCAGAAGCTTATCTGGCCAAGGCGGTTGAGAAGTACCATAAAACCGCCTCCCGCTTGGCGGAGTGGATGGCCGCGAACATCCTGGAAGGACTGGCAGTCTTCTCCTTCCCAACTACTCACCGGTGCCAGATCCGCACGACCAATGGTGTGGAGCGCTTACACCGCGAAGTCCGCCGCCGGGCACGCGTGGTGAGTATCTTTCCGAACCCAGCTTCCTGCTTGCGCCTGGTCTCTGCCGTGCTCAACGAGATCAGCGATGAATGGCTGACAGGCAGAACATATTTGACTTTTCAAGGTTCAGATTAATTCGTTCTTTTTCTTCAGAGGAAGCACTTGATCTTGAATTTACAGAAAAAACCTTGCACTATCTAGCTTTGTCACGACAGAACGAGATTCTTCCCTATGTTAGAGTGAAATAGGCTTAATTTACTTATGCAAACATCAATAGTAATATGATTCTCTGCTATTTAATAGAAATATTACGTTACACCCTTGGAAAAGCTATTCATCCGGAAAAGATTCTTCAATGCCTTGAGAATTATCGACTCACAACATAGAATTTGGGATTTGATTGATTATCTTTAATCTGGAGATAATCTTCAACGGAAACTTGTTCAATAATATCTGTAACTCGCTGATATAAAGATTGACTCTGAGTTTCTTCGAGTACAGTTTTCCAAACTGTTTGACACTCACATGTTATCCCGGAAAGCAAATGAATATCAAGGGAAGCATTGAACTCTTGTATTAGCTGCCATCCTTTCTTACTACAGTCACATACAAATCTTCCACAGGCATCCTTATAATTCTGTGAGGTAGTTGATGGCGGAGGAAAGTACTCTAAACCACCAATTCTTACCTTGCCTAAGTGGGCAGTACGTTTTACAACATCAAACATTGACCATAGCCAAGGCAATGTATAAAGTTCTTTGAACCACATAAGTTCTGACAACGACCATTCATGAATACTAGCTGCTTGAATATAAACCTCATCAAAACCTATTTCAAATGCAAACTCTACACTTTTAACAGCCTCTTCTAATGCCTCTTTTTCTGACAAGAATGGGGGTTTTAGGAGAACATATGCCAACGCAATAATGTTGTTTGAGTGAGCATTATCGACTGCTCTTTTGTAAGTACTTAATTTTGTTCCTTTTCCTATACATATATTTCTTATGAAATTATCTTGTGCCTCGAGCCCTATACCAATCTCAAGTTCTACTGGTAATCTAACATAGGATCGGATTAACTTGGAATTTTTTAGGGTTACATGCTCAGGTCTCGATTCTATTGTTATCCGCTTTATACATCTCAAATTAGATGCTAAACGTAATATAAATTCTACAGCATTTCTTTCGACCTCAGCCTCATTTATAAAGGAACCTTCTTGATATATCCGTATCCATTGGATATCTTCTCTAGATAATAAGCTGGAACAAGCAGCGGTAAATTGAGCAACATGAAATTCAGCGGGTATCAACATCCCCTTGTTTGAACCAGACCATTCGCCACACATTGTGCATCCGCCAACCTTTGCGTATTCGCAACCTGTTGGCAATAAAGTAATACTAGTAGCTTTTACCTTTGCGTTGCCTAAATAATCTTCTCGCGAAATACAAGAAACGGGTTTCTGCCATTGTAAATCTGCTTTTAAGGGTGTGGCAGATCTAATTCGCAACATAATCTGGCGAATCTTTTGACGAAGCGATATGGTTGTAAGGTCAGCCATTTAAGCCCTGCATATCTGTAAAAGAACGGGAACTTTGAATGGTTTAATCAACCTGAAGACAATATGAGAAATCTATCGCATACCATGAGGTACTGGTCTGTGAGACATCAACAGTATTTGCGAACCATAGTCCGATACAGTTTATCGGCATTCAGCGGTAGATGGAGGTTGGTCAACTCGTTGATACGCTAGTTCTATGCTCATGCTCTTATATTCTAGTTCTTTAAATTTCCTTAGATATCTATAAACATCATTTTTATCGATACTTAGAACAGCGCTTTTTTGATTCCCCCGTATCAGTGTTTCTGTGCGTACTGCGTTATTATCATATATTATGAAAGCTTCAATCTCTTCAGTTTCGAGATCTTCTTCAAAGGCGATTTCTACATTAATTCCTTTAGATTTCTGGTTTTCTAACGTAGATTTATAGTTCTTTAGTTCACACTCCTTCAGGATAAAGATCCGGATAACTTCAACTTTTTTCTTCTTGATCAGCTTCTCTGTCTCCTCTAAATATTTCTTGCCTTCAGACGATTCCCAATAATCTACGGTATCTAGCCAGCTACTGATGTATAGATGCTTCTTGCATCTTTTTAGTGAATTAATTGTAAAGGTCATTTCTTCATGAGGATCAATGCGAGTCCTGCCATCTGCAAGGAAGGATAATTCATCTGATACTTCATGAAATAAATCCTCAGATCTATTGATAAAATCGTCATCACCAAACGCCTTTATGCCCAATGAGTAGTCAATGAGTACTTCAATGGTGTGTCGTAATTCATGATCCTTTCTTAATTTCGATAATAATCCCGCGACTTTCTCAAATTGCTTCTCTTGGATAATTTCGTCAAGTTGCATAAAAACGACGCTGGTGACTAAACTAGCAGTAATAGCTTGTACTTTGGTTACACCATCTAAGGAATCTAGATAGACACCTAAAGCAATTGCCACAGCTATCCCGATAATCGTTAGATTTAAAGAGCCGAAAAACTTTTTCGAGAATCTCCCAAATCTCATCAGCCATTCTCCTCATCCAGAGAAAAGGAACTACAACGATTCGGTTTTGACGCAAGAACCGATATGCCAGTTGGTTGATCGATTGCTGCTCCGCTAATCGTGATTAATTTTGATTTTCACTATCGCGAATTGACTATTGTGGCGGATTTTCTTCTTGAGTGAAAAATCTCCAAAAATGTTAACGATCTTGAAACCGGTGAGTTTTAACAGGCATTCCAACTCGCCCAGGAAGAAAAATCGATTTACCCACTCAACTACTTCTTCTCGTAAAAGCTTTCCGTCATTGTCATAGTAATTAAAATATCGCATTTCTTTTACAATTTGGGTAACACAATCAAATTCTGCTCTCCTTGTCATCTCAATTATTTCGTTTTTATCAATTGTCGACCTGGCTCTTTTTACTTGTTCCATTCCTTTATTCTGTATTAGACCGAATGGTTGATATGAAAATGAAAGCAATTCCAAAACCAGTGTTCCTTCGGGTTGCAGATGTTTTCTAAACGATGATAAACTCTCCAATTGTGAATCTACATCCAGCAAATAATTAAATGTCGAAAAAGGCACGTAGACGAATTGGAACTTTCGATTCAATTCAAAGTTCCTCATATCTTCCTCAAAGTAATAAACCCGATTTCTGACCGCTTCCTCTTCTTTCTTTAGATTTTGTTTTAGTTGATCAAGCATCGGTCGCGAATTGTCAATTCCATATACTAACCTTCCCTTTCTAGCTAAAGGAATTGCTATTCTACCTGTACCAATACCACATTCGAGAATTTCCAATGAATCCCCCGCCATTTTCTGGTACATGGGAATATCTTCTATAAAATCACCATATTCCCAATCATATAGTTCTGGACGGTCAGTTACCTTAACAGCGTTATTTCCTGCCATTTTGATCCTTTTTTGTCTGTGCGTGTCTATTCTTCAAAGCGTTCCAACAAGAACGGATTGATCTTGATTGCCAGATCATCCTTCCCAACAATACTTGCGGCTACCAACATGCCGCCAGTTGGACCATGGGTTATTCCAAGCCCTCCCCAGCCACAACTATTATAATACCCTTCTATCGATTTTATGGGGCCAAGAATTGGGCTGTTATCATCTGGATAATTTGGATGCTTTACAAGGCACCGGCGGCTTCCATTACAGCGCTTGAGATCTAATATTCCCCGCTTTGGATCTACATATGATTGCTCATCCATAAGCCTGGGTAAACGTTTAGATAGTTCACTAGCACAAGCATCATCTTCTATCATTATTTTTGCTGTCAGATGATCTCCATGCTTTTCTTCCGGGAAGGATCCAATTGTATAATCGATACTGTCCACTTGCGGTCCAATATATAGTATTTTTCCGGGATCACTATGCAAAACCTCAACAATTGGCATGTTGTTCGGGATGATATTTTCTTTTAAACTACCTGTATAGCCATTAAACCGCCATGAACGGGATAAGGGAAGATCCACATGAACCATCTGTCCTATGAATAATGCCTCCAAACCTGCCGCATTAACTATTATATCTGCTGCAATAAATTCCCCCTTACCTTCATGTCTGGTATCTACACCTATTATCCTATTATTAATTGTTCTAATTCCAATAACTTCTACGCCCAACCTGTATTCTGCACCACTGTCTTCGGCTAACTCTGCATACAAATTAACTAACTGGTTTGCATCAACCATACCATCTTCCTTACAAAAAATGCCTTTATCGATGTCATCCACATGGAGAATCGGGACTCTTGACATAATTGCGTCCTTATTCCATATTTCAGTGGGTATACCCATTCTACTTTGCCTTTCATACCATTGTTGTAGGTTTTTAGAATAAGGAACTCCTGGAGACACAGTGAGCATACCGGGTTTTTTTTCGTATAAATTAATCCTATTTTTCTTTTGAATGTCAACCAACTCATTGACGGAAACTTGAGATAGCACTATGTCAAATTCATTTCCCATTTGCAGCATGATCTGACCCGCCGTGCTCCTCGTTATCCCAAGCCCCAATGCTTCTTCTTTTTCCAATAAGAGAACATTTTGGATACCATATCGAGTCAAATAGTAGAATGTGCTGGTACCAGCAATACCACCTCCAACGATAACCACCTTGGGTTGTTTCACTGTGCCAATTTGAGAAAGTTAAAATATCGGATTCTCAGGCCTGTTTTTTATTATGCTCTCAATATTATCTATCCATAATTTATAGTTATTATCTAATGCTTCTTTTGTATACCAACCAAATTGACGAAATAAGAATGCTTGTTCAATTGAACCAAGAGGTGGTGAAGTAAGATCATCTCCCTCAACAACATAACTGTCCACCTTTCCATTTTGCAAGGCTACAGCCATTGCTTTTTCATCAACTATACTTCGAGAAGCAATATTAACAATAATTGTTCCGGTTTTCATCTTGTCGATTTCTGCCGTTGAAATAAAATACTTTGTATCCTCTTTGTCAGCTAATGAAATTACTATTGCGTCCGTTTCACTTAGAACTTTATCCAGTGGATAAATATCTACAAAAGGGATTTCCTTATGTGTGCGGTTCCACCCTAGAACTTTCATACCGATCGCATTTCCTAATTCAGCAATTCTTGTTCCTATGTGTCCCAAGCCGATAACACCAAGTGTTTTTCCTCGAAGCTCAAAACCCGGGATTAGTTTAAAAATCCCTGATTGCGTACATCGATCCGAGATGAAAATCCTTTTTGCACATCCCAAGAGAAAAGCCAATGCGTGCTCGGCTACCGATTCGGTGGCATAATATGGTACATTAGTAACAATAATCCCCTTATTCTTGCAATACTCAATATCAATATACCCATAGGATGTAGTAACTAAAGCAATACCCTTTACCATTGGAAGAGCTTCCAAAAATGGGACAAATGTTATTGGAGCTTTCTCAAAACCACCAAGATTATCAGGATCCAAACCAATAATTGTAGCCCCCTGACAAAGTTCGGTTAGCTCCTTGATAGGATATTCACGACGGCTATCGGTGAATACAATCTCACCGAGCTGTTCTAGGCGATCAAGAAATTCTTGTGTAAATTCACTTCTTGGGGTAAGCATTGCTATTTTCATAGTTTTTCTCCGATACGAAGTCCTTTTATCCAATCATTATTCAGATAGTTTATCTTACTTAGTGCCAATATTGTATGTGAGGATTTACGGTATTAACACCATTATATATTTGAACATAAGAAAAAGCAATTAGTGGTAGTGTAAGGTATTTTCTGAAAAATAATGATCAAGCACTTCCTCTGAAAGAAAAAGAACGAACTACTCTGAACACTTAGATAAGCTCAAGGCAGGTTCTTGAAAAGTCATTACATTCTGTCGGTCAGCCACTCATAGCTGATCTCATTGTGTACAGCGGATACCAATCGTAGACAGGATGCCTGGTTGGGGAAGATGCTCACCACGCATGCACCGCGGCGGACTTCGCGGTGTAAGCGTTCCACGCCATGAGTCATGTGGATCATGCTGGCGCTTCTTCAGCAGAAATAGCGCGGATTAGCATGACCAATTCCTGCAAGTCGATCCAGCGCAGCTCCTTACTGATACCGGAACAAGCCTCGCACTTCTTCAGACGCTTATGCGTGCGGTCTCCAAACACGAACCTCTCGTCTGTGGGTACATAGGCTTCGCCATTGCAGGCCCTACAAATGGTCTTAACCGGTATCTCATGCATAGTATCTCCTTGGCTTAAAGCGAAAAATCCCGTCAATAATCGACGGGTTGGTGGACTTCCGTGCTTCTACACATCTACACATCTACACTTCCCCCTTCTCATACAGTCATACCACTCACCTCCTTTCTTGCGGTTGGATTTAGCAGGGCTTTGGACCTGCTTGCCGCATTCCAGCCTATATCCCCTGGGGCTGCCTCCTGCGTAGAAGCACTAGAGGACGGGGGAAGGGGATACCCCGCCCTGCCATTGCTAGATAGAGAAATATTCATGTACCCGGCAGTTCATTTCTGACTTTTAACTGTCTATGTATTAGCCCTCATCACCCCCGCAGGGAAAATTCGGTGTTTTCCAATGGAGAAATGAATATCTGATTGATGGTATTACACCAATGATGAACTTCACCCTAAACGACGAAGAGTTCATCCATCGCTTCCTCCAGCACGTCCTGCCCAAAGGCTTCGTCAAGGTCCGCTATTTCGGCTTCTTCGGCTCCTCTCAGCGCCTGCTCCTGGCTGCCCTCCGACTGCTCCTTGAAACTGACACACCCTCACCTCCACCTGACAATCTTCCCCAACCATCTCCAACCTTGCCAAAAGAGACTTTACTCTGCCCAATCTGTGGGAAAGCCTTGCTGCGCCTGTATTCCATCCCTCCCACCGGACGCTGCCCTCCTTGAACCAGCTCCGTCCTCTCCTCTTGATACGAATATCCCTCCACGCCAGCAATTATTCCGGGCGCCGTACTCTCCGCTTTCCACCTGCCTGCCATTCCAGCCCTTTGGCACCAATTCTGTCCATACTGTTACCACCCAATTCAGCAATTTTCTCCTTTCCTACTTGCCAGAGGCCACTCTCCAAGTGTACAATCATGTTTATGATCGGTGCGGTGGGTATCCCAGTGCGCTTGAGTGACATTCAATCCCCAATGCGCTGGCCTCTGGTACCCTGGCGTGCGGCTTAGTTCAACTCGGTTTGATGCGGCGGCGCTGTCTACCGCTGTTTCATCTTATCGCCCCTCCCGCCGCATCAACCCTTAATTCGTTGGGCCGCTGTCGGTATCTTTAATTTAACAATTAATCAGAGATATTTGGCGAGGACAAAATGGACGAACCAAGAGATTGGGATGAAGAATACCTGCTTAACTTGCCAATAGGTGAGTTTGATTGGCTTGAAGCAAAAGGACGACAAGCATTAGACTTGACCATAAGTAGCGTTAAGGAGCCAGAGATTAGGGAGAATCTCTCAAAGGCAATTTCTGCGTTTGCAAACAGTGGTGGTGGTGTTCTCGTTCTTGGACTCAAAAACCCAAAAAGTTGTTGGCAGATAGATGATGGCGGTATTGACCTTACTATAAAAAGACCTAATACTCGCGAATGGCTCGAAGATATTATCCCTACGCTGGTTGACGTTCCGTTGAGTTCTTTTAATGTCTATGTAGTTGACAACAGTACCAACAGTAATTCTCAAATAACTGCCGGAAGAGGAGTATTTATTATTGAAATACCTGATAGCGAACAAGCTCCACATCAGGCTATTGACCATAGATATTATGCGCGAGTTGGAGGAAAATCTCGTCCGATAGGACATAGGCTTGTTTTAGACATTTTTGGACGTAGGCAGTATCCAAAAATCCAACTCAATTTTAGTATTGAGGCAATTACCTACATACCAGGAGACTCATTTCCCTTTAGTACACCCAAGATACCAAGCTGGCCATTGGAAAAAGAAGAACCAAAGAAAAAAAGAAGATTCGAACTGACCATAAGAGCTAAGAATGTAGGACGGGTATTTGCAAAATATGTGAATAGTTTTGTTTATATTCCTATTGCTCTTGTTCCTGAAGATGAACTTAAATATAATTACAGCAACGATGATTTTGAAGAGATTGATGGTATTAAGTATGTGGTTTGGACTAAAAGTAATACTCATAGGGACCTCATCAAAGCCGTACCAATGGGAGTAAATCAATATGGCTCATCCTGGTTTGATCCTGTACTACCTGGATTAAGTTATGCGTGGGAGTGGGATTTAACTAGGAAATTCGATAAAAGTAAAATGGAAGATATGAAAATCCTCTGGGAGGTTTACGCCGACAATGCTCCAATGCAAAGCGGGAGTGTCGCGATTCGAGAAATTGAGATTCATTCAAAAAAGGAAGAGTAGCCTCTACCCAAATGGCGGCCCAACACCGGCTCCAGTCGGACAGCGGCTCTGCCGCTCGCGCGCAGGCGCGATTTGCCAGAAATGTGCCATAATTGAGAAGGAGTCTCGCCAGTCCCGCCGCTGCCGCTGAGCCATTCCGTTGGGCGCTTACTTTACAGTAAGTAATCAAATGCAAACGCCTTTCGGTAAAATTTATCGAAAGGAGAAAGTCGTGTTTTTATTAGATGTACTTTCAGATATCGCCTATAATATTAATGTAAAAATTCAATCACTTGAAAACGCATTAGAGAAAAATACTATGGCTAAAAACCTTCAAGTTGGCGAAGAAGTTTATGTTCCAAGACATCGAATAGGCTTAAATGAAAATGATCAATCTGCTATCTACAAGGGGTGAGTTGTTAAAGTCAATAAGAAGTCTATTCAAGTTGAACTTCCCGGTAATGAAATATCAAAACCGGTTTCTTTCTCCGCCATTAGTAGAGACCTCGGTATATTTATTGTTCGGATAGGAGATTTTGAATCTGAAAATACACTTCTTGATCCTTTACAAAAATCAATCCTTCAGTATTTTCGTTTGTTGCTTAGGGATGATGAAGTAATAAGTAATTCCATTAGAACATTAGATGAACTTAAATATCTTTGGGAAAAGAATCATTCTGTTGCAAGTCATGTTATTTTCATAGGACACGGTAAAGAAAACGCTATTAATTTTGGAGGGCGTTGGGTTAGTCCCGATGAATTGAATAAAACATTGGACGTAAAAGAGGTATCGCCCAAGCAATTTGTATCACTATGTTGTCATACAGGCTGTGCAAATTTTGGTAGAAAATTTTCTCAATTTCCGATTTGCGAATCACTAATATTACCTTTTCAAAGTGTTCATGGTTCTATAGCCTCTCAGTTTTGTCAAACATATTTCGCTTGTCATTTACTTCATGGACAAACTACACGAGTTGCATTTAAACAAGCGAGAGATCGTGTTACTGGTACGATTAATTTTCGATTGTGGAAAAATGGTGAAATGATAGTTGGGCCAAAGACTTAAAAATATCTAGATATGTGCAGAAATCAAAAATTAGCAAACTCCTTCTTGGAAGAGAGCCGAGAAAATGCTATACTGAAAGTAAAATAAAGTCTCTAAAACTTAGACGGATGGCTCAAATTTTACGCAAAGGAGATTCTAATGTCTGAAGATCCTATAAAAACCACAGAGGCACAAGAAAATTCACCAATAGCATCTAAAACTTCTCTTGGAGGACAGTTATTGAATCACCTTATGCCGACACAGCAAAACTCACCAAAGGCGTCTACAACTTCTCAATTCGTAGATATCCCTGGCGTAAATGCAATCGGAGTATTAAGATTCTTTGCATGGTCGGATTTGATTGCAAGCATTATTGGAGCAATTTTGGTTTGGATAAATTTCTATGAAAGAGAAGTGGGTGTTTATTTTACATATACTGAAACAAACCCAATCGGAATTGCGGCAGGGTTTGTTGTTCTTTTCCAAGGAATAATTACGTTTACGGTTTTCTTGGTAATTGCTGCAATTTGTGAGAACACGATAGAAATTAGGAAGAAGATTGATGCGATGTCGCGATGAAAAGATTATCAGGAAAAATAGGAAGGGCAACCGTAAAGGGCAACGAAAAAAGTTGCTTGATAATTTTATTGATAATTGTTGCGATATGTGCTTTATACCAAAGTTTATATATGATAATTCAAAGATATTGATAATTTTGATATTATATTTTTAAAAGAAAGGAAAAATATATATGAACTTAGAAATGAGTGAAAAGAAACTTGTTGTAGATATTGAAGATCAGATTACAATTAAAAAAGTAGTTGATTTGATTACTGGTAAAGCTACATTGCTTGTGAGTAATGAATATGCTCATCAGGCAATTTTTACCGACGATATTATTATTAATGGTATAAAACTTGTTGTACAGCAATACCCCCAACACTATTAATTGTTTAAAAACTCGGATTTGTTGTTCCCCATGCTAGAACACTTTCAATAAGTATGGTGGCATCTCCAACAGACAATTTTGCGCCTCCGGTGAAATAAAATGCTTTTTCAAGAACAAATATGTCATCGCTAACATAATTGTTTCTACCTTGAAATATACCCGAGGGCGTAGCAACCCACATTGCATTGCCGGTTTGCTTATCTAGAAATTTCTTAAACATTTCTTGCTCTCCTTTGGTTTATTTTATTATATACCAAAATACACAAAGGTTCTTAACAATAACGCCGCCCAACACGGCGTGCAGCGGACGTTGAAAAGCACGCCGCTTACGCAAACCGTTCGGTCTATAAGGAAATGACTATGTCGGCACCTAGAATCGCGATCTACAAGTTGCGCTGCCTTGCCGCGCTGCATGTTGTCGAACGGACTTCATCCATCTCTTTCTTCGCCAGGGCTCTGCGCGTCTCGCGCTCCACAATTCGCAGGTATCAAGGATGCATTAGAGAGAGCGGGTACTCCTTTGAAGACTTTGCCACTCTCAGTCCAAGCGACATGCACGTTTCGCTCAGTAAGCACATCGGGGGCACGGCACCACGGGAACGCTACGCTACGTTGCTGACTGTTTTCCCCCAGGTTCAGGCCAACTTGTCGGAAGGGAGTGCGAATGTAAAGCAAGCGTGGACCAAATACAGGGCACAGCATCCGGACGGTTACGGATACTCCCAGTTTATGGCCCACTTCCTTGCGTGGCGGGAAGCGCAAGGATTGCCAACGGTCACTTTCTGCAAGTGGCGTGTTCCTCACGTCGCCCAAGAGGATATGACTGAACTGATGAGATGGCGCCGATCGAACGATAGAGTCAAGTGGGCCAAGGCAGTGGTGGTGATTGGCTCGCACCGAGGGATAGGAACGACGAGTCTGTCCTCAAAGGTGGAGAAGTCCCCCCGGATTGTGAAAAGATGGATCAGCGACTATCTTCAGAGGGGCATGGACGCTCTACGTGTGAACCGAAAAAAATGCCAGAGGCCGGAGATAATCGCCGGCATGAAACAAAAGCGAGATCGCATCATAGGGCTTCTACATGAGACTCCGCAGATACATGGAATCAACAGGGCATCCTGGAGTCTGAAAACCCTTGCCCAAGCTTTTGAAAAGCAATACGGCGAATCAATAGGCAAGACAACGCTTTCGGAGTATGTGAGGGCCGAAGGTTATACATTCAGGAAGGCACGTCGTGTACTGACCAGTCCTGACCCATCCTATCGTGACAAAATGGAGGAGATCACACGGGTTCTGTCCAATCTGCGTGACGATGAGAAGTTTTTCTCCATAGACGAGTTCGGTCCGTTCTCCGTGAGGATGCGGGGTGGGATAGCTTTGACACCGAAAGGCACGACCCGAGTTGTGCCGCAGCGACAACGGAGTAAAGGACGATTGATCATTACGGCAGCCCTGGAACTCTCAACGAATCGGATTACACACTTCTACTCGGAGAAAAAGAACACCGACGAAATGATCAAGCTTCTTGGCATCTTGTTGCGCCAGTATTCCAACCAGCGATGTCTTTACCTTTCCTGGGATGCAGCTTCCTGGCATGTCTCGGCTAAACTCACTGAACGCGTCTCTGAAGTGAATCATGCCGCTGAAAGGTCCCACGGAGGAATCCCACTCGTGAAGCTGATGCCTCTCCCGTCGTCAGCCCAGTTCCTTAATGTGATCGAATCCGTATTCAGCGGCATGGCGAAAGGCATCCTCCACAACAGTGACTACCAATCTGCGGAGGATTGCAGGACAGCCATTGACAGATACTTCGCAGAACGAAACGAGGCTTACAGGAGGAATCCCAGACGAGCAGGAAAGAAGATTTGGGGAAAAGAACTCGTCCAGCCATGTTTTACGCCAAGTAACAACTGCAAGGATCCCACCTGGCGATGATTGCCGGAAGTTCACCAGCTCTCGGTGACAAATCTGAACAGACCGAACAAGGCACTGGAGGCGACGCGGTGCCCGCGCGCCTCAGTGCCGCCGTTAGGTGGCTTGTATGTGAACTTCAGGAGTATTAAGTGTGGCAACTCTTCATTTGATAGTTGGACTTCCTTGTTCAGGAAAAACAACGCTTGCTCAAAGGCTTGAGAGTGAGAAAGCAGCGCTTCGATTGACGCCCGATGAATGGCAAGTGCGTCTCTTTGGTCAAGATGCAGAAGAATCGGAACATAACGCCAGACATGAGTTAATCGAGGCCATGCTGTGGAACATAGCAAGTAGAGCACTTGTATTGGGAACGAATGTGATCCTCGATTTTGGCTTCTGGGCACGAGAGGAACGCGAAGATTTCCGGTTGCGAGCAAAGCAGCTTGGAGCTAGTAGTGAAGTACACTTCCTCGATGTGCCGGAAGATGAACTGATGCGACGGCTTGCGGTAAGAAATTCGCAGCTTTCGCAGGCAAGTTTCCACATTTCCGAAGATATGATGAAGCCATGGATTGCGTTTTTCCAGAAACCTACACTCGATGAACTTGAGCGCAGGGAATAGATGAGTTTGGAGAAAACCTTCCCACTCGCTAAAGCATGTGGAAATTGCAGCAACGCCACCTAACACCGGCTCCAGTCGGACAGCGGCTCCGCCGCTTGTGGATATGCACTTGGCTAGAAGTGGTGCGATAATGTGAAGAGTCTCGCCCATCCCGCCGCTGCCGCTGAGCCAATCCGTTAGGCCGCTTCTAATTTCCAATGTGAAAGAGGCAAAATAATGCCCAATCTTCCCTCTGATTTCGACTGGATAGAATCTCCTCCTCGTTTGGATTTATTGAGTAAGTTTGTTAAGCCACGCGACGCTCAACAAGTAATGAATTGGCAATTTCTTAAACAAACGCTAAGAGAGAATCCTGAGACAGTAATTGAAAGGTTTGTTCGCGATGGAGTACTTGTATCAGCAAGCATAGAAGAAAGCCTCGAATGTTTACTTCAAGTAACTCAACTAAAGAAACTATTACAGGAACGTGGGCTCAAAGTTTCAGGAAGTAAAAATGACCTTGTCGAACGTCTTGTATCAACCGACCACGAAGGGGTGGATAAAATCGTTCGGAAAAATAGAGTCATGAAATGTTCTCCAATGGCTTTGGAAATATTATCGAAATACGAAAAGAATAAACAACACGCCTTTGATTACGCCAAACAACAATCCTTTGATGCATTGAAAAACAACAATCCAAAGGATGCTTGCAAGATTTATGTCGCTTTTCAAAGAGAGTTTATTGACCCGGGGTTTGAATTACACCCTCTCGAGGTAGGAGAATTACAGCATATCTTATCAAGCCAGCCTAAGATTTTAGCTGATATTTCACCCAATAACTTAATACTACTACGAGCAGCTGCTTGTATGGAATCCTTATGGCGCGATGAATCACCAGAAATATGGTTGCCAACAACCTTTACATCAGGATTGAAAAATAATCGAGTAGCAATAAACTACCTTACCACTCATGCAAGAATTAAAGGGGAGCTAGAAGATGCCAAGGATGATACAAGAAGTGTAAAAATTGAATTCTTTCCTGGCGATATTGAGTCTTGTGAACTTTGTCAATCGTTAAACGGAAAGATTTTTGAGATAGATCAAGTACCTGAGTTGCCAATGATTGGTTGCAAAAGTGATATTGGCTGTCAATGTAAAATCGAAAGCCTCTATGATAAAGAAGATAACTCATTTGAAGTCGACCTTGATACTTATGATATTGAAACTGAAGTTGACCCTGTCGATAAGTTGCGTCAATTGAAACAAATGCTTGATGAAGAATTGATTACACGCGACGAGTACGAAAAGAAGAAAGAAGAAATCCTTGCTAGGTTTTAACTGCGGGCTAACACCTGCTCCAGCCCCCTACGCTACGCTCCGGGGATGCTACGCGACGGACAGCGGCTACGCTGCTGAGAACATGCGCCGCGCCAGAAACATCTCGATAATCGTCGTGGCGTCTCGCAGTCCCGCCGCTGCCGTTGAGCCAATCCGTTGGGCGGCTAATATTTTTTCAAAAACGAAATAAATATATTACCGAAGGAGAGTACGAAAAATGAACCTTTCTACGGTTGTAACTTGTCCAAATTGTAAAATGCGAGTTTTGCCAAAGGCGGATGGAACTTGTCCGAGTTGCCAAGCAATAATTCCGCAAAAAGAAAAACGATTAATATCCAAATCGATTGAGCCCATAGAGAACAGCGAAGCGAGCACAGATCTGAAACAAGAGCCTTCTTCCATGACCAAAATAAAAACTACGGCCAAAGTTGTTGATAAGCGTAGAGTATCGCATGGCTCAGTCCCAACCAGGCTAAAAGAAGAAACAAAAAGGAAGCCAGCACTCGTGCCGGAATTATCTAAACCCAGAGCACGTTCTCCAAAAAAAACCTGGCTGATAAAAGTTGAAGGAATTGGATTGCTACTCATTCTGGTAGTGACAGTGTTCATTGCTATTCGGAAAGCAACAAATCATGATGAGGCAATAGCCAATTCCCCTACCGCAACAAATCCTCCTGCTGTTGCAGAGCCTCCTACCGCAACAAATCCTCCTGCTGTTGCAGAGCCTCCTACCGCAACAAATCCTCCTCCTTTTGCAGGGCCTCTTACCGCTGGCGAATGGGTTGCGATCACTGATTTTGGTAAACTGGTCTTTACGGTGGATGCTACCGGCACAAAGATAACAAAAATGGATTATGAGTTTTCCAATTGGGAGTGTGGCACTGTTCCCAGTTCCGTTCGTGCGGTAAAAAGCGTTACTATTGAAAGCGAATGGACTATAACCGATGGTTATTTTTCAATCGGCAATTTTATTGACAACAACAGTTCGCAATATATGACCTTCAGCGGGAGTTATGACGCAGCCATTCAGAAGTTTTCTGGAAAATGGGAAGAAACTTCATACGGCACTAATTGCTTTGGCACTTGGGAGTCCACTTCTTCACCCGTTTCGCCAATACTTATTCCGCCCACAATTTCTTCGCAGGTAAGTGCTATCGAAAAAATTCGCACTGACTTAGAACTTCCAGAATTACCATTAGATTTTATTGAAAAAACGGTGATGATGACCTCACCTACTGGCGTTTTGGTAGTTGACATCTATCAAGATAGCAATGGACGAAAATATTCTGTCCACCCTGAAACCAACCAAGTTGTAGAAATTGATGCTCGAACACTTCTCCCAAACACAGAAACATTGTCAATGGAAGTTTTGAAATCTAAAGCAATGAAATACATCAAGGCAACCATTCCCGATTTTGAACATCTACAGTCTTCATGGCAATATGATGAAGTTGAAACAGAAGATAGTTATATCTTTGCATGGTACGATATGACACCAGGTTGGTTGAATCACCCTTTTGCACAAATAGGTTTTCATAAAAGCGGTTTACTTTTCGCTTACTACAATACTTTGTTGCTCAACAAATAAAGAGCGCCTACCGATTAACCTCAGTGTAAAGGGGGGAAGAGGAAATTGACTGAAATTGCCTAAAGATGAGTAAACCGGCTGTGAAAACGCTCTATTCGCGGCCGGTTTTTTCTTTCCAGGAGCGTTTTTTTTGTGTCTGGGAATGCTTCGCCAACCCCGCCAGCCGGGTTCGTGGCGGAGTTCTGATTTCTCATAAGGTAAAAACGCATTCGCTATTCGGGCGGTAGCAGTTCTGGCTTGAGCGCCAGGACTTCCTCCACGCTGGCCAGTTTATACGGAAATTCCGGATTCAAGGCCACGCGTTTCAACTCATTCCCGATCCCCAGCCGCATCAAGTAATATCGCGCAAACTGCGGACGGGTCATGCCACCCCGCTGCTCTTCATCCAGCGCCCATGACCAGGTCAGGTATTTGTAGGCGATCCGTTCTGGTGAGTGATGGCGATAAGGCTCATGCTTTGTCAGCACATACCAGACGACCACCAGCAGGTGATGGGCAATGGTCACGATCGCCTGGTTAGGGTGCATGCATTTCTTGAGTTCTTCGAAATGCCGTTTCCAGTGCGGGTCGGCTTTCACTGCCCGCCAAGCCACTTTCACCAGCGCCCAGCGCAGTTCCTTGCGCCCTTCCTTGGTGATGACTTTGCCGCGCACTTTCACCCCGCTCTGCTCCACTCACGGCATCAGCCCGGAATTACTCGCCAGGACCTTCGGGCATATTGGGGATGGCCACTAACACTGGCTTGCATCGAACACACCGTTACTACGCCCCGTCACCGCTGAAGCAACTCGCTAGTGCCGCCGCTGAAGTCAAGCTAGAGTTGATCGGTCGAATCACGGCAAAGATGCCTACCAACTCTCCAAAGGCAGCAAGTTTCAGTCATCACATAGGAAATAGAAGGAAGACTTTCCTCGCTATTACTGCACCTTATTGGTGCTTCCAACTTGGAGGAAAATCACACGAATTCACACGAATTCTCGTGTTTTGGGCACTTATTAGGTTTCCTCCTACATAGAAATTCTTCTATCTTGATCGTAACAGCAAGGATAGGCTGAAATTGGATGAGCTTGGACCAGAAAGGTATAAGAGCAGATAGGCATATATAAGGACCTTACCCTGCACAACTCACGAGATAAGATCGCGCTAGTCTTCGTTCCCACGCCAGAGAGAGACTGTAAGCCAGCCAACAGCGATCACTTAGCCGCCCATAAATATATTCATCCTGCGTACCTGGCATAAGAAGGTGTCGGTGATCCCCTGCAGATTCACCTCCATGCGTGTGGGGAAAAGGATATTACCGCGCACCCGCCGATATGGCTTCAAAGTTCACTTCGACATGAGAAGGATCCTTTTGGTTTGTATACGGGGATAATAGTTGTGTCAACTCACGCACCCGAAAATTTATGGAATTTTCGTTCATGAAACGGGAATGGCTTTGCTAGGAACAACTAAGAGTATTAAATAGAATTTCAATCCGCGCCTCCGAAGGGGTAGGCGAAGCTATGGCCGTTATTCAATTGTCATACCCCCATATTCATTCAAGGGTTTTCAATACTGGGACAAAACCCCCAGCACCTCCGCGATGACCTGTCCCCTCGCACCCACCGCCTCCCCCTTCCACACCCTTCTTCAATCTAACTAATTGCGCAAAACTCGCCATGTTCTACTTTTCCTTATAAAACAAATCCAGCCCATCGACCAATTTGCGGAACATTCTCGCAAATTCTTCCTTTTCCTTCCACTTCGAAAAGTCAAGGATATGGTATTCCATGATCTGTTCGCGCAGCCGTTCCGGCCACCTGCAATCTTTCCACGCATCATCCAGCGCGACCGGGCATAGCACATCCCGCTCTAGTTCCTTCTCGAGTTCCCTGGCCGTCCGCGCCTCGTGCTCGACCCAGTCACTCTTGACCGAATTCTCAGATAATATCAATAACATAATCTGGTTTTGCCGGACGGCCCGGTCCACCACCTTCTCCAGCCTTCCCGCCGTGGCATCGTGGATATCCCGCCAGAAACGGATACCGCTTTTATCTAGGTGCTTCTCTATCTCATCCACAAACGCCCCATCCTTATGGCTGTAAGAGATGAACAGCGGATTGATTTGCACCGCCTGGCCAACGCGCAGGTCTTGGACGCGATACAGAATATTATCAACTTCCTGTGCCGAAAGTCCCGGTTGATACAACTTCGCTGATTCGATCTCCCAATTGCTCAGCCCACACCCGCGCAGGAACTTCTCAGGAATTTTGCCTTTGGAACGTTGAAGAGTAGAAGTACTTATATGGGACGGGAATTCGTGTAAAACTTCTTCCAGCCCTTTGGTATCGCTCAGATCGACATTCCCAAGAAACGTGGGTCCAAGCAAAACCCCGGTGAGATTCGACCCTCGGAGATGGGCATCATCCAAATCGGCTAGCCAGAGATAGGCTTCCCGGAGATTGGCTCTGTTGAGATTGGCTCCCTGGAGATTGGCTCTATGGAGAGCGGCTCCCTTGAGATTGGCTTTGATGAGCTTGGTTACCACAAGTTTAGCCCCCATGAGCTGGGCCCCCCTGAGATCAGCCCCCCTTAAATCGGCTCCCTCAAGATCGGCCCACCTGAGATCGGCATCCCTGAGATCGGCCCGCCTGAGATCGGCTTCCACGAGATTAATCTCAACATCAAGATTCTTATCCCGCCACTTATTCCACCCCTCCACACCCTTCTTCAATCTCTTGACTTGCTCTTCATTCGCCATCTCCTATCCCTTCCCAAAATAATACTCCACGATCTCCGGCGCGGACCACTCCCACACATTGACCACCACCACCGGCACCGCAAACACCAGGCACAAGATCTCCATCCCCTCATTCGGCTTGACCAGATACTCCACGGACAACCCCGCCGCCATCACCAGCAGCCCCAGCAGGATCCACCTTCGTCGCATCATACCCTAATTATCACACCATTTCCGCCTTCTGTGTTGGTTTAGGTAAATGACTGTTGAATATCGCCCCGTAAAATGTTATACTTCAATCTATCAGCCGGCGCGTTAATCCGCCCATAAGCCGTTGAGCCCCCAACCGGCGGTCGAGCACCTTATTAGGTGGCGCCGCGGCAACCCGAAAGGAGGTGACTCTATGGCGACAATAGTCAACTCATTTGGATTGATCCTAGACATTATAGGTGCGCTGCTCCTTCTTAGATTCGGCCTGCCGCCAAGGATCGATCCTGAAGGCCATATCCACATTATCGCAGAGCAGGTCGATGAGGCCGAGATCACTCTTGGGAGACGCTACCACTTCTGGTCAAACGTTGCCGTGATACTTCTCATTCTCGGGTTCCTAGGTCAGCTGGTAAGCAACTGCCTGAACTAAACTTATGCGTCGCCTATCAACGAGGTGGAGCTTACCGCCTCCCCTCCCGCTGACCCGCCCCCGCGCGCCCATCCTCCACCCCTTGTGGGAGGTGCCCCGCGAAGCACCCGAAGGGTGCAAGTGGCGGTGGGGTCGTTGTGCCTTTTCTCACAGAGTGCTATACTTTAGGGGATATCGAAGAGTTCGTGCACTGCCAAACGGCGAGATATTCTTGCACCAGGAGGGTCTTATGTCGTCTCTAAACTTCCGTCTTCTCCGCATTCTCTTAGCCTTAGGCCTTACCCTGGGCTTCCTCTTCAGTTCCCCCCCAGTCGCTCAGGCAGCCTCCGGCACATGCGGCACCGGTTCTTGGACCTCTGGCAATCTGGAGATCCACCATATCAACATCGGCCAGGGTGATTCCACCTTGATCGTCAGCCCTACCAGTAAAACGCTCCTCTTTGATGCTGGCGAAACATACTGGAACAGCCACATCGATGCCGACACGATCGGACCCTATATTCAGAGTATCCTCGGTTGCAAGCAACTGGACTATGTGGTCATCTCTCACTTTCATGTCGACCATATTGGGTACGTTGGCTATGGCGGATTGTGGAATCTAGTGGAAGTGCAAGGGTTTACAGTTGGCCAAACCCTCCTCCGTGATTACAACACTTATTTAGGGAGCAGTAGCAGCACTTTCATCAATTGGAAAACATATCTTGAAGGGGGAGGGCAAACTAAACTCCATCCAGCTACTGCCGTTGAAGGGACCGGCCAGGTAAATCTTGGCGGTGGCGTTGTTTTTGATATTTTGACAATAGATGGAAATGGGAAGATCGTCCCCGGAAATTTCTCAGCCGATCCTGCTCCGCCAAGCGAGAATGATTACAGCATTGGAGCGTTGATCAGCTATGGCGCCTTCGATGAGTGGTTGGACGGGGATCTGGATGGTCAGTTTTATGAGGAGTCTGGTTACAGTTACCACGATATCGAATTGAGTGTCGCCCGCGAGGTTGGCGATGTGGATGTGTATCGCGTCCACCATCATGGCAGTGACCATTCCAATAGCGCCACTTTCGTCAACCAACTCAACCCCGAAGTCTCGATCATATCGGTTGGTAGCGCGAATACATACGGACACCCTCGCCAGACCGTCATGAACCTGCTGAATGCGACCAGCGATGTTTACCTTACCGAGCGTGGTGATTCAACCGTCAACATCGGTGCTGCTGTTGTCGCGGGGAATGTCATCGTTAAAACATCCAATGGGAATACATACACAGTCAACGGGAATCTGTATACGGCCACCGAGCCGGTCCGCACCGATATGGATGGTGACGGCTATTTCGCAGAAGTTGACCCGAATGACAACAATTCGTTTTCGGTTCCAAGCCCGAATGGCGGTTGTGACCCTGATTATCAAGTGTGTCTATCGGTGGCGGCATGTCAAGTGTCCCCTGGCCAAGTGGTAATCAACGAAGTTCTCCCGGCGCCTTCAGGAGGAGCCCCGGAATGGGTCGAGCTCTATAACACTACAGGCAGCGCCGTTGATATCAGTTACTGTTACATCGACGATATTGCCGGAGGAGGCAAACCACCCTATCAAATCCCGGCTGGTACTATTCTTGCTGCGCACGGTTTTTGGACATTAGATCGTACCGATTACTTCAATAACACCGGAGATGATGTGCGCTTCCTTATGGACAATATGACTACGGTTTTAGATAGTTTCACCTACGGTTCTACTGCCTATGATATTTCCTGGTATCGTTATCCTGATGGGGGCAGTTGGGCGGCTTCCCCAACCTCTTCGCCCACAAAAGGCAGTTCCAATGGTGGAGGTAGTACGACCACTTTTGCAGATGTTCCTGTTACCCATTGGGCATATTCGTGGATCGAACGCCTGTATGCTGCCGGCATCACCACCGGATGCAGCACCATCCCCCTCAGTTACTGCCCTGAACAGTCGGTCACCCGCGCCCAGATGGCGGTCTTCTTGGAGCGCGGCATGCGCGGCGCCGCCTACACCCCGCCACCCGGCACCGGTGCCGTCTTCGCTGATGTGTCTATATCCTACTGGGCGGTCAATTGGATCGAGAAATTCTACGCTGATGGCATCACCACCGGCTGCTTGACCTCGCCGCTGAGCTACTGCCCTGATAACCCGGTTACCCGCGCCCAGATGGCCGTCTTCCTCCTGCGCGCCAGGTATGGTTCCGCCTATATTCCCCCCGCTGTTGGTGGCAGCACCGGCTTCAACGATGTACAGGCCACACACTGGGCAGCCGCCTGGATCAAGCAATTGGCTGCGGAGAGCATCACTACTGGCTGCGGCGGCGGCAACTACTGCCCCGAAGACTCGGTTACCCGCGCCCAGATGGCTGTCTTCCTGGTGAGAACATTCAATTTGCCATAAGCAGTTCAAGCATTCAGCGTTACGCCTCCCCCTCCGCGCTGACCGGCTCCCGCGCCCACCTCCTCCTCCCCGCTGACCCTCCCCCGCGCGCCCACCGTCTCACTCCCGCTATTCCCCAATCTGCAATCTACAATCTACAATCTCAAATCCTTACTCCCGCCCCCGCGCTCCTTCCTCACACCTTCCCTCCCTTTCTCAACCTCTCCAACTTCTCACTGATTCTTTTCTTCATCCGCGCCGTCTCATCCGAGTCCAACTTTGCGCGCACCATACGCTCCCCATCGAACTCCACCTCTAGCCAATCCCCTTCCTTCACCCCCTCCGGAAGCGCGCTCCGCAAGACATTCAGGGG